>Ga0182738_1001903_pt1 | contig 25335 bp, 9 predicted proteins | sample eDN5th30CBELigMG_FD_128876 | JGI IMG/M metagenome (GOLD analysis project Ga0182738, IMG submission 128876) | Enriched Miracle-Growth compost microbial communities from Emeryville, California, USA - eDNA 5th pass 30_C BE-Lig MG (version 2)... ...
AGATAGATAGATAATTTTCAATGGTGAGATTTTGAATGAAGGAGACTTGGTTAGGGTTTCCTCCCAAGGATTGGATCAGAAATGGGTGAATAAGATATTGTAGTAAAATTTTTGAAATAGGCAGACGAGAGTTGAATATGAAACAGATGAAACATTGTTTTTGAGTTTGGGTGGGAGAAAGAGTGACAAAAAGCTATGCTCGGAGCAACGATCCAGTCGATGGGTATCTTGGTTGATGACATTTTTTTTTTTTCGAGTTGAAGTTTTTTGGAATGAAAAAGGCTTTATTAGGGGGAGGAGAAATACTCTCTAATATTCTTTTGAGAAAAAGAAACTCAGAGAATTTCCTCAAAACCATTTTTCACAGGAAAATTCAATTTTTCGCCACGTAAATTGGCTTTGGCTTTGGCATTTTTTTTTTCAAGTTTCAATTATTTATTATTTGAGTCCTCAGACTCGGCAATCCATACAACATACATTACATGAACGCCTATTAGTATATATAGAGTTTTATTTAATTACGAGAGATGTTAGGTACAGACAAGAAAGTTATATAATTGATAGATAAGTCTCAATTTATTTGAAGAAAAAAATTCTTTAAAAAGGAAGAGATAAAATCTGAAAAAATGTGAAGATTTTCCAAAAAAATTGAGGAAAAAAATTTTTCCAAGAATTTTTTGGGATTCTCCAAATATTTAATATCAGCCGAGGAAGGCACCAAAATGTTGGTATTTCAATTTATCTAATATTACTTTTCGATATCCCCCAGAGTTTGTGATAAACTAAAGAGAGGGAAGAAAAATCATTCGAAATCAATTCTTGAAAAACAAAATTTTCACAAATGGTAAAGTTCAGAGGTTTTTTCAATAGCTTTTTTCTTCGAGAAGCCCCAAGGCAGTTCAGAAAAATCTCTTTTTTTTTTAAATCCTAATTTTACTTGGTCCCAAATCCGCTGTATTCTTATCATTTCGGCGGAATCCCTCCAAACCAAAAAGAAAGTATAAAAGATTCAGGCGAGAAATAAAACAGACAAAATTCGAAGGAAGAATCTTTGAAATCTTTCCGAGATTTATTGGGCATTGAAGTGCTAATTGATGTATTCAAAAGGAATAGGTCATTCTTCATGAGAGTATGAAATGTCCAGAGTTCAAAATAAGTTGCATAATTGATTCAAACCGGGAAGGCAATTGTTGTTTAAACATATCTATGTCCTATATTTGTTTAATGAAATTTAGGAGGGAAATTTGAGCCGATACCTTGAGCGGCATTTCAAAAGAGAGGAGTATTTTTAATTCCAAAAATGAAAGAAGATCCCTCCATTCCACATGAATCCCATCGGTCTTGGCTTGCCTGCTCATTGCGAACTTAGATGAAGTATTTAAAAGTCAAAGCATTATTTAACTAAGAAAATTGAAAGAGTTAGGAGACTAAATTTTGAAAAAATCGGAAATTTCTGTGGAGAAAATTTTAAGGTAGCTTTTCTATGTATTGCATATTTGATTTGAATGAGACCAGCTATTTTTGCGTTAACCTGCTTTCATTTTGAATCTGAGAGAAGAAGAAAAAGTAAAGATTTTTGAGGTGAGTGGTTTAATTGTCGAGATCATTAAGAAGAGAAGAGGAAAAATAAGTGGACAAGAAGGGGACAAACGTTTATTAAAAGGAACTCGTAATAAGAGTGGGCGGGATAAGTTTGTTTGGTACAACTTAAAAGTAATAAACTCACATAAACTCACACGCCTTAAATGATTAGGGAGAGTTTTGGCGCATTAATTATTTTTTCGTGAAGAGATCTTTTTGGTATTCAAGATAACTGAATTTCCCTCCAACAAATATAAATTGGGATATCAGAGTACAAATTTCTAATTAATAAACTTAAACTCTATTTTGATTTTGAGATGATTTCCATTAAAGCCATTTTCATCTTCTTGGTCGCTTCTAACCTCGCGGCCCTTCTTGTTATTAGTTACAACTATTATACTTTCCGTTCTTTGAACGGAACTCCCAGTGGGAGCCATCAGTCTTCTGTCAGTTTGTTGGCTGACCCGCCTAAATTCTTGTTTGACACTTCCTACAAATTCGAAGACCCTATCCTTGCTGCTAAAATCCTCAAGAAGCTCGACGAATTCTATCCTATTGGAAGTTCCAACTACTTGAAAAACGATAAAGGAGTTGCTGCTCATAAATTCAATCAACCCTTCTTTGGATTGATCAGCAATGATAAATATTGCGAGAAACACAGAGAATACTTTACCAAGAATGCCAACGATATTTTCCAAACCATGAACTTTGTTACTGATGCTGACTCCAACTCTTTGTTAAGAACAAAGGTTCTTTCCAGCATTGGCCAAGATCTCCAACCCAATGTCGGATCCCACATGCCCAAGAACGAAAAGACTGCTTTCATCCACAACATCCGCCCTGAAACCCACGTCTTTTACACTGGTTCCAACATGTACGAGCACAAGAACTTGGGCCAACAATTCTCTTGTTTCTCTCAAGCCTCTAACCATATCCCCGGCCACTCCATCTTGAACACTGAAGAAGGTCTCTACAATGCTATGAACAAATATGGCAAGAAATTCTCTAACAAACTTGAATGCTTCAATTTTGAAAAGTTCAAGGCTGTTAAGTGGGATTTGTCTATCAAGAAGGAGTGCGAGGACTTCTTTAAGAAGTTGTCTGCTACCAAGGACGACTCTTACATTTCTTTCATCAGAAGAACCTCCGTTGACTCTGAAGGCAATGAATCTTTCCAGCCCATTAACGATTCTGAAGAAAACAAGCTTAAGGCCACTTTTGACAATGGCAAGCTTTGCGGTTCTGGCAAGGTTTCTGGCAACTACATGATCCAAAGATTTATCAACAATCCCCTCCTTGTTAATGGCCATAAATTCGACACGCGTGTCTATATGTTGATCGCCTCCACTTATCCCTTCATTGCTTACTACCACGACGGTTATGCCAGAGTTTCTCCTTACATCTATGATTCTTCAGTGAGCGAAAAGACCTCTCTTCTTGCTTCTCTTAATGAACAAGTCCAAGATAACGGATTTGCCAACGGCTTGACCGCCACTGAGCTTGAAAACTCTGAAAGATGGAGTTTCAATAAGCTTCAAAGCTACCTTGTTGAAAAGGACATTATCAAGAGTTCTGAAGACTTTGATACTAAGCTAAGACTTCAATTCAAGAGAGCTATGGTTCACGTTCTCAGAGCCACCACTTCCTCTTTGGTTGAAAAGAACAATGTGTATGAGTTGTTTGCCATGGACTTTATGCTTGATGAACAATTCAACCTTTACTTGTTGGATTCTACTTCCAACAATCTCTTCACTCACGGTACTGAAGAGGATGATAAATCATCAGCCAAGATGCTCAAGGATCACTTTGAGATCATCTTTGGCCTCATCAGATCCAGAGTCAAGAGAGGAATTAACTATGTCAATAGATTAATCCAAGAAAAGAACGTCAAGGAAAGTGAAACAGGTGATATTGAAATCTCCAATGAGCAACAAAAGAGATTAGAATTCCTTGAACTCACCAAGAACTACTTCGAGCCTGAATATGAACCCACCAAGACCAACGGATTCTCAAAGATCATGGATGCTAACTACTATAGCTTCCAAAGGTACAACTGGCTAGTTGAAAGAGATTGTCTATTCTAATTAATTAATTTGTTGAATTAATGTGTCATTTTCTTTTGTTACGTGTAATGTTAGGTTGTGTTGTGCTGTAAATTTGTTTGCATTTATTACACTTCATTAACAAACACATTTTGTCAACTTTTTCTCTCACTCACTCACTCACTCACTCACTCACATTGATTGTTTGATCGGTCGATCGATTGTTTTAAAATAAATTACCAGAATTAAGAAATTCTCTGAGAAAACTTTTTTTTCAAAATTGTTTAAGGAGATGAAATTAAGAGAGATTGATTGAGAGGAGTGAGCTTATAATTATGAGGTAATTAATTTTTCTACATACAATTATGAATATGTAATGAACAACTAATTAAGTTTGATACAATCTTCATCAATGAAATCTTGGTACCTTTGAGTACCATAGAGATTTTCATCAACAATCTTCTGGAAGCCATTGTCAGCAGAGGGTTCAAATTCTTTTTCAAAATAATTTTTGCTGATAGTTTTGAATTCAGCAATTCTTTGCTTCAAATCTTTGATAAACACCTTATCATCTTTTCCTTCAACAGCCAATCCACTATCAATAACCTTATTAACATAATTCACGATTCTCTTGGCTCTTGAGCGAATTAATCCCATAATCAACTTGAAATGATCACCAATCATCTTTGCAATAAATTTCTCCATAGGTTGAGAATATCCACCTAATGCTGGTCCAGAATTGGCTTCAATAAACCATAAGTTAAGGTTTTGATCCAACAAGAAATCAACGCCGTACAATTCATAAAGTGAGCTTCTTCTCAAGAAACTATGAGAAGCCATTCTAATTAAGTGGATCATAGCCTTTTTGAATTCAGGTCTAAGATAGTTATCCAACCAATTAGGATCACAAATGATTCCAGTTTGCAGGAGATGAGCTTGAAGTCTTTCAAAACTCCATTGCTGAGCAACCTTCAAAGCTTCTTCGTCCATTCCATTAAACAAGTTTCCTTCCTTGACTTCTTGATAAATTTGCTTGTTGAGAGCCAAATTAGTCAAAAGGACTTTCTTATCAGTAGAGTTGCTATCATAATTTCCAAGGGAAACTCTCAAGAAACCATCATGGTAGAACACCATCATAGGATTCGTCGAGGCAACGAGCATGTACATACGGAAATCGAACTTGCGGCCTTCAAGAAGGAGAGGGTTGTGGACATAATGTTGGACAAGGTTATTTTGGTTGATCTTTCCACACAAGCTTCCGTTTTGGTAAGTTTGTCTGAGATAAGCTTCTTCTTCGTCAGTTACAGGGAAGACACCAGCGCCTCTGTGAGCTCCAGCACCGACCTTTCTGATATAAACAATTTTCTTTTCGGCTTTTTGCTTGAGGTATTCTTCACTGTTGAATTTAGCAAAGAATTCTTGGCAGGCTTCTTTGTTATAAAGGAGCCAGGTTTCAGGGAAGAACTTGTCGTGGTTGAAACATTGAGGTCTATCCTGGAAGTTTTTGGCATAATTAATAGCAGATTCAGCAGCAATATCCTTTCTGCTGAAACTTGAGTGGCCAGGAATATTACTGACAGCCTGAGTAAGACAAGCAAAATGTTTGCCGATATGTTTATACAATCCTGAACTACTAGAAGAGAAGAGGATCTGAGCATCAGGTCTCACTTCAAACAAGAAGTTTTCCTTCTCAGCCTTTCTCATATGAGATCCAACATGAGGCATGATATCATTTCCCAAGGTTGACAAAACTTTTCCTCTCATAAGAGAACTAGGAGGAGCGGTAGTGATGTAATTCATTTCTTCAAAGACATTTTCAGGGTTCTCCACAAAGTAAGCTCTATGCTTATTACAGTAATTGTCATCATTGACAAGACCAAACCAAGGAAGGTGATATTTATTGGCACCTTCCTTAACAGCGCCGAAATGTGAGTCAGGAACAGGCTCAAAGATGTCAAGCTGGCTGAGGATCTTGTAAGCAAGCATAGGGTTCTCAAATCTGTAGGAGTGGAATACTGGCATGGTTGCGCGTCTTTTGTCCCAATATCCTTGGGCTTCAAGTTCATCATCAGTATCACTATAATAGATTTCAAAATCACTGTCGTCATCATACTCATCAGATTCATCAAGTCTTTCCAAGTGTTTACGCATACCAAGAGAGCTGGTAGTATAGCTGGATTGTTGCATAATCCTTGGAGAGATGGTTTGAGAAGATTGACTATTGCTATAGACAATAAAAGCAAGGGAGAATATATTGGAGATAACAAGGACAGTGATCATTTTTTGAAGAGAAGAGACGGTAAAGCCTCTTTTCTTTTGGTTATTTTTCATCATTAATTCTGGAGTATATTGTAAAATATTATTGTTTGAGTTTAGAAAACAGATAGTTTATAAGTGTATCAGCAGGAGAGTTAATGAACTGATTTTTTTTAATTTCCCGCGCTCCCCTTCTCATGTGAAAAAAGCAAATAAACAAACAGACAGCCAGGCTAGGAAAATTTTTTTGAGCGAATGGAAAACTTTTTCCTTTTAAAATAAGAACCTCTCTTTATCACTCCTCTTGAGAGAAACACTTTGAAGGGATCCTCAGCGGTGTTTTAGAAAAAAAAAAATTATAAAGAAAAGAATCGATTTACCCGCTTTATTTTTTTAGTCAGTCTTGAGAAACTCCTTTTTATTTAGTGGACCAATAGATAAAGTTGAGGTTTTGTTCATTCAACTCTGAGTTTTTAACCCTAGTTTTTCTGTTCAATTTTTTAGGATCTGTTTATCTCCTAATTATTTGGTATCATATTTCAGAGGAAAAGTTTTTTGTTTATTTGAGCTGTTGACAAGAGGTGGCTTTGCGCCTTCCTTTTTGGCAACAAATAACTTGATTTTATTTTCCTGATAGGAAAAGGCTCAAGATCTAAAAATATTATATTCGATTCGTTTGTGAAAAATTAATAAATTCATTGTCATCATTACCCAAAATTTTCCCCCTATTTTTCTTCAAAAATTATGACGAGGACTGGGACGAAAATTTTTCTCTCATTTCGGGAGTAATTATTTTTATGAGAAGAGATATTAAAAAAACATGAACACAACACAATATTATTTACTCAATTACAGATAGTGAGGTTTAGGTTTAGAGACAGGAAGGATCAATAAGTCCCATATATTTATCAGCACCGGATAAATTATCATCAAGGATCTTTTTATATCCATTAGTAGGACTCAATTCGAACTCAGGTTCGAAGCGATTCATGGAGACTTTATTGAAGACTTTTCTCCAAGCATCTAGATTTTCAATTTGGACTTCACCATTAGAATCAACAGTGACTTGTCCTTCTTGGATAATATTATTAACAAGCATAACAACTCTCTTCATTCTAGATTTCAAGATATTATAAGTGATCTCAAATTGATCTTTAAGCATCTTGACAATGAACTTTTCCATTGGTTGAGAATATCCATCAAGAGCAGGTCCAGAATTAGCTTCAAGGAACCAGAGGGTCAAGTTATCATCAAGCATGAAATCAACACCGTAGAATTCATACAAGGAGCTCTTGGTTAAGAAAGAGTAAGATGACATTCTGACAAGGTGGATCATAGCTCTTTTAAGTTCAGGTCTGAGGTAATTATCGAGCCAGTTGGGATCAGAAATGACCTTAGATTCCATCAAATAATCTTGAAGTCTATCAAAGCTCCATTGTTGAGCAATTTTCAATTCTTCTTGAGTCATACCATGGGTAAGTTTTCCCTTCTTGGCGTCATCATAGACTTCATTATTCAAAGCCAAGTTTGTCAACAAGATCTTCTTATCTGTGGTATTGACATCATAACCATAGAGAGAAACTCTCAGGAAGCCGTCGTGATAGAAAGCCATCAAGGGATTGGAGGAAGCAATAACCATATACATACGGAAATCGAATTTGCGGCCGTTCAACAAGAGAGGATTATGCACGTAATTTTGCACAATCAAAAGATTAGTTTTATTACCGCAAAGGCTTCCATTCTTGTATTCATTCCTCAGGATTTCTTCTTGGTCATCAGTAATAGGGAAAACTCCTTGTCCTCTGTGAGAACCGACAGCGACTTTCTTGATATAGACAATTCCTCTTTCTTTTTTAAGCTTTTGGTATTCAGCACTGTTGAATTTAGCAAAGAATTCTTGACAAGATTCCTTCTTATAGAGGAGCCAGGTTTCAGGGAAATACTTGTTATAGCTGAAACATTGGGGTTTATCTTGGAATTTTTGACTATAAGCAATAGCTCCTTCGGCAATAGTATCTTTTCTGTTGAGACTATAATGTCCAGGAATATGATTATATTGTTGAGTAAGGCAGGCGTAATGTTTGCCAACGTGTTTATATCTATGAACGCCTCCAATAGTGAAGAAAAGATTGACATCAGGACTCAAGTCAAAAAGACGTTGATCTTGTTGGGTCTTGGGCATATGTCTACCAATAGTTGGCATAGTGTCATTACCAATAGAGCCAGCAGTTTGTCTAAGGAGAGCGTGGAATCCATGTTCCATAACAAAGTTCATTTTGCCAAAGACCATTTCAGGATTCTGAGCGAAATGAACTCTTTGTTTATTGCAGTATTCGTCATCATTTGTGAGACCTAAGTAAGGCTTTTCGTATTGTTCTTTAGCCATGACCCCAGGGCCAAGGTAGTTGACAGGAACAGGCTCGAAAACATCGAGTTTAGCAAGGACTTTGTGTGCCAAGTCTGGGTTGATGAATTTATAAGGACTACTATGCACAAAATCTGTGTGTTGAGGATCTTCTTGGCTGAGTTTTTGTTGAAGGTTACGAGGCCCAGAGTTGGAGTTCATCCAGAACAGTCCAACAAAATTGAGGAGGACAATAACAACGATACCTTTCGTGATTAAGCGAGCACTTGATTGTGGGTTTGCTCTCATAAGAGTTTGGAATTATGATTTTTGAGAAATATATTATTGTAGAGAGTTTGTGTGAAAATATATTAAGTGAGGATTTGGGAGGGAAATGGTGTTATTGAACCAAGTTTATTTTTAGCTCTTTCTTGAGAGATTGTTTTTAAATAAACACTTTTAAAAAATTGAGCAGCTAAAATGGCGCGATTTAAAAAATTGTTTTTTGCCGCGAAATTCTCAATCACTCAACATATAATCTATTATCTTGAACGTGTGAATATCTCCAAAAATCTTATGAAATGCTGAAATTCATTCTGGAATCATACTTGATCAAGAAAGCTCAAAGTCTTTGTCTCTAACTTGGCTTGAATGAAAAACAGAGAGTTTATTTTAGTTTAAGTTTAAAGAGAAATATTTATGGAAATGATGAAAAATTTTGCATCAGAAAAACTATCAAGATTTTTATATGTTTTGGATAAAACTATTACCACGTAACATAAACTACAAAAATATTTTTATGATATAAATTACAACACTCAAGAGGAGTGTTGAAATCTTCCATGGAAACCACGAGGGACAACTTCTGGTAATAGCAATCTGCATATGGGACCTTTTTCTAGCGCTCCACTTTCGTGGATACACATTTCACTTTTATGATCTTTTGCATCATATACCATGGTTAAAATATGTCCTTCTTCTGGATCAGAATTATTTCTCGAGTTGATAAGAATCGGCTCAGCTGCATAACGATCTGTTCCATAACAAAAAGTTTGCATACTTTGCGTTTTATGATCATACCTTCCAATTCCCGTAGAGGTCATATCTTCAAACTTTAGAGATTTAGGATTATAATTAAACATTGAATATCTCCATTTCTTTCCTACTTGTTCATCAGCCACTGTTGGAAACTCAAAGCAATCATCACTAATATCTTTCAACTCAATAGCTCTCCCTTTTTCTGGATCAATTTTCATGTAGGAAAGACTTCCACCATACTCAGGAGGAAGGGGTTGGTCTAAATGGGAGACTGCATTCAGGTATTTTCCGACAGTTTCATAGGTGTTATATTTCACAAATTCCACATATATTGTCCCGTCTTTTTCCACATATCCATTTGTATAATGAAAGACAAAAAAGGGATCCGTTGTAAATCTTTTCACAAGAGAAAGATTATTGCGATCAAAGACAAACACCTCAGTTCCTATTTCTGGAGTCCACTCAAGAATATCATTGAATGATTTAAGCCCAAGGACATAGCTGAGCCCGCCTGTTTGGGTCATTTTCAAAGGGAAACCCATGATGACGATATATTTCCCAGCTATGATAAAATCATGTATCATTGTAACTCGATAGAGGATCTCATTTTGCTTGATGAGCTTTCCATTTTTATCACATCTATAAAGACATAGGTAACAGTTACCTCTTTCAAATCGATTTCCAATAGAATAAATCTCTCCTGTCTCATAATCGACTTTTGGATGAGCTGAAAATGTCTGTCCTTGTTTCAAAAAGCCCAGATCGTCAAGTTTTATTGTATCCAAGTTTTTACAGTCCATCGCAAATGGCCACCCTCCTTCCCAAAGAGCCAGCACTTTATCAGGCAGAGGCAAAACTGATGTATTCCCTGCATTCTTGAACTCTCTTGAAAAAAGCTTTTGAAATAATCCTCCCGATACTGTCTGCCCAAATCCTCTATAAAGAAATTTATCGGCTTTTTCTTCTTCTGTGACCCATTTTGACTGAACATACTTGTAAACTGCTCTTGCTTCTCCATTATCAAAATGAATTCCTAAGACTGCTCCGTCTCCATCGAACCAATGAGTAATCGGGTGACCTCCTCTTTCAAGTCTTGCAGGGCCATTGTGGTAAAAGCTCCCATGGATAGAGGGAGAGATTTTGCCTTCAAGGATTTGGAGTTTGGTTAGTGGAAATTCAATAGCAGGCTTAGAAATTGATCTTCTCCAAGTTAGCGTACTCATTTTATTGTATTAAAAGGATGAAATTAAGAATTGGTATTTCGGAAGATTTTTACAGAAAAAAGTAAATTTAGTGCTTTTTATATAATCTTTAATTTATTTGAGATTACTTTGATAGATTACCAGATCGATAAATCCTCAATCAAATCAAATGTATCGAATAGAAATCCAACCTCGATAAAATGTAATTTTTTAGCTTGAAGAGAGGTCTTTTGAAAATTCATCGGAAAAATTCACCTTATCTTCTTTAGAATCTTCAAGGACACAAGCCTTGAATTTTAATGTTTTAGAAACTTTACAAACCAATTTTAGTCAATTTTTCTCATTTTGGGGATTTCCTCTTGATTGATTTTGCTGCAAAAATGCGTTTTATAAATTTTCAAGGTTTTGCATAAAAAATAATTGTGACACAACGAAAAAATTTTTCCGAAAAATTTTCCAAAAAAATGTCTCTTCTTGTCGTTGTGAAAAAACTTTTTTCGCTGATATAGGTTGATTTGAAAAGTTGGATGGTGAAGTATTTTTTTAATAAAAGTAATTTTCGCATTGCTTTGATTTTTGAGGATTTATTTTCATCTCAGAGCGTTTTTTTATTTCATCAACTGCAGTGAATACTCAAAATGACAAAAAAATTTCCAGGTGAAAACTTGCGAACAATCAGCTTTCCTCTCCTCTTTGCAAAACATTCTTTTCTTCTCTTTTTGGTACCGGGCTGAGAAATGTCTGTCTGTATTTTGGAGGAGTCAGAATTATTATTTTTAGATTGTGATACCTGAAAACATTGAGCGCGCGAGAATCACTCCTCTTTGGATCAACGGAGGTTGGAGTCGTTCACTCTGGACTTTCGATTTTGACTTGTCAAGGAAAGAAGGGATTGGACTTTCAAGCAAGAGTCTTTTAGTCGTATCATTCTCTTATAAAGAAGAAAATGGGGTTTAAAAATTTAGACTTTTAAGAGGGGATGTTTGTCTATATTTAGAGAGAGAGGAAGGAAGGGGCTAAATTTTCATTTTGATTCATGAAGAAAAATGTAACAAAAAAATCAAAGACTTCCCGGTAGTTTTTTTGGCGAATTAATTATTTATTTGGAAAGAAGTTGACATTCTAAAATAACACACATTGAACTAAAAATTTTATTGAACGAAATTGGGATCGATCAATATAGACATAATTTCTTTCAATGCCCACAACTAAGAATATTTTCTTTTTGTTCCTTGGTCTCTATTTCCTGACCTTTCTCACAATCAACCTCATCCAATACTCATCATCCCAGCCCAGACAACTCCCAGCAAATTCATCTGTAACATCTCAAGTAGAATTTAATGATCCAGATGAATACAAATACAAGTTCCACAACCCAAAGCTTGCCTACAAGATCCTTTCATTGATTGACAAGTTTGAGCCCGTTAACGATTCATATTACAGCGAAAGAACTGAGGTCAAGGGGAGATACAATCTGCCATATTATGGACTAAAAAGCTCAGAAGACTATTGCAAAAGGCACAGACATCTCGTTACACAGAACCCAGAATTGATCTTTGAACAAGTAAACATGGTTTTGACTGCTCACAAGACATCTCTGATGAGAACCAAGTGCATTGATGATTTAGCATTGGATTTACATCCAAAAGTTGGTTTTCATATGAAACAAAAAGATGCTGATTCGAAGCTTTATGACATAAAGACCAACGCTAACTTTTTCCATACAAAGAATCCAATGTACATACACAAGCATATCGGAAAGCATTTCTCTTGTACCACACAAGTATCCAATCATATCCCAGGACATAGTTCTCTGGACAGAAAGGATTTTGTGGCGGAAAATGCTATAAAATACGGAGAAAAATATCAGGATAAGCCACAATGCTTCAGCTATGACAAGTTTTTCCCAAAGACTTGGTTGCTTTACAATGAAGAACATTGCCAAGACTTTTTCAAAATTTTAAACTCTGCTAATTATAGGAAGCTCAAGAAGGAGAGAACCATCGTTTTTATCCGTAAGATTGCCGCTAGATTCCATAGAGGCGAAGGTGTCCAGCCCGTAAATCAGCAAGAGGAGAATGATTTAAAGGAGTTGTATGGAAATGGAAAGTTATGCGGAAATATAACCAAGAGTTATATTGTACAAAATTACGTTCATAATCCATTACTTTTGAACGGCCATAAGTTTGATTTCAGAATGTATATGCTGATCGCATCCACGAATCCTTTGATGGCATATTATCATGATGGATTTTTGAGAGTGACTCTTGCTGAATATAACGTATCTTCTGGTGAAAAGAAGGTGCTTTTGACAAATCTGGCTTTAAATAAACAGATTTACGATGATGTAAAGGGTGGAACTCTTTACAAAGGAATGGACGAAGAAAACTTGAAGATTGCTCAGCAGTGGAGTTTTGAGAGACTTCAGGATTACTTGCTTGAGAAGGGAATAATTAGTGACCCAAATTGGCTAGATAATTATCTCCGCCCTGAGTTTAAGAAGGCAATGGTACATTTGTTAAGATTGTCTGCCTTCTCTTTCTTGAAGCACAGCTCTTTATATGAACTATACGGTGTTGATTTCATGCTGGATGAGAATTTGAATCTGTGGTTCATTGAAGCCAATTCTTCACCTGCTATTGAAGGCTACTCAGTTCCAATGGAAAAGTTTATTGTAAAAATGGTGAAAGATCATTTTGAATTGATGATTGGTTTGATGAGGTCCAGAATGAAGAGAATAGTGGAGTATGTGAATTATTTGGATCTCAATCGTATAGTAAAGAATAAATCAGACGGGAAAGTGATCATAAAAGACATCAAAGAAAAAGTTGAACATTTTAAATCAATCAGCAAGAATTATTTCGAAGAAGAGTTTTTGCCTAGTCCCGATAATGGCTTCGTCAAAATTCTTGACGAAAATCTTGATGGTGGAGAAAGATACCAAAATCTCCTTTCTTCTGAATGTCTATAGCAATGGGAAACTTTATTTTGTAACAATTCAACTTGGTTATCAATACATAAAATAAATAAAAATTGTATTCACCACCATATCATATCATTCTCTCTTTTGTTTACAAAGAAATTTGGAACAATTAATAAAATTGGCAGGCAGGCAGAAATTGTTGAAGATTAGTAGCTATTCCTGATCATACAAAGTTTCGCTTAAATAAGATTAAGATTGGAGGAAAAAAGGATATTTGAAAAGTGTTTCGAATTAAGAAAAAATTCGAGGTTGAAATAAAGTAATTTAACCACAACCAGCCAACTCTCTTTTTTAAATTGGACTATCGGAAAATAAAATAAACGCTGAAAGAAATAATTCAGGTTTTTATTAAAAGAAAATTTCTCAGAAGTTAAATGTGGCAGGATAAAAACCAGGATAGGCTCCATGTGGGGAGGGGGAAAAATAATCGATGGTAAAAGACCTTTAGAAAAATTAATAACAATTTTTGTTAAAAACATGTTTTCAAGTTAAAAAGGGAATTTGCCGCCAACTGAGGATAACTCGAAATATTTATCAATATAAATCGAATTCAACACTTTTTTGGGGGGCTTTACAAAGAGATTACAACATGAAAGAGTGACCAAATAGAAAGGAGATGAATAAGGTATGGAAGGTTAGCCCAAGAGTTTAAAAATTTTTATCGCTACAAGAATTTGAGAACATTGAAAATCACTGGGTTTAATCAAATGATAGAAAATTAAATTTTGCAGAAATTCGCCCGCCAACTCTAATCTACAGATTTACTGAAATCTCTAAAGATGGAATCTTTGTTGTGAACGGAGAAGGAGGGCATCTCTCTTCAAATGAACTGAAATTTTTGAAATACAAAAGAAAGACAACGTTGAGAAAAGAATTTTCAGATTCTCAATTCCAAAGGAAGATAAAAATAAACTGTTTAGTTTTTACGCGGGTTTTCAAACAATTCTCTGAATTATAAATCGGAGCGAAATTTGAACAACAATTATTATTTAAAAACAAAAGTTTTTTGCCACATGAGCAAGATCAATAGTATCCTTTATTGCACCATCGGCCTGTCTCTTGCGGTCCTTATCGCTATTTTAGCTGGTACTGACCTCAGGTTCGACCGAAGATCCCTTCAACAAACCACCACCAACTACCAGACCGCCACTTACGAATTTACCAAGCCAGCCCTTGCTAAAAAAGTTTTGTCCCTCCTTGACGTTTTTACCCCTCTTGATGAAAAGTATTTCACCAACAAGAGAGGAGACTCCAAGAAACGCTACAATGCTCCTTTCTACGGCTTGAAAACCGACGAAGAATACTGCGAGAAGCATAGAGCCCACTTTGTGAACCACCCTGAATCAGTTTTCAACGAGGCCAACATTTTCACAGTGAGACCCCCCAGCGCTCTCATCAGAAGAGTCGTTGTTCCTGCTATTGGTAGTGATCCCATGCCTCACGTTGGTAGTCACATGGGCAAGGCCAATACTCAAAAATCTCTTTACATTCAAAAGAGAAACGTCAGTGTCTTTTTCACTGCCACCTCTATGTACGAATCCAGAGAAATTGGTTCCCAATTCTCTTGCTTATCTCAAGCTTCCAACCATATTCCCGGCCACGATACCTTGAACAGAAAAGATTTTGTTGCTGAAAATGTGATTGCTTATGCCAAGAAATTCCAAGACAGACCTCAATGCTTCAGTTATGACAAGTTCTTCCCTGAAACTTGGGTTCTCTATAATAAAGAAGATTGTGATGCTTTCTTCAAGATTTTCAACTCTGAACAATACAAGGCCGCTAAGCAAGCTAAGCGTATTGTCTACATCAGAAAGGTCGGCTCTGGATCCCACAGAGGTCAAGGAGTTCAACCTGTTAACGATGAAGAAGAAGCTGATCTCAGAACCATCTACGCCAACGGTGAAAAATGTGGAATAGTCAAAAAGAATTATATTATTCAAGACTACGTTGCCAATCCCCTTTTGCTCCACGGCCGCAAGTTCGATTTCCGTATGTACATGTTGGTCGCCTCTTCCAACCCCGTTATGGCTTTCTACCACGATGGTTTCTTGAGAGTTTCTCTCTCTAGTTATGATGTCAACTCTGATGACAAGAGTGTTTTGATGACCAATCTCGCTTTGAGCGGACATTACTATGACCAAGCTAAAGAAGGCAATTTGCATCAAGGTATGGACGAAGAAGCTTTGAAGGTCGCTCAACAATGGAGCTTCGAAAGACTTCACATTTACTTGATGCAAGAGGGTATTGTCACTGACCCCAACTGGCTCGATAACTACTTGAGACCTGAATTCAAGAAGGCCATGGCCCATTTACTCAGATTGGGCTCTCACTCTTGGTGGAGAGACAGTTCTTTATATGAACTTTACGGTGTTGACTTTATGTTGGACACCAACCTCAATTTGTGGTTCTTAGAAGCCAATTCTGGCCCCGGTCTTGACGGATATTCAGTCCCCATGGAAAAGCACATTGTTGGAATGCTCAAGGATCATTTCGAGATTGTGTTGGGACTTTTGAGATCCAGAATGAAGAGAGTTGTATTATATGTAAATGACTTGATTGAAGCCGGCGGTGTCACCAAGTTGGTCAATGGAGAAATTGAAATCCCCAATCTTGAAGCCAGAAGAGCTGAGTTCAAGAATATTATTAAAAACTACTTTGAAAAAGAGTATGAACCTAAACCTACCAATGGTTTCTCCAAGATTATGGATGAAAACCTCGAAGGTATGGATAGATACCAAGGTTTGATTGCTGAAGAGTGCCTCGCTTATTAGATGAGGTTGAGAAAAAATTTATCTACTTGTTGTAAAAATTTTTAATATGTGAGTGTGTTTTGTGTGTGCTTGTTTGTTCGCAAAATTTTAATTAAAAACATTTAGAAGAAAAAAATTTATAACAAAAATAAATCCCCCTCTTTAGTAATGTGGATATCTTTTGAGTGTGAACTTGCTTTGATTCATAAATATTTATCATAATAATGATGATGAAACTTTGAAAAAAATATTTTCTGAAAGAAATTTTGTTGAGGTAAATTATTTGATAATATTGTTAGAGAAGCTTCTAGAGAATTTTTTTTGATGAGAAGAGTCAAAAATTCTTGAGATACTGCGATGACACCTTTCAATTTGAAAATAAAGAGCCTGATGGTTGAAAATTCCAGAAAATTTTTTATGTCTTGATCCAAACTTGAATTTTTTTTTTCGTCTTTCAATGAACTCTTTTTTAATTTTTAGACTCTTTGAGTTAAGACCAGGTAGCGATTCTTTTATGAAGAGAAAGAGAATTTTCTTCGAGCATTAAATCTTGATTTTTTACAGGGAAAAGGAAGAAGTTTGGCACCTGAAAATTTTTCTCAATCAAAAGGTCTGAATTTCATAAAGCTGGGATCGACTCAATACAAAACCTTCGATGAGAAGCATCAAGGTTTTGGAAGATTTCGAGCGAGAATTCAATTCTTGGATCCTAAATTTGTGACTAAATCCTATCAGGATTGATAAAATAAATTTTTACCTTAGAGTTAACAGAGAATTCAAAATTGTTGAAAGGAAGGGCCTCTCTCAGCTAAATATTTTATGTGAGTGCTTCTTTCGGTTTTATCATAGCAAAAGAGATTCGAAGAAAGGAAGAAGACGATCATTTTTGCTAATATTCGAAAGGAGTCGGAAAAAATTCATTTGATCTCTTTCAAATAAAAATCAAGAATTGAGAATTTGTGCTCTTTGATAGGAAACGGAAAAACTCGTCCCAACAGAAGAGAGCTTGTAAACGTCTCTAGTGAATAATACAAGAAAGTCCAAGTTTTTCAGCTTTGAATTGAAATTGTAGGAGATAAAGTGGAATGAACAAATTTCAAATTTCTTTCCGCCAATAAATTATTTTTCTTGAAATTCAAAGAAGAAAATTGTTTTTGTTATTTGGTTTTTCACACTGAGTAAGAAAGATTTCATTTCTTCCAATAAAATCTCCCAAAATTCATCCTCGATAATTTTAGCTTTGCTTTGCAGTCGAAAAATTTATCCTAAGGACTCCACAAATATCAAAATAAAGATGAACAACTCTGGAGAATAAAAATTTTATCGTTCGCATCATTCGGACTATGGAAGCCTATTTGTCAACAAATCTCCTTCATATCATCTCTACGGAAGTCTTCTGTTACCGAAAACGCTATGAATTTGCATTTTAGTCAAAGAATGTTTTATTGATTAGAGTTTGGCAAGAAGGGCCAATTTTAAAATTTCGCCTCAAGGGGTTGTATCAATTAATTGTAGACCAAAGTCAAAAGCTAATTTTTCTAATAAGACCCAAAGTTAGGCCTTTCCAATGAGAATCAAATATCTTGGCGAGTAGGGAAGTGCACTCAATTTTGACTCGACAAAGAAAACATTTTTTTGACTCAAAGAAAGATTGAGATTTTGATCTGAAAACAACTCGAAGAGGTTTTATTTGTTTTAGCTCAGAAATTATCTCAGTTTCTTCTTCATAGGTTGCAATATAAATAGGGAGCGTTTTTGCGAATTTTATAAAGTATTTATTAATTTGAACTTTGTCAAGATGGGTTTAGCGAAAAAAATCATCATTTTCAGCATAGCTGTCTATGTCCTGGGCGCTCTTTTTATGAGCCAATATAAAATGACTCCGAAGAAACAACTTCAGCAAAGTACGGCTCCTCAAACGCGCCCAAAGTTTACCAATCCATATCTTGCTATTAAGGCTCTGAGTCAACTCGATGTCTTTGTCCCTGTGGATGATTCCTATTTTAAAAGCGGAGGCGTAATGAGGACCAAATATGAGAAGCCTTTCTTGGGATTCAAGAGTGATGACTTGTATTGTGAGAAACAAAGAGAAGCCTTTGTAAAGAATCCAGCAATAGTTTTTAACGAGATGAATGTGGTTTTTGAGAGCGGACCTTCTCATTTGATTCGTAAAAAGGTTTTACCAGGAATTGGAAATGATATACATCCAAAGGTCGGAACGCACATGGGCACCGTAAAATATGAGCAGTTCCTTTATGATATTAACCCGCATGTGAATATCTTTTGGACTTCGACAGCCATGAATGAATACAAGCATCTTGGCAAACATTTTTCTTGTTTAGCACAGATGTCAAATCATATTCTTGGTCACCGAGCTCTTGATAGAAAAGATTATGTTGCTGAGAATGCAATTGCTTATGGCAAGAATTTTAGAGACAGACCTCAATGCTTTAGTCACGATAAATTCTTCCCTGAGACTTGGCTTTTATATGATAAAGAGGACTGCGAGACTTTCTTTAAAATTTTGAACTCTGCTGAGTATGAAGAAGTCAAGAAGGAGAAGCACATAGTATTCATCCGCAAAGTTGCTTCTGGATCTCATAGAGGAGAAGGAGTTCAGCCTGTTGATAAAGATGAAGAAGAAAACTTGAAAACAATTTACGAGAATGGCAAACAATGTGGTGTTGTGAAGAAGAACTGGATTGTCCAGAGTTATATTCATAATCCTCTTTTACTAAACGGTCACAAGTTTGATTTCAGAGTTTATATGCTGGTTGCTTCAACTGACCCTCTGATTGCTTACTATCATGACGGATTTTTAAGAGTCACATTGGCAGATTATGATGCTAGTTCAAGCGATAAGAAAGTTCTTTTGACCAATTTAGCTTTAAATGAACAAATCTATGATGATGTGAAGAAAGGAAATCTGTATGAAGGCATGGATGAAGAAGCCTTGAAACAAGCTCAACAATGGAGTTACCAAAGACTTCAAGACTATTTGATCGAAAGAGGGATCATTGCTGATCCTCATTGGCTTGATAATCATCTGAGACCTCAATTCAAGAAAGCCATGATTCATTTATTGAGAATGACGAGCCACGCATTCAGAAAAGATAAAACAGTTTTTGAGTTATATGGAGTCGACTTCTTGCTTGATAAAAATCTGAACCTGTGGTTCCTTGAAGCTAATTCAGGACCAGCTATTAGCGGCTATTCAGTCCCAATGGAGAAATTCATTGTGAAAATGGTTTCTGATCACTTTGAGATTGTTTCTGGAATTCTCAGATCAAGAATGAAGAGGGTCCTAAACTATGTCAACAAGATTATTCGAGAAAGTGAAGTTATGCTTTTGAATAATGGGGTCGTTGAGGTGAGAGACTTGGAGACAAAAAGAAGAGAATTTGATGAGATAAGCAAAAACTATTTTGAAAAAGAGTTTGAGCCTAAGCCGACAAATGGGTTTAAAAAAATTATTGATGCTCATTTGGATGGTGTTAACATGTATCAAGGCTACATTGAACCTGAATGCCTCTGATTGGTAGATTGAAAGGACTTCTTTTGTAAATCACATTTGCACAAAATAGATCGTTAAATTTGAATTGAAGTAAAGATATGTTTCTTCATGTTTCATATATTCACTAATTTATAAAATTATTTTCTTTCATATCGAAATTTTTTCAAGGTTTTAATACTCTTGACTTTTAAAAAATTCACAAAAACCAATTCTATTTTTTTTTTTGGCATTTTCTTTCGAAATTATCAATGCAACTTTTGTCTACGTAGTGCGAAAACTTTGTTTCTTCAGATCACCAAATTTATTTGCAAATTGAATTTTTTTGTTCAGATTTGGTTTGCTTGAAGAGTGGAGAAAAGTTTTCTTCTCGTAGAGAGAATCAGATGGAAAACTGTTTAGGCTTTAGGAAGTTCTTCAGAAATCACATTGTTGCTTTTTTTTTAATTTCATAAGTTCTGAATTTCCGTATGTGATGAATTCCGAGCGTATTTTTCCAATTCTCATCCTTCAGAATGAAATTTACGTGGTTTTCTAAAGAGCTTTCTCATCCATTTGAACACCAAGATCTTTCTAGTACAAAATGCAAAGAGAAATATTATTTCCTTCATATTTTTCTTTCTCATTTGAACAATGCTTTCTTTTCACAGATCATTCCCAAATAATGAAAAACGCAGAAAATAGAGAGGTACAAATCTATCTTTTCCATCCCCAAGTTCTCCAATAAAGTCAATTGAGATGCATACTTTACTTCTTCCTTCTCTAAGATTATTTTAAACAGATCACAAGGGCCTTAAATTTATTAATTTTGACTTTGGTCTTAATTAAACTTACAAATTTGATTTTAATCCGTAATAGACTGTCACGTTAGATTCAAGAAATTCTAGGCGAGCAAGGGTAAAACTACTCAAGGGAGAATCAGATTCAAAAGTCTAAATGGGCCAAATTTAATATTTTCCATGATCATCGGATGACTCATGCTTACGATGTTCAATCTAAATTTGTTTTCCTACATCCCAAGAGATAAAGCCGAAATGTAAAACTCGATTTTATACACTCACCCACTCACTCATCCTGAGAAAGTGTAGAGATTGTCTGATTCACTTCAGGCCATCATAATCGTAAGAATAGTTCAAAAGCATATTTGTCAAGAGAAGGAGTAGTTTATGATGATGAGGATTTACTTTTTCAAAGAGATGAAGATAGTCTGAAATTTTTAATGAGGTTTTGATAAAGAGTCAAAGAATGAAATCCATACTTAGTTTAAAAAATGAAAGAAAAATCCTGTCAAACCATGTCGAAAAAAGTTGTCTCGATCTCCAGGCTCAGGATTATTGAGAGCAAGAGTTTGAGATGCTGGAAAAACAAGGGGAGTTTGGGTTTGGGATACCTATAGAAGGAGAAGATTTAATATTTTCACCTGGTCTAAATTAAAATTTTTGCTTAGGTATAAAATGGATGAAATGATATTAGTCCGGTATGAATTCGGTATGACTAGACCTGAAAGCTGGCTGGATGAGATAAATTATTGATTTGGTATATTTCGCCATCCCGTCAGTCAAAAATCCAAAAGTTTAATTTTCGAATTCAAATTATTCTAGACTATGACGTTCAGGGAGAAAATTATGACAAAGACTTTATATGCAATTTTTTTCATGAGATTTTGCCTTCTTCATTGTAAAGAAAGTCTTTTGTGAAAATGAAAAATTTTTGGAAGAAAATTTTTGTCACAGAAAGGAGAAGAAGAAGAAAGAGCTCTTTCGAGACATCTTGAGAAATCTGATAGACAAAATGACTGATTATTGATTTCTTCTGGATTCAAAATCTCCATTAGTTTTCTTGAGAATTTTAGACAGGATTTTTGTCAGGAAGGCTGGGAAGGAAGGAATTGATTTTATTGAAGGTTTGTTTTCTTGCGTGAAAATGAGGAAAAAGTTTACTTTTTGTGAGCATTTATTGACTCTTAATTTGAGGCAGAGGGGATTCGATATGGTTTCTCTAAATATATTGCCGATATGTTGTTGATTTTCAGACAATCCATAAGGATCGATGAAAATAAATATTTAAAAAATTATTTTGTTATTGAAACTCCAATAGGAGTAGGTGTAATTTTTAGTGAATGGTTCTATTCCAAAGATAAAATTTAAAGAAAAAGCTCATCACTAAAGCTTGAAAATAGCTTCAATCTTTAAAGTTTTGTGAAGAATATTTGAATCTAATTGCCTCATTAGGATAGAAAATAATTGTGTTCTCCCAACAAAATTAGATTTTGGCCAAAAGTTTAAATCAATTTTTTTATTTTGACAAGAGGAAATTATATTTTTCTGGTCCTTTTCCTTTTTCAATCTTCTCTTTGACTTGAAATTCCTCAGAGCCTCCTTTCTATATTTCACTTCCACAACCTTTTAGTTCATTAACCTTTGCAACCTCAAGTAATCCTCCAACAAAAAATTTTACAAAAAATTCTTTTCTCAGAAAACAATCGATTGAGACCAAGTGGTCTAAAATGTCGGGATTACCTTATTTCGTCACTATTGTGAATATGAAGTTGCATTTTGGTCAGAGAAGTTTAGGTAAAACAATTCTTCAATAAGCCAATCTTGTAAATCTAACCCGGGAAGATTCTATTTAATTAAAATTGGCCTACTTCTTGCAGCAACACGAACTCCGTAACATTTGGGAGACAAGAGCTTTCAGCTGAACGCCATAATGAGATGAAAATTCAAGTTATGAATGGACTGCAAGATTGAAATTGAGAAATTAAACGAATGAACTAGATTTTGTCTTGATAGTTTTAGACTTTATAATTTTTTGCATTATAAATACTGAAGCCTTTTCAAAAATTTTATAATTTCAACTAAAACATTTCAAAAATGACGTTCTTCAAGAAGCTTATCATTGCTAGCGTAGCTTTATACGCTTTGAGCATGCTCTTTATGACACAATATACTGTGCCTAAAAAACAGCTCCAACAAAAACTAATTCTCACAAAGACCCCTAAGACTGGCTTGAAATTTGACAACCCATCTCTGGCCTTAAAAGTCTTGAATCAGCTCGATGTCTTTACTCCAGTTGATGATTTCTATTTCAAGAACGGTCGCACTATTAAAAATAAATATGATGAACCTCTCTTGGGACTCAAAAGCGATGACTTGTATTGTGAGAAACAAAGAGCTTTCTTTGTCAAGAATCCAGCAGTGGTTTTTGATGAGATGAACGTTCTTCTTGATAGTCATCGTACCTCCTTGGTTAGAAGCAAGGCTCTCCCAGAGATAGGAAATGATATCCAACCAAAGATTGGAGAGCATATGAATGCTCAAAAATGGAAGGAATTCGAGTATGACATCAGTCCTGAAGTGAACATCTTTTGGACTTCGAGAAGTATGAATGAGTATAAGCATCTTGGCAAGCATTTCTCTTGCTTGACTCAGATGTCAAATCACGTTCTTGGTCACAGAGCTCTCGGCAGAAAAGATTATGTTGCTGAAAATGCCATTGCTTATGGCAAGAGTTTTAAGGATAGATCTCAGTGTTTCAGCCATGATCAATTCTTCCCTGAGACCTGGCTCTTGTATGACAAAGAAGATTGTGAAAACTTCTTTAACATCTTGAATTCTGTTGAATATGAAGAAGCCAAGAAAGAGAAGCACATTTTATTCATTAGAAAGATTGCTTCTGGATCGCACAGAGGTGAAGGAGTCCAGCCTGTTGATAAGGCCGAGGAAGATGACTTGAAAGCAATTTATGAGAATGGCAAACTTTGTGGTATCTCAAAGAAGAACTATATTGTCCAAAGTTATATTCACAACCCTCTTCTGTTGAATGGCCACAAGTTTGATTTCAGAGTTTACATGCTAGTTGCTTCAACTGACCCTATGATTGCCTTCTATCATGATGGATTCCTGAGAGTTACCCTGGCCAACTACGACTCTAGTTCAAGTGACAAGAAGGTCTTGTTAACTAATCTTGCCTTGAACAAGCAAATTTACGATGATGTGAAAGAAGGAAGTCTTTATGAAGGCATGGATGAAGAAGCATTGAAGCAAGCCCAACAATGGAGCTATCAAAGACTCCAAGACTATTTGATGGAAAAAGGAATAATCAATGATACCAACTGGCTTGATAATCACCTGAGACCCCAGTTCAAGAAGGCCATGATTCATCTTTTGAGAATGACAAGCCATGCCTTGAGAAAGGATAGAACTACTTTTGAGCTGTATGGAGTTGATTTCTTACTCGATACAGATCTCAATTTGTGGTTCATTGAAGCTAACTCCGCACCAGCTCTTGGTGGTTACTCAAAGCCTATGGAGAAATTCATAGTCAAAATGGTTCAAGATCACTTTGAAATCGCTTATGGTATTCTCAAATCCAGAATGAAGAGAGTCTTGAATTACATAAACCAAATCATCAGGGATGGTGAGGTTGTTGTTGATACAACTGGAGAAGCTTTAATCAAAGATTTGGAGGCCAAGAGAAGAGAGTTTAAAGAAGTCAGCAAAAATGGTTTCGAAAAAGAATTTGAACCAAAACCAACAAATGGGTTCAAGAAAATCATTGATGCCAACTACGGAGGAGTCGATATGTATCAAGGATATATTCGACCTGAATGTCTCTAAAGGGAGAGAGAAAATCAATAAATGTACATCATAATCAGATTTGTATAAGATCTTGTTCCTGATATTTTAAGAATTTGAAATATGTAAATATAAAATAAATGAATTGAGAAAATGAAATATTTTTGTATCTGTCTGTTTTATCTATTGCTTGAAAAAACTCTGAAAAAATTTCTTTGAATACTCAGAATTTTTCATAGATTATTAAATGATCTGATTCCTTTGACAAAAATCCACAAAAGCTTTTTTATCCAGAGTTGAATTTAGATTTGGTAAGCTTGAATAGAATTTTACAAAACAACATGGCCCCCAAATTTATTAATTTTGTCTTCGTCCTTGATCTAAATCTCAAAATTAATTTTCATCTCTGAATTAAATTCACAGGCTCTCAATAGGTAGAGAGAGGTTTATCAAGGCGAAGCAAAGTCCGTGTTCTATGTCCTCAGAACCAAGTCTCTGTCGAGGCTTAGAAGGGATTGAGTTATGAAATGAATTTCAGCGGAAAAAAAACTTTGGAATCTCCTCCTATGAACATCAAAGCAAAAAAACGATAAAGTTTTTTCGGAATCGAAAATTGGTTTTTCCTTAATAGGTTCAGTTTTTTCCGAATAATAGAACTTTATTCATAATAAAGGCATTTTATTCTTAATTTATTAAGCTTTTTGGTCATAAAGTTAGTGTTATTACCAAAAAAACATGGATCCTCTTTTCGAAAGAATTCCGTAAATCTCCTGCTCATTCGATTTAAGAAAGAACTTGTCGCGAATTTTTATTCTCCCCTGATTCACATTTGCATGATCAATGAACAAAGATAAGACAAGTGAATTTGGCAAACAAAACCCCAATGCTTAATTCAGACAAAGCTTCAAAACCTTCACAGGATTGAAAGATTTTGGAGAAAATCTGATTTTGAATACACTTCTTTGCTTTTCTCTTGAAGAGTTGGACTCAGAATCGACTCATACTTCCAATAAGAAATGGTTCCGTCGACTGAAAGGTGCTGTCTCTGATC
>Ga0182738_1001904_pt1 | contig 25326 bp, 19 predicted proteins | sample eDN5th30CBELigMG_FD_128876 | JGI IMG/M metagenome (GOLD analysis project Ga0182738, IMG submission 128876) | Enriched Miracle-Growth compost microbial communities from Emeryville, California, USA - eDNA 5th pass 30_C BE-Lig MG (version 2)... ...
CTGGAGGTCGCACTCGCCGCCCTGGTCGCAGATCGGGCAGTCGAGCGGGTGGTTGATGAGCAGGAACTCCATCACCCCTTCGCGCGCCCGCCGCACCATCTTGGACTTGGTGATCACCTCCGGCGGCTCGCCGTTCGGGCCCGGCCGGCAGTCGCGCACGGCCCAGGCGCAGGACGCGACCGGCTTCGGCGCGCCCTTCAGCTCGACCAGGCACATCCGGCAATTGCCTGCGATCGACAGGCGCTCGTGGAAGCAGAAGCGCGGAATCTCCGCGCCGGCCATCTCGCATGCCTGGAGGAGCGTGAACTCCGCCGGGACATCGACTTCCTTGTCGTCGACCTTGATCAGGGGCATGTCAGGTGCCTTGGGAAATCGCGTTCAGGTCGGCCTGCCACCGCTCGGGAAGGCGGTCGCCGAAACGCTCATGACAGTATTGGTACACCGGGCGCAACATCTCGCCGACGCGTCGGCGCTGCTCGCGGGTCATCGCCCGTTCCTTGGCCCGGTTCACCACGGTCTCGAACGGTGCGGGGTGATACGGGATCTCGAGGAAATCGCAAAGGCGGCGGATCGACGCCTCCGTGAACAGGCCCTCGTAGAACTCGACGAAGGCGGTTCCGTCCGGGAACACCTCGTCCAGCACCTCGAGCGTCCGCCCGTAGTCGGTGCGGTCGCGCATGCCGCTCCACTGGATCGCCTTGTCGAACTTGGTATCGACATCGAGGCCGTTCCGCTCGAGATGGCGCACCGCCGACCAGACGCGGTCGACCGGGTTGCGCATCAGGAACACGACCTTGACCCGGGGGTGGAGGCTGCGGATCTCGCGGAAATTGTCGGCCCCGAGCAGCGCATAATGCGGGGTGATCTCGGCCGCGACCGGCTTGTCGCCGACGCGCCTGGCGAAGAACTCGAGGTAGCGGGCATGGCCGCCGCCGACCATCGCCAGCCGGTCGAACTGGTCGCCCAGCGCCTGGAACGTCTCGCCGCCCTTCTCGACGTCGTCGAGCGTCAATGCGCCGGCGATGTGCTTCAGCCGGTTGAGGTGCTGCTCGTTGCGCTTGCCCATCCGCTCGGGGTCCCACAGCGCATCGAAATAGTGGAGCTCCTTGATCGGCGACATGAACACCGAAGGGTGCGCCGCGAAGTAGGTGCCGAGCCACGTCGTGCCCGCCTTCTGGGCGCCGATGCCGAGGCAAAGGGTGACGGTGGGGGGAAGTGGGACGGTCACAGGCCGTACTTCCTTCGCCACTCGAGCGCGGCGCCGCCGAGCACGTCCGCCGCGCGCCGGATCTCGTCGGCGAAATGGCGTGCCAGCACGTCCCGGATCTCGTCGCTGAGGGCGATCTTCGCCGCTCCGCCCTTCCTGTTGAACCCCGGTTCGAGGTCACCGCTCGGCAGATCCGGGTCGGCGCCGAGGAACGCGAGAATCCGCGACCGGAGGCCGGCCGGATCGGCGCGGAGATCGTCGAAGAAGAACCAGGCGAACTGCCCTGCCCCCGCATGCTTCTGCCAGCGCGTCACGATCTCGGACGGACAGGACCGCGTCGCCACCGATTTCCGCCGGGCGAATTCGAGCGCGCCCGCGGGCGACACCGCCCGCCCCCCGAGCCGCTCCGCCTTCCGCGCCGCCATGCCGTAGGCCGACCAGAGCCGCTCCACCGGCTCGCGGGCGAGGAACACGACCTTGGCCTCGGGAAAGCGCGCCGTCACCTTCCGCACCGCGCCGTCGCCGAGCCGCGAATAGGCGGGGGTCACGTCGCCGCTCTTCTTTCCGCCCTTGTCGGCGAAGAGCTGCGCATAGCGGTCGAGCACCGGCGCCGCGAGCTTGTCCTCCCCGCCGCCCTTGAGCAGGCGGGCATAGCGCCCGACGAAACGGACGTCGCGATCGTCGAGCGGGCGGGCGTGGCTCGCCGCGCGCTGGGCGTTGACCCGATCGAGATGATGCTCGACCCGCCGCGCGAGCCGGCGCGCCCGGACGACGCTCTTCCGCGCCCGGTCGAAGACGTGAAGCTCCTTGACCGGCGGCATCCAGAACTGGGGATGGTGCGCGAGCTGGTCGTAGAGCCACTGCGTGCCGGCCTTCTGCGCGCCGATGCAGATGAAATCGGGGCCGTCGCCGCGCTTGGCCAGCGGCGCCTCCGTCCCGACGATCTCCACCTCGCTCAGCACGTCGTGCGTTCCCTACTCGGCCGCCTCGACCATCAGCGGCTCGCCGACCCCGGGCATCTCGGCGTAGCGGTCGATGCGCTCCTCGATGACGTAGCGGAAATGCCGGATGAGGCCCTGCACGGGCCATGCCGCCGCGTCGCCGAGCGCGCAGATGGTGTGTCCCTCGACCTGCTGGGTCACCTCGAGCAGCATGTCGATCTCGCGCTTCTCGGCGCGGCCGTCGGCCATGCGCTCGAGCACGCGCCACATCCATCCCGTCCCCTCGCGGCACGGCGTGCACTGCCCGCAGCTCTCGTGCTTGTAGAAGTAGGAGAGCCGCGCGATGGCGCGGACGATGTCGGTCGACTTGTCCATGACGATGACCGCGGCGGTGCCGAGGCCCGACTTCATCTCGCGGAGGTAGTCGAAATCCATGATCAGGTCGTCGCACTGCGAGGCCGGCAGGCACGGCACCGAGGCGCCGCCCGGGATCACCGCGAGGAGGTTGTCCCAGCCGCCGCGGATGCCGCCGCAATGCCGCTCGACCAGCTCCCGGAAGGTGATGCCCATCTCCTCCTCGACGGTGCACGGCTTGTTGACGTGCCCGGAGATGCAGAAGAGCTTGGTGCCGGTGTTCTTCGGCCGGCCGATGCCCGCGAACCAGGACGCGCCGCGGCGGAGGATCGTCGGGCCGACGGCGATCGATTCGACGTTGTTGACCGTCGTCGGGCAGCCGTAGACGCCCATTGCCGCCGGGAACGGCGGCTTCATCCGGGGCATGCCCTTCTTGCCCTCGATGGATTCGAGCATCGCCGTCTCTTCGCCGCAGATATAGGCGCCGGCGCCGTGGTGGACGATGATGTCGAAGTCCCAGCCGTTCTTGTTGTTCTTGCCGATGAGCCCGGCGTCGTAGGCCTGGTCGACGGCGGCCTGGAAATTCTCGCGCTCGCGGATGAACTCGCCGCGGATATAGACGATCGCCGTGTGGGCGTTCATCGCGAACCCGGCGACGAGGCAGCCCTCGACGAGCGTGTGCGGATCGTGGCGGAGGATCTCGCGGTCCTTGCAGGTGCCCGGCTCGGATTCGTCGGCATTGACGACGAGGTAGCTCGGTCGGCCGTCCGGCGATTCCTTCGGCATGAAGGACCACTTGAGCCCGGTCGGGAAGCCCGCGCCGCCGCGGCCGCGGAGCCCGGACGCCTTGATCTCCTCGATGATCCACTCGCGGCCCTTGGCGAGCATTTCCTTGGTGCCGTCCCACTGGCCACGGGCCATGGCGCCCTTCAGCCCCCAGTCGTGGAGGCCGTAGAGGTTGGTGAAGATGCGGTCCTTGTCGGCAAGCATGTCGCGCCGTCTTCTCGTTCGTCTATCCCCGCGGACACCGTCCGCACCGCGACCTGGCGGCCCCCGCCGCCACGTCGCCCCTGTCAGCTCGTCAGTGCCGCTCGTCCGTGCCCGCCTTGGAGGCGGCCACTTCCTCGCGCTTCTCCGTCGTCGACTTCCCGTCCTCGGCCTTCTCGACCGCCTGCGAGATCGCCCCGGACGGATCGGGCGGCGTCTGCGTCGCAGCCTCGGGCTTGGCCGCATCGATCGGCGTCTGCGGATCGGGCGGGCCGTCCCCGCCTTCCGGCTCCGGCTCCCGGCCGACGTCCTGCAGCGTCGTCGGTCCGCCCGCGGGCGCGGCGTTGATCCGGTCGATCTGCGGGCCCGGCTTGACCGGCCGGCCGCTCGCGAGGTCGTCGATCAGCTTCTCGAGGCTCTCGGCCGTCAGGTCCTCGAAGGTATCGGCATTGATCTGCACCAGCGGCGCGTTCACGCAGGCGCCGATGCACTCGACCTCCTCCCACGAGAAGTTGCCGTCGTCGGAGAGGTGGTGCTGCTCGTGGCTGATCCGCTTGCGGCAGACCTCCTTGAGGGCGTCCGCCCCGCGCAGCCAGCACGGCGTCGTCCCGCACACCTGGAGATGGGCGACCCGGCCCACCGGCTCGAGGTGGAACATGGTGTAGAAGGTCGCGACTTCCAGCACCCGGATCTTCGGCATGTCGAGCATGCGCGCGATCGCCTCGATCGCCGGCTCGGTAACCCAGCCCTCCTGCTCCTGCGCGCGCCACAGCAGCGAGATGACGGCCGACGCCTGCCGGCCGGCGGGATAGAGGGACATGCGCCACTCGGCCCAGGCCTGGTTCTCCGCGGTGAAGGCGAAGCTTTCCGGCTGTTTTTCGGCGAGGCGGCGAACGGACATGGTCGTGCGGATTCCGTGGTGCAGCGAAACTTAGCGGCGTTCTAGCATCTGCGGCGCGAAAGGCCAGTAGGCATTGCCTACGCGCGGTGGAATTGCGGCGAAGGCGGCGCCGCGCCGGGCATCACCGGTCCACCTCGCCGAACACGATGTCGAGCGAGCCGAGAATCGCCGACACGTCGGGCAGCATGTGACCGCGGCAGAGGAAGTCCATCGCCTCGAGGTGCGCGAAGCCCGGCGCGCGGATCTTGCAGCGGTAGGGCTTGTTGGTGCCGTCGGAGACCAGGTAGACGCCGAACTCGCCCTTGGGCGCTTCGACCGCGGCGTAAACCTCGCCGGCGGGCACGCGGTAGCCCTCGGTATAGAGCTTGAAGTGATGGATGAGGCCCTCCATCGAGCGCTTCATCTGCCCGCGCGTCGGCGGCACGACCTTGCCGTCCTCGCTGCTCACCGGCCCCTTCCCGTCCGGCCGGTTCAGCTTCTCGACGCACTGCTTCATGATGTGGGCCGACTGCCGCATCTCCTCCATGCGGATCAGGTAGCGGTCGTAGCAGTCGCCGTTCTTGCCGACCGGGATGTCGAAGTCCATCTCGTCGTAGCACTCGTAGGGCTGCGACTTGCGGAGGTCCCACGCGGCGCCCGAGCCGCGCACCATCACGCCGGAGAAGCCCCACTTCCAGCAATCGTCGAGCGCGATGACGCCGATGTCGACGTTGCGCTGCTGGAAGATGCGGTTCCCGGTGAGCAGCACGTCGATGTCGTCGACCACCTTGAGGAAGGGGTCGCAGAAGGCGCCGATGTCGTCGACGAGCTCCTGCGGCAGGTCCTGATGCACGCCGCCGGGCCGGAAGTAGGCCGCATGCATGCGGCTGCCGGAGGCGCGCTCGTAGAACACCATCAGCTTCTCGCGCTCCTCGAACCCCCACAGCGGCGGGGTGAGCGCGCCGACGTCCATCGCCTGCGTGGTCACGTTGAGGAGGTGCGAGAGAAGCCGCCCGATCTCCGAATAGAGCACGCGGATGAGCTGCCCGCGGCGCGGCACGGTGATGCCGAGGAGCCGTTCGACCGCCAGCGCGAAGGCATGCTCCTGGTTCATCGGCGCGACGTAGTCGAGCCGGTCGAAATAAGGGACCGCCTGCAGGTAGGTCTTGTGCTCGATCAGCTTCTCGGTGCCGCGATGCAGGAGCCCGATATGCGGATCGACGCGCTCGACGACCTCGCCGTCCAGCTCGAGCACGAGGCGGAGGACCCCGTGCGCGGCAGGATGCTGCGGGCCGAAGTTGATGTTGAAGGTGCGGACGTCGGTCTCAGCCATGGGGATGGGCCATCGGACGGGAGGAGAGGACGGCAGTCGGCAGTCGGCAGTCGGCAGTCGGAATTACGCCGGGTTCGAACTGCGCTCGATGGACCGAATGAGAGCCCGCAGCATTCGCCCGAGCGAATCGCCCGAACCCAGCAATGGCTGAACGCTCTGCTCGGCTGCCACACCGAGGCGCTGCGAAAGGATGAGATGCGTCTCGAGCTCCTTCAAGGAGCCCTGTGCCACGCGCAGGAACTGCCCGTACGACCCCTTGCTGTCGCGACCGTAGCCCTCGGCGATGTTCGCCGGAATGGACACCGCCGCCCGTCTGATCTGCGCAGTCAGACCGAACATCTCTTCGCGCGGGAAGGCGGACGTCAGCCGGTAGCACGCTTCGGCGAGGTTCATGGCTTCCTGCCAGACGCGCAGGTCGCGATACGACTCGATGGCCATGCAGCCCCCCGACTGCCGACTGCCGATTGCCGACTGCCGCGCTCATTGCGGCTTCGCCTTCTCATCCCCCGGCAGCGTGTAGTCGGAACCTTCCCACGGGGAGAGGAAATCGAAGTCGCGGAACTGCTGGGCGAGGCGGACCGGCTCGTAGACCACGCGCTTCCGCTCGTCGTCGTAGCGCACCTCGACATAGCCGGTGAGCGGGAAGTCCTTGCGGAGCGGATGGCCCTCGAAGCCGTAGTCGGTGAGGATCCGGCGGAGGTCGGGATGGCCGGTGAAGCGGATGCCGTAGAAGTCGTAGGCCTCCCGCTCGTACCAGTCGGCGCCGGGATAGATGCCGGTCAGCGAAGGCACGGGCGTCGCCTCGTCGGTCATCACCCGGAGCCGGATGCGCACGTTCTGGCGCGGGCTGAGGAGATGGTAGACGACGTCGAAGCGCTTCTCCCGGTTGGGATAGTCGACGCCGCAGATATCGATGAACGAGATGAAGGCCAGACGCGGATCGTCGCGGAGAAAGCGCACCGTCTCGACGATGTCCGTCGGCACCACGGTGACGTTCAGCTCGCCGAAGGCGATCGTCGCCTCGACGATCGATGCGGCCCGCTTCGAGGCGATGTACTCCGCGATTTCCTTGAGGGTTTCGTCCATCTTCAAGTCCTGCGGCAGTCGGCAATAGGCAGTCGGCAGTCGTGGAAAAGATCGCGAAACCGACTGCCGATTGCCGACTGCCGACTGCCCGTTCTTCTCACCGCTCAATCGTCCCCGTGCGGCGGATCTTCTTCTGAAGGAGCAGCACGCCGTAGAGGAGCGCCTCGGCCGTCGGTGGGCAGCCCGGGACGTAGATGTCCACCGGCACGATCCGGTCGCAGCCGCGCACCACCGAGTAGGAATAGTGGTAGTAGCCGCCGCCGTTGGCGCAGGAGCCCATCGAGATGACGTAGCGCGGCGCCGGCATCTGGTCGTAGACCTTGCGCAGCGCCGGGGCCATCTTGTTGGTCAGCGTGCCGGCGACGATCATCACGTCCGACTGGCGCGGCGAGGCACGCGGCGCGAAGCCGAATCGCTCCACGTCGTAGCGCGGCATCGAGACCTGCATCATCTCGACCGCGCAGCACGCGAGGCCGAAGGTCATCCACATCAGCGAGCCGGTGCGGGCCCAGGTGATGAGGTCGTCCGCGGTCGTGACCAGGAAGCCCTTGTCGGCGAGCTCGTCGTTGATCTCGAGGAAATACGGGTCGTCCGGCGCCACCAGCGGGCGCGCGGGCGCGACCAGCCCGGTCTCGGCCTCGCTGCTCAATCCCATTCCAGCGCTCCTTTGCGCCACTCGTACACGAAGCCGATCGTCAGAACGGCCAGGAAGATCATCACCGACCAGAAGCCGAACCAGCCGATGTCGCCGAACACCACGGCCCAGGGGAACAGGAAGGCGACCTCGAGGTCGAAGATGATGAACAGGATCGCGACCAGGTAGAAGCGCGCGTCGAACTTCATCCGGGCGTCGTCGAACGGCGCGAAGCCGCACTCGTAGGGCGACAGCTTCTCCGGATCGGGGTCCCGGAAGGCGATGATGAACGGCGCGACAAGGAGCGCGAGGCCGATCACGAGCGCAATGCCGATGAAGATCACCAGCGGCATGTATTGGCTGAGGAGTGTCTCCATCTGACGCTTGCTCCGGCGGCTTCCACGGACAAGCCGGACCGCCCAGACCCTTCAGTTGTTGCGTCGCAACGAAATGGCAAGTGCTTCGTTTGACGGCGGGATCAACCGACTGTCAAGAGGTTCCAAACAGCCGCGATGCCGAGGGAGGCTTAGCCGAGCCTCGCGCCCGCGGCAAGCCGATTTGCGCCGCGTCCGGCGGGGCCAAGGGCCGCGGCCCTGCCCTCGGGCGCCCACGGCGCGATATCCCCCGTTTGGGAGCATTCTCCTCCGCTCGCCACTCTGTTAAGAGAAACTCCAGACTATGCGTTCGATGAAGAGGTTCAGAGGATGGGCTTCCATCCCTCCCGCCGCGATCTCCTGAAAATCGGCACGTTCTTCGGCATCACCGTCGCGATGGGCCGTGCCCTGCCCGCGCTCGGCGACGAGGTCCATGCCGGCCCCGGCGCGGGTCCGTGGCTCGCCCCGGACGGGAAGGCGCGCTACCGCTGGGACGCGATCCGCAAGGTGACCGGGCAGAAGGTCTTCGCCCGCGACTTCCGGGCGCGGGACCTCCCCGGCTGGCCCAGCCGGCAGGCCCATGCCTTCTTCCTCAAGGCGACGCGCGCCGACCGGGTGTTCGAGGGGGTCGACCTCGCGAGCCTCGGCCCGGACCTCCAGCCCAACCGCCTCCTCTACCACGAGGACCTCGAGCGCGACGGCGTGACGGTGCCGATGCCGCCCGACCTCGGCTTCCAGTTCTACGGGGCGTATTTCCTCGTGCCGCGCGGCAAGGTGCCGCCCAACTTCGGGCACCCGGTCGCCCTCCTCATCTACAAGGACTTCGAGCGCTTCGAGATGGCGCGGCGCCAGCTCCGCTTCCAGACCGACGCGGTGCGCTACGGCGCCGAAGGACCGCCGAACCTTCCGCCCAACTACGGCGCCGCGCGCTACGTGCGGATCGCGGGCGAGTCGCCGGGCGGCGTCCCGGAATTCTCGGCGATGCAGGATTCGGTCATCTGGGGCAACTTCGACGGCAATACCCCGACCTGGCCAGAGGCCGCGGCGACGGGCATCTTCGTGCCCCATCGGGTGGCGCAGAAGGCGCGCGCCGGGTCGGACCTCGACCCGCTCGAGGTGGCCGAACAGGACTTCGAGCCGATGAAGCGCGGCATGGCCGCCGCCGCGAGCATCGCCGCCGACATCGCGGCGGCGCGGAACGATCCGGCCAAGCTCGTGTTCGAGCGCCACGGCTACTCGCAGTCCATCGACCCCTCCGCCCTCGAGCCGGACAACGGCAACGGCTGGTACGACGCCGAGACGCGGACGCTCCACCTCCTCGTCGCCGCGCAGTCGCCCTACGAGGCGGCGCGGGTCGCGGCGCTGATGATGAAGGACAACAAGCGCTTCCCTGTCGAGACCATCGTGCTCCTCTCGGGGACCACGGTCGGCTACGGGTCGAAGGATCACTCGGTCTATCCGTTCTACGCCCTCGCCGCCGCGCTCTACGGCGACGGGCTGCCGGTCCGCATCGCCAACGACCGCTACGAGCAGTTCCAGCTCGGCATGAAGCGCCATCCGTTCGACATGGACGTGACGATCGTCGCCGACCGCGAGACGGGGCGTTTCGAGATCCTCAAGGGCATGTACGTCTGCGATGGGGGCGGGCGCGCCAACTTCTCGTTCTCGGTCGCCCAGGTGGCGGCGACCGCGGCGCAGTCGATCTACTACTTCCCGAAGTCCGACGTCGCCTCCGCGGCGCTCGCGAGCCAGGCGGTCGAGGCCGGCTCGATGCGCGGCTACGGCACCATCCAGTCGATGTCGATCACCGAGCTGATGGTCGACGAGATCGCCGCCGAGCTCGGCATCGACGCGATCGAGCTGCGCAAGACCAACGCGCTCCGCCCCGGCTACGCCAATACCCAGGGCGCCATCCAGGACGGCGATCCCCGGCTCGTCGAGATGCTCGAGCGCGCCGCCGTGCACCCGATATGGATGGAGCGGGCGGCGCGGAAGGACGCCTACGACGCCGCCAATCCGGGCCGGAAATACGGCGTCGGCTTCGCGCAGGTGCAGAAGGACTACGGCACCGGAGCCGACACCAGCGCCCTCGAGCTCGCGTTCGACGCGAGCGGCCGGATCACCATGCGCCACTGCGTCCAGGAGATCGGCACCGGCGCCACGACCGCGCAGCAGGTGATGGTGCGCGACATCCTCGGGGTCGCGCCGGCCGAGGTCGTGTTCGGCGTTACCGAGCTCGAATCGCTCCCCCTCGTCAGCAACTTCGAGCCCTACACCACCTCGCAGGAGGACCAGGACGCGTTCGCCAGGGACCCGTTCTGGGTGCCGTTCCTGATGCCGGCGATGAGCGCCTCGAACAGCGTCTACTTCGTCGGCTTCGGCACCCGCCAGGCGGCGATGTTCCTGCTCGAGCACAGCCTCTGGCCGGCGGCGCGCGAGCTCTGGGGGGCCGGCGTCGCGGGCGGCCAGATCGCGGCCGGCGCCATCACCTTCGCCGACGTGCGGGCGGTGCCGGGCGGCATCGGCGCCGGGGGCATGGAGCTCCTCCCCTTCGCCGCCGTCGCCGCCAAGGCCCACGAGATGGGACTGGTCACCGGCGTCGCCCTCCACGTCTTCAGCCGCTGGGAATGGGCGCACGCCGAGTTCGACATCCCCGGCATCGGGCGGAGGCGCCTCGCGGTGGACGCGCTCGCCGTCAAGTACGGCGACGGCGCTCCGGCCGACCTCAAGGCGCGGATGACGACCGGCGGCTACGACTTCATCGAGCGGGCGAGCGTGTCCTTCCCGCCGGTCCAGCGCAACAATGCCGGCGTCACCACCTACACGCCGGCGGCGACCCTGGTCGAGCTCAACGTCAACACCTTCACCGGCGCGGTCGAGATCATGCGCCATCACACCCTGCTCGATCCCGGCAACCAGGTCGTCGAGCAGCTCGTCTCCGGCCAGATCCAGGGCGGGACGGCGATGGGCATCGGCCACGCACTCATGGAGGACCTGCCGCTTGGCGCCGACGGGCCGGGCGACGGCACCTGGAACTTCAACCGCTACACCCTCCCCCGCGCCCACGACGTCGCGGTGTGGACGCAGACCGCGGAGACGCTGCCGCCGCTCACCGAGACGGCGCCGCCCAAGGGTCTCGCCGAGGTGGTGATGATCCCCATCGTCGCGGCGACCGGCAACGCCGTCGCCCATGCCATCGGCGAGCGCTTCTACGAGCTGCCGATCACGCCCGAGAAAATCCTCAAGGCGCTGCAATGATCGACAAGCTCCCCGTCTCGCTCACCATCAACGGCAAGGCCGTCGGCCCGGTGGACGTCCCCCTCGGCATGCCGATGATCGACTTCCTCCACGACTACCTCGACCTCACCGGCACCCGGTTCGGCTGCGGCCAGGGCATCTGCCATGCCTGCACGGTGGTCGTCGTCGCGCCGGACGGCACCACCAGCGAGAGCCGCACCTGCATCTTCGACGCGCACTATTTCGACGGCAAGTCGATCGTCACCGTCGAAGGGCATGCCGAGCACGATGCGACCGGCGAGGTCGTGAGGCTGTCGCCCGTGCAGCAGGCCTTCATCGACCACTTCTCCTTCCAGTGCGGCTACTGCACCCCCGGCTTCGTCACCGGCGCGACGGTCTTCATCGACGGGCTGCGGCGCCAGCCGGTGCGCCGCGCCGCGCTCGAGCAGGCGATCGAGGAGGCGCTCGACGTCCACATCTGCCGCTGCACGGGCTATGTCCGATACTTCGAGGCGGTGCGCGACCTGGCGCTCGCCACGCCCGGCTGCGTGATCGACTGAGGAGGCCGGCCCGGTGCGCAAGATCCTCCTCGTCGCCGTCGCCGTCATCGTGATCGCCGGACTCGCGGTGCTGTTCGGCGCCTTCCGCACGTCGCGGGTGAGCGCGGACGTCAGCCAGCCGCTGACCGCCGCGCAGATGGCCGAGCTCGCTCCGCGCGGCCGCGAGCTCGCCCTCGCGGGCGACTGCTTCGGCTGCCACTCGACCGCGACCGGACCGATGGCGGCGGGCGGCGTGCCGATCGCCACCCCCTTCGGCACGCTCTACTCGTCCAACATCACCCCCGACCCGACCTTCGGCATCGGCGGCTATACCCGCGCCGAGTTCCACCGCGCGATCCGCGACGGCGTCGGCCGCGGCAACCGCAACCTCTACCCGGCGATGCCCTTCGTCTTCACCCAGGTGACGACGCCGGAGGACGTCGACGCCCTTTACGCCTACATCATGTCCCTGCCCCCGATCGCACGGCAGACGCCGGCCAATACCGGCGTGTTCGTGCTGCCGGTGCGGATGTTCATGAACTTCTGGGACCTCCTCAACTTCCCGGTCCGGACCGCGCCGCACGACCCGGCGCGGTCGGCCGCCTGGAACCGGGGGGCATACCTCGTCGAGGGTCTCGGCCATTGCGGCGCCTGCCACACGCCGATGAACGTCATGATGGCGCCCGACTTCTCGAAGTCGCTGGAGGGCGCGGTGATCGAGGGCCTCGAGGCGCCGGCGCTGACGCCCGCGGCGCTCGCCGCGCGGGGCTTCGACCTCGCCACGCTCACCGGCTTCCTCGCCACCGGGATCGCGCCGCAGGGCACCGCTTACGGCGGCATGTATACGGTGACCCACTTCTCGACCAGTGCCATGGAACGGTCCGACGTCGAGGCGATCGCGACCTACCTCCTCACCGCCGCGGACGGGAGCCTCCCGCCGGAGAGGACGCCACCGGCCCCGGCCCCCGCGCCCGCCGCCCCCGGGCCCGAGGCGCCGCTTCCGCCCGGCCGCATCGTCTATGCCGGGGCCTGCGCCGGCTGCCACGGCATGGCCGGCGAAGGCATCCCCAACGTCGCGCCGGCGATGAAGGGCAACTCGACGATCGCGCTCGCCGATCCGCTCAACCTCCTTTCGGTGATCGTCAACGGCATCCCCACCCAGCGCTTCACGGGCAACCAGCGCATGTATGCGATGCCGCCCTTCGCGCACGACCTCTCGGACGCGCAGATCGCCGACCTCGCGACGTGGCTGCGCACCGAATGGGGCGGCCAGGCGGAGCCGGTGAGCGTCGACCGGGTCGCCGCCATCGCCCGCGCCGTCGATTAGGCCCGCGACCTGCTGCCGCCGGTTGCGCTTCGCCCTTGTCTCGCGTCCGCTGAATTGCGAAACCGTCGCGAGCGCTTCGATCGCGACGCGCGGCGTGCACCGTCCCGAGCGGCAAGCAGGAGGCCTGGGCCTCGCGTACCGTCATGCCCGAAAGGCCAGATAGTCCGAGCATCGTGCGTCTTCCAGCGCCCGGGACCCCTGCCGGGCGCCGCCGCCGCCCTCCGCGGCGCGCCCCCGCATGACGTCGGAACCGGATGAGAGGGATGTCGAGGCCCTTCGCGCCCGCTGTAGGGCGGCGGAGGAGCGGCTCGAGCGGCTGCGCTGGGAGATCACCGTCGCCCGCGAGACGCTTCCCGCCGGCGCCGGGGCGGAAGACCGTACGGCCGACGCCGAGAGGCCGCCGTCCACCCCGGCGGCTGCCGTCGGCGGGCTCGCCCTCTATGCCGAGCTCGAGCGTCATCGCCGGATGCTCGCCGACATGCAGGCGAGCACCTCCTGGCGCATCACGCGCCCGCTCCGCGCCCTGAAGCGGCTTCTCCGGCCGGACGGCGCGGAGCCGGCGGCCCCGACGCCGCCCGCGGCTCCGTCCGTCGCGGTCCGGACCACGCCGGAATGGCGACCCGATGCGGCTGCCGTCGATGGTCCGGCCAATCCGTTCGTCCCCGCGGCGTCCACCGGCGCAGGGGACCATGCCCGCTACGCCGGGAAGAAGGTCGCCGTCCTGGCTCCGGTCTCGCCCGACGGCAGCTCCGGCGGCGCCGAGCGCCTCTATGCCGGGCTCGCCGCCGCGCTCGGCGCCTTCGGCTGCGACGTCGAGCTCATCGAGATCGCCGTCCACGAGACCTCCTTCGAGACGATCCAGGACGCCTATCGCACCTTCGAGAGCCTCGACCTCCGGCGCTTCGACTGCGTCGTCTCGACCAAGGCGCCGAGCTACGCGGTGTTCCACCCCAACCACGTCGTCTATCTCGTCCACACCGTGCGCGCCTTCTACGACATGTTCGACGCGGCGGCGGCCGATCCGGAAAGGGTGGCGCAGCGCGCGTGGATCCACCGCGCCGACGGCCACGCGATCGGCCGGGCCCGGGCGCGCTTCGCGATCGGCGCCGAGGTCGCGGGGCGCCTGTCGGCGGTGAACGGCCTCGCGGCCGGCGTGCTTCATCCCGGCCTCGATCCCGCCGGCCTGCACCTCTCCGGCCATGGCGACTACTTCTTCCTGCCCGGCCGCCTGCACCCGTGGAAGCGCGTCGATCTGGCGATCCGGGCGGTGCGCGCCTCGCGCCTGCCGATGAAGCTGGTCATCGCCGGCGACGGCGAAAGCGAAGCCGCCCTCCATGCCCTCGCCGCCGGCGACCCGCGCATCGTCTTCCTCGGCCGGGTCCCGGACGACGTGCTTCGCGGCCACTATGCCGCGTGCCTCGCCGTACCGTTCCTGCCGCTTCGCGAGGACTACGGCTACGTCGCGATCGAGGCCTTCGCGTCGGCGAAGGCGGTGGTGACCTGCGCCGATTCCGGGGAGCCGGCGCGGATCGTCACGGACGGCGTCGACGGCCTCGTCGTCGCGCCGGAGGTCGATGCCGTCCGCCGTGCGCTGGAACGCCTCTGGGAGGACCGGGACCTTGCGCTCGCGCTCGGGCGGGCGGCGCGCGAGACGGCGCGGAGGTTCGGCTGGCGGCATGTCGCGGAGACGCTCCTCGCCGCGGCTTTCGACGCGGACATCCCCGAGGCCCCGGAGATCGCGCGGAAGCGCGTCGCGGTGCTGGACATGCAGCCGATCACCCCGGCGGTGGGCGGCGGCCGGGTCCGCCTTCTCGGCCTCTACCGCGATCCCGGGCCGGACTTCGCGGTGCGCTACGTCGGCTCGTTCGACTGGCCCGGAGAACCGGGCCGTACGGTCCGGCTGTCCGACACGCTCACCGAGACGCTGGTGCCGCTGTCGGAGGCGCACCACGCCGCGGCCCGCGCGGCCTCGGCCGAGGCCGGCGGCAAGGTGGTCATCGACGCGCTGTTCGGCGAGCAGGCGCAGCTCTCCCCCGCCTACGTCGCTGTCGCCCTGGAGGCGATCGCCTGGGCCGAGATCGTCGTCTTCTCGCACCCCTGGGTCGCGCCGCTGGTCCCGCCCGACCGGCTCGACGGCAAGCTCGTCGTCTACGACGCCCAGAACTGCGAGGGGCGGCTGAAGGCGCAGGTGTTCGACGGCGGCGATCCCCGCCAGCGCGCCGTGATCGACTGCGTCACGAGGGCCGAGGCATCGCTCGGCGCGCGTGCCGACCTCGTCATCGCCTGCTCGGAGGCCGATCGCGCCGCGTTCGTCGACGACTACGGCTGGCCCCGGGAAAAGATCGCCATCGTCCCCAACGGCGCCTTCGTCCGCGACACCGCGCCGGCGGAAGGCGAAGGCCGGCGCGCGGCGCGCCTGGCGCTGGGGATCCCCGACGATCTCGTCGTCGCCTTCTTCCTCGGCTCGGACTACCCGCCGAACGTCGCGGCCGCCGCGTTCGTCGCCGGCCCGCTCGCCGCCGACGTGCCGGACGTGCTGTTCGTGATCGGCGGCGGCTGCGGCGACCGGATCGCGTCATCGGCACCGAACTGCCGCGTCGTCGGCTCGCTGTCGGAGGAGGCCCGGCGCGCATGGCTCCTCGCCGCCGATATCGCCCTCAACCCCATGTTCGCCGGCTCCGGCACCAACGTGAAGATGTTCGACTATATGGCCCATGGCCTGCCCGTCGTCGCGACCCCGGGCGGCGCGCGGGGCATCGCGGCGCGGACCGAGGCGGGCATCGTGGTCGCGGGCGCGGAGCGCTTCGCCGACGAGGTCGAGGCCCTGGCCGCCCACCCGCCGGCGTTCCGGCAGGGCCTCGGCCGCGCCAACCGGGCATGGGCCAGCCGCAACTTCGACTGGCAGGCGATATCGGCGGGGCTCGGCCAGCTCCTCCGCGGGGCTTCGGCGCCCGCCGCGCCGCGCGCCGGGCTCCGCGTCGCCCATCTCTCGACCACCGGCCTTCGCTGCGGCATCGGCGAGTACACCCGGAACCTGATCGCGGCGCTCGCGGACGACGGCGCGTTGAGCCTCCTCCTCACCGCATCGAGCGCCGGGGAGGCGCCCGACCTCGCCGCCCTGCCCCAACCGGCGCTGATCGCCTGGCGGCGCGATACCATCGCCGGACGGCACGCGGAGATCGGCGCCGGGACCCTCGAGGCGATCACCGCCTGGGACGCCGGGCTTCTGGTCGTCCAGTTCCATCCCGGCTTCTACGCCCGCGGCGACGTCGAGCATGTCATCCGCGGCGCGCTCGCCGCGGGCATCGCCACGCGGCTGGTCGTCCACAGCTTCCTCGCCGACGATGCCCCGCTCATGCGCCGGCTTTCGGCGATGGGCTGCGTGCTCTTCTCGCACAGCCCGACGGAGGTGAAGCGCGCCGCGGCGCTCGGCGTCCCGCTTGCCCACCTCCCGATGCCGATCGCGGGAGCCGTCCCGCAGCCACCGAAGGCGCCCGCATCCGGCGGGCCGCACATCGTCGCCAACGGCTTCATGCGGCGCCACAAGGGCTTCCGCCAGCTCATCGCCGCGATGCCTGCGATCCTCCGCGGTCATCCGGGTGCGACGCTGACCCTCCTCGCGCCGCCCTATCCCGCGCCCGACTCGGAGAGCGAGCGCGCCGCGTGCCTCCGCCTCGTCCAGGCGCTGGGCCTCGGGGCCGCCGTGACCGTCGACGGCACGTTCCGCGACCGCCCTGCGCTCCTCGCGCGCATCGCGGCGGCCGACCTCGCGGTCCTCCCCTACGAGGAGAGCAACGAGGGCGGCAGCGCCGCAGCCGGCGACTGCCTCGCCGCGGGCGTCCCGCTGATCGTCAGCCCGGCGCCGATCTTCGACGGCGTCCGCGACTGTTCCGTCACGGCCGAGGCGGACCCGGCGGCGATCGCCCATGCCGTCCTCATGCTGACGACCGAGCCGGCTCGCCGCGATGACCTCCGCGCGGCGGCGCGACGCTACCGGGACGCCCATACCTGGGCCGCGGCCGCCCGGCGGCTCGTCCGCTGACGCCCAGCCGCGGCGTCACCGCGCGGGGGCGCGCAACGCCTCGAGCATCGCGGGCGTGACGCCACGCTCGCGGGGGACGGCGACGTAGTCCCACACCGCCTGCCGCCGGCTGCTCTCGACGAGCCCGTCCCGGTCCAGCGGTTCGCCCGCGACCGAGAAGAGGTCGTAGTCGAGCGCGGCGAAGAAATCGAAATAGTCGGCGGCGGTGTAGTCGTATCGGGCGATCGAATTGTCGCCGAGTTCGAAGGTCACGAACGGCCGCGCGGCCCCGATCGTCGCCCGCGCGCCGCGTAGCACGAGCAGGTCGCCTCCCTCGACGTCGACCTTGATGAAGCGGATCGCCCGCCCCTCCGCCACGTCGTCGAGGCGCTGCACCTCCACGTCGACGATCTCGCGCGCGGTGACCGGATCGGGGTAGACGCGCTCGCGGAAGCCGCTGAAGCCGGGGTTGCCGAGGACATGCACGAAGGGGACGGTGGAGGCCTCGGCGCCCAATGCGCGGTTGACCGCGGTGACGTTCCGAAGGCCCGCCGACGCGAGATTGCCGAGGAGCCGGCCGTAGGCCTCGGGCAGCGGCTCGAAGGCAAGGACCTGCCCGGTCGGCCCCACGGCCCGCGCCATCGCGATGGTGTGTCGCCCGGCATGAGCCCCGCAATCCACGGCGCGGTCGCCGGGCCGGAGAACCGCGCGGTAGAGGTTTTCGATCCGCTGTTCGAAGTCCATCGGCAAGCCCTCCCCTTCGAGCCGGCGATGCAGCCCGTCACGCTCGCCGAGAGGGGTGTAGCGCCGTCCGCGGCAGTCCGATATGCGAAGCATCGTCCCGACACGCCCCTTGGCAGCTCCGTGACCTCTCAGTCTCTACGCGCTTCGACCCTCATATCGCTCGCGGCCTCGCTCGCCGTGGGCTTCGCCGCGATCTTCCATTTCGGCGCAGACGCCAACTGGGATCTCCGAAACTATCATCTCTACAATGCCTATGCCCTCCTCGAGGGGCGCCTCGGCATCGACGTCTTCCCGATGCTCCAGGCCTATCTCAACCCCGCGCTGGACGTCCCGTTCTACCTCGCGGTGGTCCATCTCGGCATCTATCCCGCCCATGGGCTGCTCGGGCTCTATTTCGGCCTCTTCGTCTGGGTCGTCTTCCTCTTCAACCGGCATCTCCTCCTCGCGGCGCTTCCCGCGAGCCGCCCCGGCACGGTTCTCGCGCTCGCCGTCGCGGCCACTGCCGTCGGGGTGACCGGCGCCGCCGGCGCCAGCCAGGCGATCACCACCTTCAACGAGATCCAGACGGCACTCCTCGTCGTCGCGAGCATCGCGCTCGTCCTGCCCGACGCCGAGGGGCGCCCGCCTCGGGCCCGCCGGATCGCCCTCGCCGGCCTGCTCATGGGGCTTGCCGTGGGCCTCAAGCTCACGGCGATGGTCTACCTCGTCGGTGCGTGCGCGGCGCTCCTGCCCTGGCGGCTCCGCCGCGAGGAGATCCGCGCGCTCGTCGTCTACGGCCTCGCCGCGGCGGCCGGCATCCTCGCGAGCCACGGCGCCTGGAGCTGGGTCCTCTACCAGCGGTTCGGCAATCCGGTGTTCCCGTTCTTCAACGCGATCTTCCGCTCGCCATGGGAATCGCCGCACAATTTCGCCGACATGCGCTTCTTTCCCGCGACCGCCTGGGGCTATCTCACCTATCCGCTCGACTGGGCCGTCCACCCGAGCACCGCAATCTCCGAGCTTCCGTTCCGCGACCCGCGGCTGGCCCTCCTCCTCGGCTCCGCATTCGTCCTCCTCGTGATCCATCTCACGCTCTGGCGCCAGGCCCGGGCGGTGCTCCTCGTTGTCGGGTTCGCCGTGGTCTCCTACGCGGTGTGGCTGGTGCGTTTCTCCATCCTCCGCTACGGCGTGCCGCTCGAGGTCATGGCCGGCGCGCTGCTCGTGCTCGTCGTCGCCGCCCCGCTCCGGGCCGGGCTGATCGCCCCGGTGCTGGCATCATGCCTCGCGGCGCTCTCGGCGATCACGCTGGTCGCCTACACCCACTGGCCGGACTGGGGCCGCATTCCGCTTGCCGAAGGCTACAGGGTGGCGATGCCGCCGATCGCCGCGGACGCGACCGTGATCCTCGCCGGTGTTCCCGTCAGCCACGTCGTCCCGTTCCTGCCGGAGGGGAGGCATCGGTTCATCGGGCTCAACGGATGGTCCACCGCGGAGGGCCCGCGCCGCGAGGCGGCCGTCGCGGCGCTGTCGCATGCGTCCGGCCCGGTGTGGGCGCTGGTCGTCCGGGACCAGGGGGTCGACGGACTCCTGGCCGAAATCGGCTGGGCGACCGAGAACGCGCGCTGTACGCCGGTCCACGCCACGCTCGATCCGGGCCGCATCGATCTCTGCCCGGTCGTTCCCGCCGCCGACGCCGCCACGACGCCGGCTCGCGGTCCCTGAGCCTCACCCTTCGGCGGGCTTTCGCCCGAAGGCACGACGCTTGGCCTCCGCCTCGCGGGTATCGAGCTTCTGCGGATCCGCGTCGGCATCCCGGAGGGTCTTGTCGCGCGCATGCGACATGCGATGCGCATCGCTGCTCGCCTTGTCGACATTCCGTTTGCCGCTCGCGTGGGTCGCCTGGTCCTCGTCCTTGTCCATCTGAAGTCTCCCGTGGCTCTCGACCCGCAACGCCGCGGAAGAGCCCGGTGTTCCCAACCTGGGGCGCGGGACACCGGCGACGACAGGAGACGGGCGCTCGAACCTCGAGCCTGCAGCGGTCCGGTGAGGCGGAAACGGCCGGGCTTGCGCTCTCGAACGCGAGAAGCGTCACGCCGCGCGTGCGCGCAGATTTCCGGCACCGAACGGTTTCGGCACCAGTCTTCGACCATTGCATTTGGTGGGAAAGACTGGCGGGAGCGACGGGGCTCGAACCCGCGACCTCCGGCGTGACAGGCCGGCACTCTAACCAACTGAGCTACGCCCCCGCAGGCGTAACCGCGGCACGCCGCGGCTGGTGCGCTGAGTTACGCGACGGCATCGTCCAAGTCAAGGATCGAGGGTGCGATTTCAGCAATTCGAACCGCCTCGAGACGAACGTCCGCGACGGCGCCCTTTCGCTGTTCCGAGGCGAGATCGGAAAGGCCTCCGAGCCACGGGGCGGCAAGCCTTCCGCTCCGTCGCCGCCGGTTGATGCCGGCCCGGACGCGACGCGCGGACCGCGGGCCAGAAGCCGGGAAGGGGTGCGGACGATTCGGCGACGGACGGCGATCGCGTGGTGGGCGGTGAGGGGATCGAACCCCCGACATCCACGGTGTAAACGTGGCGCTCTGCCAGCTGAGCTAACCGCCCGACGCGACACGAATTAGGCGGGCAGCATGCCCGATGCAAGAGCATGGCACGGTACGCCGCCGTGCCAGCGGTATGGATGGAGGCGCGCTGGCCTCACGACCCGCGAGACTGGACCCCGCGGGCCGGGCCGGACGGATCAGCGGTTGACCGCGTCCTTGAGGCCCTTGCCGGCCTTGAACTTCGGGGTCTTCGAGGCGGCGATCTTGATGGTCTCGCCGGTGCGCGGGTTGCGGCCCGTCGAGGCGGCCCGCTTGGCGACGCTGAAGTTGCCGAAGCCGATGATCTTCACCTCGGTGCCCTTCTTGAGGCTGTTGGTGATGGCATCGAAAGTGGCGTCCACCGCCTGGCCGGCGCCCGCCTTGGACATGCCGGTCGCTTCGGCGACCGCTGCGATCAGATCGTTCTTGTTCATCTCGTTGTCCCTTTCCTGACAAGGTCGAAAGCGAATCGACGCCGTCGACTTCAGCGCGGACAATCTTGCGAAAACTGCCCCCGCGCAAGTCGAAAACGGCGGATTTCCGCGATTCCGATGGGGTTGTCCCCGCTTCCGGAAACGACAGCGCCCGCCGGGTGGCGGGCGCTGATAGTCTTGTGATTCCAATCGTTTAGTGGGCCGTCACGGCCGAGGAGGCGTCCTCCTCGGCGACCTTGGCCGGAGCCGGCTCCTTGGCCTCGTCCCACTCGATCGGCTCGGGCGCCTTCACCAGCGCGCGCCGGATCACCTCGTCCATCCGGGCGACCGGGATGATCTCGAGGCCGCTCTTCACGTTGGCCGGGATGTCCGCGAGGTCCTTCACGTTGTCCTCGGGGATCAGCACGGTCTTGATGCCGCCGCGGAGCGCGGCGAGCAGCTTCTCCTTGAGCCCGCCGATCGGCAGGACCCGGCCGCGGAGCGTGATCTCGCCGGTCATCGCGAGGTCACGGCGGACCGGGATGCCGGTCAGCGTCGAGACGATCGCGGTGATCATGGCGACGCCGGCGGAGGGCCCGTCCTTCGGGGTCGCCCCCTCCGGCACGTGGACGTGGATGTCCCGCTTGTCGAACAGCGGCGGCTCGATGCCGAAGTCGATGGCGCGGCTGCGGACATAGGACGCCGCCGCCGAAATCGACTCCTTCATCACGTCGCGGAGGTTGCCCGTGACGGTCATCTTGCCCTTGCCGGGCATCATGACGCCTTCGATGGTCAGCAGCTCGCCGCCGACCTCGGTCCAGGCAAGGCCCGTCACGACGCCGACCAGGTCCTCGAGCTCGGCCTCGCCGTAGCGGTAGCGCGGCACCGAGAGGAAGTCCTCGAGGTTCTTGGCCGTGACCTTGATCGACTTCTTCTTCTGGAGGATCAGCTCCTTGACGCTCTTCCGCGCAAGGGTCGCCAGCTCGCGCTCAAGATTGCGCACCCCCGCCTCCCGCGTGTAGCGGCGGATCACCGTCTGGAGCGCCTCGTCGTCGACCGAGAATTCCTTGGCCGTCAGCGCATGCTCCTTGAGGATCTTCGGCAGCAGGTGGCGCCGGGCGATCTCGATCTTCTCCTCCTCGGTATAGCCCGCGATCCGGATGATCTCCATCCGGTCCATGAGCGGCGCCGGGATGTTGAGCGTGTTCGCCGTCGTCACGAACATCACGTTCGAGAGGTCGTAGTCGACCTCGAGGTAATGGTCGTTGAACGAGGTGTTCTGCTCGGGGTCCAGCACCTCGAGGAGTGCCGAGGACGGATCGCCGCGGAAGTCCATGCCGATCTTGTCGATCTCGTCGAGCAGGAACAGCGGATTGGACTTCTTGGCCTTCCGCATCGACTGGATGACCTTGCCGGGCATCGAGCCGATATAGGTGCGGCGGTGACCACGGATCTCGGCCTCGTCCCGCACGCCACCGAGCGACATGCGCACGAACTCGCGGCCGGTCGCCTTGGCGATCGACTTGCCGAGCGAGGTCTTGCCGACGCCGGGCGGGCCGACGAGGCAGAGGATCGGGCCGCGCAGCTTGTTGGCGCGGCTCTGGACGGCGAGGTACTCGACGATGCGGTCCTTGACCTTCTCGAGGCCGAAATGGTCCGCGTCGAGGACCTCCTGGGCGAAGGCGAGGTCGTTCTTGATCTTCGACTTCTTGCCCCACGGGATGCCGAGCAGCCAGTCGAGGTAGTTGCGCACGACCGTCGCCTCGGCCGACATCGGCGACATCTGGCGGAGCTTCTTCAGCTCGTTCTGCGCCTTCTCGCGGGCTTCCTTCGAGAACTTGGTCTTGTTGATCTTCTCCTCGAGCTCCTGGAGCTCGTCGCGACCGTCCTCGGAATCGCCAAGCTCCTTCTGGATCGCCTTCATCTGCTCGTTGAGATAGTACTCGCGCTGCGTCTTCTCCATCTGGCGCTTGACGCGGCTGCGGATGCGCTTCTCGACCTGGAGCACCGAAATCTCGCTCTCCATCAGGCCGAGCACGCGCTCGAGCCGCTCGACCACGGTCGGCAGCGCGAGGAGGCCCTGCTTGTCGGCGATCTTGACGGCGAGGTGCGAGCCGACCGTGTCGGCGATCTTGGAATAATCGTCGAGCTGGTTGACCGCGCCGACGACTTCCGGCGAGACCTTCTTGTTGAGCTTCACGTAGTTCTCGAACTCGGCGACCACCGAACGCGCGAGCGCCTCGGCCTCGACCTCGTCGCCGACCGCGTCGGGCAGGCGGCTGGCCATCGCCTCGTAGTAGTCCTCGTTGTCCGTGTAGCGGAGGATCTCGGCGCGGCCGACGCCCTCGACCAGGACCTTCACGGTCCCATCGGGGAGCTTCAGGAGCTGGAGCACCGAAGCGAGCGTGCCGACGCTGAAGATGGTCTCGGGGCTCGGCTCGTCCTCGCTGGGATTCTGCTGGGTGGCGAGCAGGATCTGCTTGTCCGACCGCATCACCTCCTCGAGCGCACGGATCGACTTCTCGCGGCCGACGAAGAGCGGTACGATCATGTGCGGGAAGACGACGATGTCGCGCAGCGGAAGAACCGGGAACGTCCCGTCTCCGCTCGTCAATCCAATCTGCTCGGATTCGGCCATTTTCGATATTTTCCTTTCATCACCGCACCCGGACGGGCCGGTGGGCTGAGACGGTCTGCCAGGCTCGGGAGGTGGGTGCCTGGTCTTGGGCGTGAATCGACCGCTCCGTTGATTTTTCCTGGCTCAATAGGTGGCGTCGGTTGCCGGGTGTGTCAAGGCGAGCCCCCGGCGCTCCGCGAGGCCCGGCGCCGCCAGGATCCGGGGCGCCGCGAAGAGGTTTGCCGGGTCGACCCGCAACCCGTCCGACCTCCCGCGGGACGCGCGCGGCCAGTGGTTGCTCGCGCCGGAGGTCGCGGGCCTCCGCGCCAGCGCGAGGGCGGATTCAAGGAGGACGCGGGCCGCATCCTGCCCCCGGACGTGCGGCCGGCCCGCCGCGCGACGACGGCAGGCCGGACAGATCCGCGTGGGGCGGGAGAGGCCGGGAGCCGACGGCTAGGCCGTCGACCCGATGTCCTCGCGCCGCTCCGAGTAGATGTACAGCGGGCGCGACTTGCCCTCGACCACGTCGGCGGAGATCACGACCTCCTGGACACCGTCGAGGCCCGGCAGGTCGTACATGGTCTCGAGGAGGATCGCCTCCATGATCGAGCGCAGGCCCCGGGCGCCGGTCTTGCGTTCGATCGCCCGCTTGGCGATCGAGCTCAGCGCGTCGTGGTGGATCGCCAGTTCGACGTTCTCCATGTCGAACAGCCGCTGGTACTGCTTGACCAGAGCGTTCTTCGGCTCGGTGAGGATCTTGATCAGCGCCGGCTCGTCGAGGTCCTCGAGCGTGGCAAGGATCGGCAGCCGGCCGACGAACTCCGGGATCAGCCCGAACTTGAGGAGATCCTCCGGCTCGACCGCGCGGAACAGCTCGCCCGTCTTGCGATCCTCCGGCGCCGACACCGTGGCGTTGAAGCCGATCGAGGTCTTCTTGCCGCGATCCGAGATGATCCGCTCCAGCCCCGAGAAGGCGCCGCCGCAGATGAACAGGATGTTGGTCGTGTCGACCTGCAGGAACTCCTGCTGCGGATGCTTGCGGCCGCCCTGCGGAGGCACGCTCGCCACCGTGCCTTCCATGATCTTGAGCAGCGCCTGCTGGACCCCCTCGCCCGACACGTCGCGGGTTATCGAGGGGTTGTCGGACTTCCGGCTGATCTTGTCGACCTCGTCGATGTAGACGATGCCGCGCTGCGCCCGCTCGACGTTGTAGTCGGCGGCCTGGAGCAGCTTGAGGATGATGTTCTCGACATCCTCGCCGACGTAGCCGGCCTCGGTCAGCGTCGTCGCGTCGGCCATCGTGAACGGCACGTCGAGGATGCGGGCGAGGGTCTGCGCGAGCAGCGTCTTGCCGCAGCCGGTCGGCCCGATCAGCAGGATGTTGGACTTGGCCAGCTCGACGTCGTTGTTCTTCGCCGCGTGATTGAGGCGCTTGTAGTGATTGTGGACCGCCACCGACAGGACGCGCTTCGCGTGCTGCTGGCCGATCACATAATCGTCGAGCACCGTGCAGATCTCGGCCGGCGTCGGCACTCCGTCGCGGGATTTCACCAGCGAGGATTTGTTCTCCTCGCGGATGATGTCCATGCAGAGCTCGACGCATTCGTCGCAAATGAAAACGGTCGGCCCCGCGATGAGCTTGCGTACCTCGTGCTGGCTCTTGCCGCAAAAGGAGCAATAGAGCGTGTTCTTGCTTTCGCTGCCGTTGACCTTGCTCATCCGTGTTCCCCGCGGTGGCTTCCCGCAACCGCAAATGGCCTAGCTCGCCGAAGTGCCAGCACTTCGATTCGCAGGCACCTTAACGCGATAACTCCGGCGCGCAAACGCCCTAGCCTGATCCAACCATGCTAGGAGCGGTACATTCAAGAGAAGCTTAACACGCCGGGACGGCTCGAACCCGCCGCCGCACGCTGAAGTGCGACGGCGGCGCCAGCCTAGATAGGGCGGGAACGGGGCGAGCGTAAGGGGGGTGCGATTCCGGGCTAGGTGTCGAATCTATGAAGGTTGTTCATCCGGAGCTTGGCTGCGAGGGTTGGGTTGCGACACCTGATCCTGAGCAGGGCCC
>Ga0182738_1001905_pt1 | contig 25319 bp, 6 predicted proteins | sample eDN5th30CBELigMG_FD_128876 | JGI IMG/M metagenome (GOLD analysis project Ga0182738, IMG submission 128876) | Enriched Miracle-Growth compost microbial communities from Emeryville, California, USA - eDNA 5th pass 30_C BE-Lig MG (version 2)... ...
AAAAAACGAAAGCACATGATCATGACAGTGTGTAAAAAATTGGCAATCATACTCTTCCTTTTTCTCTTTGTTACAGTAGCATGTATCAACAACCTAATCTGCTTATAAAAAAACTCTTTTCTATAAACAAAGAAAGCTATACGGAGCTTTATTAAAACTTTTTTTTCTTTGGAATAATTTAATAAGAATCTCTTCCTTTATTCTTTATAAGCAGCAAGCCAATGGTTGTTTTAATGTTTTTCGCCTTCTTTAAAATTGTGTCTAACAGCTTCACCGACCATATTATCAACAACGTGGTATTTATGTCCATCAACAGGCATTTCAGGGTCCAAACTGGCCAAATGGTGATTCACTTCACGATGCATAACTTCATCAGCTCTAACAGCGACCAACACATCTCTGAAGGTGGCGTTTTCAGGGAGACCCCAGTATCTAAGAGCGTCTTCAGGGGCTTTCAAATTTAACCATCTGGGGAGATGTCCTTCATCGAGTTCCTTGATGCAATTTGTGTAAGTTTTAACAGCTTCTTCTTCAAGATAACCGACGAATCTGTGGGCGGCGCTTGGGGAGACAGCATAAGTAGCGGAGAAACCGAGGATGAAGATGGCTTGGGACATCAAGACAGCCAATCTGAACATCATACCAGGGTTTCTGAGTTTAATAAAGGTGAATAAATGCATTCTTTCATTTTCAGCTTCTTCGAGTAAATGGTGGATCCAACCGCCATCAGCGTTCATAGTTCTCAAAGCTTTCATATGTCTAATCATTCCTCCGATCATACCGGGAACAGCAGCAACAGTTTCAAGGAAAATAAATCTTCTCAAGTAGAGGTTTTCATTCATTTCGCCTGGCTTGTATCCAGTGAAAGTATCAAAGCCCATTCTTAAGCATTTCATGGTGCCATAAGCAACCCAGTCCTTGACTCCTTCGGGTTTACGGTGAGTAATATCGACGGTTTCAGCGTCCTTCAAGCACCACATGGGGTGGGCAAGACGGTAGCTGTCCTTGTCGATGACGATGGTGTGCTTGGGGACCTTGGGTTTCCAGGTGCAGAAAGCTCTTTTAATGGATTGAGTAGCGAAGTTCATGGGATTTTGTTAGGTGTGGGTTTTGTTTTGTTATTTATTTGAATTATATAAAAAGGCAAGAATGTTGGGTCTATATATAATGCGATTAGGGCAGTTTTTGGAGAATGACATCGAGTTAATTTAGTCTGACGCGTTAATTTTTTGAGTGCTGAGAGAAAGATTTTTTTGTCTGGAAATTTTAGGGTAACAAAATCCAAGGGATTAATTTGAACCAGTATTTGGAATCCGATAAAAAAAATTCAAGGAAATTAAGGTCGACGTTATTATTTATAAGTTTTTGTGGGTGAGTAATATTCACCATCCAAATTTCCTCGCCTCTAGTTACTTAGCCTTTATGAATTTTGAATTCGACCCTTTCAGTTTTCTCGAGCCTCAATTGCTCATTTTGAAGCCTGTTCGGAGTGAAAACCCTTCACCTCCCCCTACTTCTGCTCGTTGCCTCATATTTCTTCCTAATTGTTTTTCTTCAAAGACTTTCTAAATATATCTTTTGTTGTCATCTCTTCATTAATTCTCCTTTTAGACAAAATCGTCATTTTATTTCATAATGAAGAAGATCTTGAAAGGAGTAGAGATATTACCGAGAACGCTCGCGTCTTGAGAGGAAAGTTTATGCCACAAGGTGTTATATAAGATATTTTTGTTTCTTTTCGTTATTTCTAATGACATGAGATAATCATTTTGATTCATCTTCTAGAGAATTTGGAAAATCAAGTCAGTAACCTCTTTAACCTCATGGACATTTCAATTATAACTCTCTTCAAATTACTGGAGACAGTGTCCAGTCACTAAAGCATTTTGTGAGATAAATGTTATAAGTTTTGCTCATAGAGAATAATTGAGCCTAAATTGATAAATTTAGCCTTGAAATACTCCCAATAATCATGTCCAGAGGAACCCCTAAGGAGAGCCCTAACATCCTTGAGGGTATCCTAAGGCTTGTTGGCAGTTAGCAGGAGACTTTTTGAGCGAGTTTAACGAGAGGTTAGGCCCACTGAATGACGTTTAATAAATTTAAGATAAATTCCAATAGGACTAATCCATTTGCGTCATTGAAACTTTCAGTTTTCTGAATGTTTTTCGTTTATAGAGGATGTTTTTGAAGGGAAACGAGCTTAGGGAGCCCAAAAACGCTGGGTGAAACTGCAGATTTGAAGCTATATGGAGATTAGAATATTATTAATAATGTTTGGAATCAGAAAATGATGTGACAAATTTAAGAGTGCTAGGCAAATGAAAAATTAATTTATGATGAGTAGGAGGGGAAGAGGGGGTTGTAGGAGAAAAAATGAGGGTTTTTGGTGAAGAAATAACGTCAGAATGAAGAAATATAACGAAGATTGAATTCGAAGAAATTTTTAGTAGCCAGTTTATTGAGATCAGAATCAAATCCTGAAGGTTAACCTTCCAAATTGTTAGTTAATTAATTATGAAGATTTATAAAGAGGCTCTTCATGAGTTTTTTCAACGTAATTAAAAATCTCGATGCTAATCAGATTCGTGATCATGGTAAATAAAGATTGATACTCTAATAGTGGAGAAATAGAGTGGTAAAATATTGTTTTAGAGCGGATATAAGAGAGAATCTATTGGCTGATTATGTTGATTATGAGGTGTTTTTCTTGAAAAAAGACATGAAGCGGGGTAATAAAGAGAAAATAAAAGCCGGTGAGGCTTAGATTAATGACCTAAGAAGAGGGAAAGGATATAGTTTGATGATATAGAAAGGTGAAAGGGAAAGGATAATACAAATTTCATAAAATAGAGAATAGTGTTTCGAAAAATCCCAAGAGTGAGATGATAGTGGAGAAGAAGGGAATAAAAATAGTAGATAAGTGATTTAGAGAGGAGATCTCAGAGGAAGAGGGAAAATGAGGGGCAAAAAAACCTGTTAGAAAAAATAAAGTGGGCGAAGAGTGCGAGTTCAGGGCCACCAATAAAATTTAATCTACAATCAAGAGTCGGACTCAAAAAGATTCAAATTGACCTTTCTGTGAAAATCCTGATAAAACTCAACCCCTCCAGTCATTTTCTGTTGTCTTGTTTGGAGTTGCTTCTGATGTTGTTGAAGACCTATTTTCGTTTTTCTGTTTTCTTTATCATTGATATCCAAGGTTTGACAAAAAAAAAATTCAAAGATATATTGAAATAGAAATTCTATAAGAAAAATTGTTAGAAAACTTTTTTTAAAAAAAAAAAACAGAGAGAGAAGAGTATGGAATGTGAGATGAGATTTTTCTTCTGAGTGACTTTTGAAGGGAATTCGATATTATTCGATGTTATTTTCTTCAATATATTTTTCAGGGGATTGTAGAGAACGAAAGACGTGTCTCATGAGAATAATTATTGAAAGTTGAGAATTTTATATAAATATCGGGACCATTTTCAAGAAGAGGGGTTTTGGGGTCTTTACGAGGAAAACGTTTTTAGAGGAAGAGCGGGAGAGAAAAATCTTGTCAGGGCACTTGCCTGGATTCATAGAGAAAATTCAACCAAGATTTTGATGTACGATGTTCTTTCGAATTATTTGGAATAAAAAAATTAAAAAAGGATTCAGAAGATATTGATTACGTAATAGAAATTTGGAAAGACGTGTTTCCATCAGTCCAAATAAAGAAAATGACCACATAAAAAATCCTTTGAATCACTACTCTCCCTTTAAACCTTCTTTAATGCAAGTCCGCGAGCTTTATTCTCATGCAAAAAGATATTTGACCTCTCTAACTATATTATTATCCTCTTGCTTTTGTCTCCATCTTCCCAAAATATCCTATAATAGCATTTTATAAATAGGAAGATCATATTTTTCATGTATTTCATAGAATATCCAATCCTCTGAAACGAGAGGCTCTGGAAAGTAATAAGAGGTTATTGAGGAAACTTTGTGAGGATCTGAGTGGAAGAGAGGGGAAGAAGCGAGGAAACCGGCAAATGAGATTTGACTGGTTAATTTATCGAAGTAAATTATCGCACTCGACTAAGATATTATTAATCGAATCCAACTTTACTGAGTTTGCTCTATTTCTAAATAAAGGTTTTTTAGGCGACAGAAGGCAATAGAAGCGTCTCTCTGCCGCGTTTTAAGGTCATTCAAAGGTATCAAAGAGGAGTTTGGGGTTCTTTGAGCATGAAAAGGGGAATTTCCTTATTAAAGATCTCATATGAAATAATTTAATCTGGATGGCTGGTCTGGGTCAATGGTATTCATACAAGGGATTTCAACTAAGACTTTCGAGGGTTTTGAGAGGAAATATTGAGGATTAAAGGGTTGTATATTAACATTTTCGAGGGGAAATGAAGGTGAGAAATCAGAAAAGGAAAGGGTTGCTTATGTTCAAGGCAAATATTCAGCCAAGTACAATAGTTTAATTCGTTTCATAATTTGAATTTTTTTTTCAAAATACGAATCATAGAAAGGGTAAAGAGATATATGTCATAAGATTGTTATTTGTTCTCTATGGAAATTGTGATTTCTTCATGTGAAGATTGATGACATGATTTTTCTCATGGAGGGAATTTAGAGCCAGTTTAACGAAAAATCGAATTTTTAGGTTTAATTTTTTTGTGATATGCATTGAATGTATGTGTTGAAAATTTTTTCAAATCGAAAAGTCTCTCCAAAGCCAGAAAAATCTATTTACGAAAACTATTGAATGCAGCCTTTGTAGCGTTTCTCAAAAAATTAAAATGAGCTTCTTTTGCTTTTTTTGCATTCAAAATGAGCTCTTGCAAGTGACCTCAGCAAGGATTCAATATTTGAAGAAACAACAGGATGAATTTATGCAGCTTTAGAATTCTCGAGCTCAACTATGTAGATTTTATTAATATCTTAATGATACATAAAATCCATAGGAAAACTCCGAAGAAAAATTTCAGATCGGAGCGTTTATTTCACTCCTCACCTCGCTTAAAATTTTAATACAAAGACCCTTCAGAACCAAAAAGCCTAATGGAGCCATAGACAAAAGGATCTAAGTGTAGATGACGATGATGAAATCATTCATTCTTTAAATCTTACATTTAAAATGACATATTAGAAAAGATAACATATATCAGCTCTATTTTTTCATTTATGACATCTAGAGTTGATAAATTTAGAAAAACCTCGGAAGAACACGATAGTTGATGAAATTGTTTTTGGAGACATTGAACATGATATTTTTATTGAGACCAGAGGGATAACAAGGACAAAGTGAACTTTTACTTGATGAGAGAAGAAAGTGATGGTTTTTGAAGGCGTAAATTAGCAGCAAAAAATTGATCTTTGACGATATTTTTCAGAAGAAGTTGAGAGATCTATAGAGAAAAGCTGAAGAGAATGCCAGGTTTGAGTTTTAAGGGAAGTTATTTAGTTGATATATAGAGGATTGAAATTTGAGTTAGAGAAGTCGGGTACTGAGAATATCTGGATTATTGTGTCAAAAGGGAAGATAGAATAGGATTGCGTCTGATGGGAATATCCTTCAGGATTATTTTTTGTCAAGGTTTTTTGTGTGAGAAATGAAAACGTAATTTTTGGGAGAGATGATGAGAGAGAATGAAAGCGAGAAAAAGAGATTTTTTGGTCTGGGTTCAAAATTTTTTGAAGTTCTCATTTCTCAATTCCTATTATTTAAAATAATCATCTATTTTTTTTTTTCATAATATTTTTTTATCATTTTTCTCTCCCAAATTTTCAAAGAAAAATTTTGCAGGATTTTGAGAAAAGAGGAACTTGTCTTTTGAAAGAACTGTCGAAAAAAAAATAATTTGGTTATTGTGTCATTCAGACCATTTTCCTGCAATTCAAAACCCTCCGACACGAAAAATATATTTTGAAGGGAAAACACGATTGTAACAAATGAATTTTTAATTGCAAATCTGAAGATTTATGCATTTTCTTCAAAAATGAGCAAAAAGATCAAACTGGATAAAAGTATGAAAGGATTCTGGTAGAAACTGATGATATTTAGGACATTTTCTGGAAAATGTATAAAATGACTGGGCTTCAATAGATTGCCAGCCTCCAAACCAAAAATGGAAAATTCGAGAATATTTTTTAACAAAGAAGATCTTCAGTTAAAATGAATAACACCTGTCAGTTGATCTCAAATCTTCCTCTTAGTTGGTTTTCTACAGCACACTCTCTCCTTTCAATCATTTTAAACACAGAGGGCTCGAAATATTGGGAACAGAATTTTTCAGGATGGAGAATTTTTTCGAAGGTACCAGAAATTTTTTGGCTAAAGGATTTTCATCAGTAAAGAAAATCCTTTTAAATGAGAAGAAAATCAAATCATATGTAACGAGGGAAATTATCAAATAAAAGACATTGCAAAGAATCAAAAATATATTTAAATAATTAACTTTTACAAAGAAAATCTCTTTCCCAAAATTTTTAGATTAAGAATTAACCATGGCAAGAAAAGATAGAGATAGTTCAAATTCTTCAAGTGATGACTCTGGTGATTCGAGATCTTCCTCTCCATCTCCAAGATCTCGATCTCAAAAGAAAGATAGGGTTTCCTCAAGCAGACACGATCATAGGAAATCACGTAAGTCTTACAAAAATAGAGATGATAAAAAGAAAAAGCGTAGAAACTCTTCTTCATCTTCTGATGACCAAGATTCCAGTTCAAGATCTCGTTCTAAATCCAGATCTCATCATCACAAGCGACATTCTACTCGTACCAAAGATCGTTCCAAATCCAAAGAACGCCAACGTGATAGAGACCGTGAACGTGAGCGCGAAAAAGAAAGAGAAAGAGAAAAGAAAAAGGCTCCAGAGCTCATTATAGAAAAAAAGGAACCAGAGAAGCCTGCAAAATCCGAAGAAGAAATTAACAAGGATAAGGAAAGAAAGCGTCAGATCAGACTGGCCAAGTTGAGAGCTATCAAATACGAGGACCAGGAGCCTCAGGAAAAGGGCTCCCCTGGCCTGGGACCTTCCGAGCCCGTTGTAGAGGAGGCGCCAATCGTGGAAGATGCGAGAAAAAAGATGGGATTGATGGATGAGTTGGAGCTGGACGATGATGAGAAATCAAGCAGACATGAGACGCCAGTAATGAAGCCAAAAGCAGGAGAGGTAGAGGAAGAGATTGATCCATTGGATATGTTTATGAGTGGAATAGAAGAAGTGGCTAAAAAAGAGATTCAACAATCTTGGGATAGAAGTATGGAAGCCACAGGAATGCATATTGTACAACCAAAAATTGATCAAAGTAAAGTTATGACTGCTGACGATTTTGCCAAATTGTTTATGAAGAATGAGAATAACCATAATGGTGATGAAATTGAAGAAGAAGAAGAGCAGGAAGACACAAGAAAAAATGGATATCATCTCAATGGAGTAATTGAAGAAGAAGAGGAAGACGAGAGATTCCATAGACAATTTATCGAAGCAATGAAGAAAAATAAACAACAGCCTGTTGTTGAAAAGAAGCCAGAGCCTGTTGCTGAATTTAAAGAGCCCGAAAAGCCAAAGAAGAAGGCCTTAGATGACAAGGGCGAAATCCTTGATGACGATATTGAGGATAATTACATGGCATTCCGTGAGGACACAGAAGCTGATGAAAGTTTCTTGGTTAAGCAAAGAAAACAAGCTGAAAAGAAAGAATTAAAGAGCATGGACCATGCAGAAATCGAATATGAGCCATTTAGAAAGAGCTTTTATATTGAAGCCAGAGAATTGAGTGCAATGACGCCCCAAGAGGTTGAAGCTTACAGAAAGGAGCTGGGAGATATCCAAGTGAGAGGAAAAGACTGCCCAAGGCCAGTGAAATCTTGGTACCAATGCGGTCTGAGCGATTCTTTATTGAACTTAATTACAGTAAAGAAGAAGTTTGAGATGCCTTTCCCCATTCAATGTCAAGCTATTCCTGCTATAATGTCCGGAAGAGATGTGATTGGTGTTGCAGAAACAGGCTCAGGCAAGACATTAGCGTATATTCTTCCAATGTTGAGACACATAAAAGATCAAAGACCATTAGCTGAAGGCGATGGTCCTATTGGACTTGTTATGGCGCCAACAAGAGAACTCGCCTGGCAGATCTATACAGAGGCAAAAACCTTTGCGAAAGCTGTTGGTGTTAACGTGGCATGTGTATATGGTGGAGCTGGTGTGCAAGGACAGATTGCTGATTTGAAAAGAGGAGCTGAGATTGTCGTTTGTACTCCAGGAAGAATGATTGACGTGTTGTCAACAAGTAATGGAAAGATTACAAATTTGAGAAGAACGACTTTTGTGGTGCTGGATGAAGCTGATAGAATGTTGGACTTCGGTTTCCAACCACAAATTGAAAGAATTATTTCGAATGTGAGACCTGATAGACAGACTGCGATGTTTTCTGCTACTTTCCCAAGAAATGTGGAGACCTTGGCAAAGAAAGTTTTGACAAGACCAATTGAGATTATTGTTGGCTCAAGAGGAAAGATCAGTGCGAATATTGAACAAATCATTGAAGTTATTGAAGAGGATAATAAGTTCTTGAGACTGCTTAAATATTTGGGAGATTACAGTGAGAAAGGAAGCATAATTATCTTTGTAAATAAGCAGACAGATGCGGACAATCTGTTTAAAGAACTATTGAAATATTCATATTTTGCCCTGGTTCTCCACGGTGGTCAGGATCCAGACGATAGAGAAAACACCATTCAAGACTTTAAAAAGGGCATTAGAACACTGATGGTGGCTACCTCAGTTTGTGCCAGAGGTCTGGATATCAAGTCTTTGATCCTTGTCGTGAACTACCAATGTCCCCAGCATAAAGAAGATTACATTCACAGAATCGGAAGAACAGGGAGAGCAGGAAATAAAGGAACTGCTGTGACATTTATCACACCAGAAGAAGACCAATATGCATTTGACTTGCTAACAGCTTTGAAGATGAGTAATATTGAGCCTCCAGTTGATTTGGTGCAATTATCCGACGATTATCGCAAGAAAGTCGAAAAGGGTGAAGCCAAATTCTACACAAACAAGAACTTAGCAGGAACCGGTTTCAGATTCGATAAATCTGAAGAAGACAAAGTGAAGGATACAAAGAAAGCCTTGAAGAAGCAATTTGGTTTCCAATTGGATATGTCAGATGATTCTGATGAAGACATTATCGTTGGAAAAGAAGAAAAGAATAAGGACAACGCCGTGGATGAAGCTCAGATCAAGAAGATGCTGAAGGATCCCAATACAAGAGCTGCTGTCACAAGGACTGCTGAAAAGGCCGCAAAAGACGCTATTTTGGCCGGATCAAGTTCTGAAGAGGTCTTGCAGGCTGCCCATAATGCTATCAAGAGTATTTTGGGACAATATAAAGGAACAGGCCTGGAGGCTGCCGTGAAGGTGATTGGAGAGATTGAAGATAGAGAAGACGAGATGAATGAGAGAGTTTCGGCTGATTTGGAGATCAATGATTATCCTTTGGTGGCAAGAAATAAGGTGACGCATAGAGACTTTTTGGGAATGATCCATGATTTGACAAATTGTACTGTGTCGACTAGAGGTACATATGTTGAGCCAGGAAAGAAGGTCCATGCTGGACAGAAGAAGCTGAGATTGCACATCGTGGGTGAGACTGATTATGATGTCAGAACTGCGTATAAAGAAATTCAAAAGATCTTGGATGATACCGCCGCTAACGCTATGAATACCGTCGGTGGTATCACCGGAAAGTTCACCATCTAGAGGGAGCGAGAGGCGAATGTCTTGATGAGTAAATGATTTTCATATTTGGATAAAAATTGCCTTGTTACAATAAGAATAAAAATAATTGAAATATAGATAGAAATAGAGATTTATTTAGGGACAATCTTTTTACCTTTGACCCTTGGGTTAAAGAAATATATTCTTTGATAAATCTAATCTAATTATGTATGTGAGTATTCGAATAAAATCTTTTCATTAAAAATTTTCACTTCCATTTTTTTTATGTGGCAGACAGATTGAATGATTGAGACATGGCATGGTTATTTGAGATAAAATTTTTTTCAGTTCAGAGTAAAAATATCATTAAAAACAAAATCACAATTATCCATTATTTTTCAAAGATAACCACAGCAGTAACTAAAAATGCATACATTTTACAATTTTATCTGATACAACAAAATAAGCTAGAATTACATTTAACCTTGAACATTTTCAGCTTGTAAACCACTCTCAAACTTTCTGACTTGCTCCAAAATTCCTTTTCAAAAGATTAGCATTTAAATAATCACTTGATATATTATTACCTTCATTAGGATTCACTTTTTCTCTTTTTTGTTTAACAGTTTCAAGAGCTTGATTCAAGTCCATTGAACCATATTTTACCAAATATCTAAGTCGTTTATTAATATTTCTTTTTCATGATAAATTCCTTACGCTAAGATGAGAGAAACAGAGCTGGTAAGTCCACTGGAGCAATAGACCAGAACCTTCTTCTTCAATCTCAAGACTTTATTGATAAAAGTGGTAGCTTCTTCGAGGTTTCTAGCCACATCTGATCCATTTAATGTCTTATATTTGAACAACTACATAAGACGATTGATAAAAAATTTATTTCTAGAAATTACCTGAGGGAATCTGGGCTTTAAGCTTCCTTCACCACAGCACAAGACATAGCCGATCTCCAATTCTTGCAATTTTCTTGTATTCAATGCTGCTCCAATTGAACCCAAGAAAAGATTTGGGACAATCTCCACAGGCACTCCATCATTCTTCAATCTCTCCAAACTTAATCTCACCTTCAAATTTCTCATTAAAGCCTCTTGTTGGGTCTTTGGAGCTGCCTCCTCTTCAACATCTTGTCTTTCGTCGATCTCTGGCTCTGATAATACCTCCTCTTCTTGTTCAGCAGGCTTGACTTCTTCTTGTTCTACTGGCTTTATTTCCTCTTGTTCAATTGGCTGAACTTCTTCTTGCTCAACAGGCTTAACAGCGTCTCTTCCTTCCTCTTGTATCCCTTCTTCAGCATGCTTGCTTTCTGGCACTTCTTCTTGAGCAATTTCTTGCTTATTATGCTCTTCTCCTTCAGTTTGTTGGGCTTCTTGAGTCTCAGCCTTGACTTCTTCAGCTTGAGCTTCTCCCTCTCTAATTTCTTCTCTGGGCTCTTCCACGATATTCTCTTCAGGCTTAGCCTCGCCTTCCAAAGGCTTTTCTTCTGGTTGAATGTGTTCAATTATTTCATTAACTATTTCTCTTGCTTGTTCCTCAGCCTTTCCATGCTCAACATTCTCACCTTCTACTTGAGCTCCAGCCTCTTCTACCTTCTCAACTATCTCGTTGACAACTTCTCTGGTTTGCTTTTCAATTTGTCCAGCCTCTTCTGGTTTAGTTTCTTCAGGTTGAACTGGCTCTTCCGGCTTAACTTCTTCAGTTTGGGCGGGTTCTTCTGGTTTGACCTCTTCAGTTTGGATTTCTTCTTCTGGCTTAGCTTCTTCAGTCTGAACAAGCTCTTCTTGCTTGGTTTCTTCATTTTGAACTTGGTCTTCTGGTTTCGGTTCTTCAATTTGAACAGGCTCTTCTGGCTTGATTTCCTCAACAGGAGCAGCCTCGATTTTCTCAGCTTGTTCAGAACCAGAAACTCCAACTTCCACCTGTTCCACAATCTCATTAATTATTTCTCTTGCTTCCCCTTCAACTCTCTCATGCTCCTTCTCTTTTTCTTCATCTTTTTGTTCAACCTCTTGAGCAGGAGCTTGTTCTCCAACTGAAACGCTAACCTCTACCTGTTCAATAATCTCATTTACTACTTCTCTTGCTTGTTCTTCTGCTCTTTCCCGCAATTCTTCTTGCTTTTCTTCTGGTTGAGTTTCTTCCATAACAGCTTCACCTTGCTGTTCTTGAACAGTTTCTTGTCCTTCTGCCTTAACTTCTTGTCCTTCAGGCTTTGTTTCTTCTTGAGGTTGGACATTTTCAGGCTCAACTGATTTTTCGAGAGGCTCCTCTGGTCTATTCTCTTGTACAGTTTCAGCTTCAATTTCAGCTTTTTCGACAATTTCATTCACGATTTCTTTAACTTGCTCTTCAGCTTGAACATGCTCTTCTTCAGGCTTGACCTCTTCTATTTTATTCTCAGTCACTTCTTCTTGTACAGGGGCAGTTTCAACCGTCTTTTCGACGACCTCATTCACTACTTCTTTCACCTCTTCAATCTTTTCTTGTGGTTTAGTTTCTTCTTCGACCTTCGCTCCTCCCTTCTTCTTCTTCTTTTTATTCTTCTTTCCGCTTTTTCCTTTTTCTTCTACAATCTCCTTTTCTTCTGGTTTATTTTCCTCTATTTGGTTAGCAACAGGCTCTTCAGTCTTTTCCTCTTCAGCAGGTTTCTCTTCTTGAGTCTTTTGGGCCTCTTCAGTGGCCTCAACAGCTTGTGTTTCTTGAACTGGAGCTTCTTCCTTTTGATTTTCTGGCTCAAGCTTATTTTCCGCTTCAATGATTTTTTCCTGTTCAGAATTTTCAGGAATATTCGCTTCTTCTTTGTTTTGTTCGGTTTCTTCAGGCTTATTCTCATTCTCAACAACCTCTTCTTTTTTATCTTCAACAGTTTCTTGAGGTTTGTTTTCTTCTTGGACTGGCTCTTCCGAAACTTTTTCAGTTTGTTGTTCTTCAACTTTTTGTTCTTCTTGGGCCTCAGCGGGAGTTTCTGGGGCCTTTTCTATGACTTCAGTGCTTTGGGCAGGGACTTCTGGTTGAGCTTCAGTGTTATCATCATCATCTTCAGCATCATCAGCACCAGCGGCATTATTGTCTACGGTTTGATCGACAGGGACATTGGCATTTGTGGCTGCCTTTTTCTTTTTCTTGTTTTTATTCTTCTTCTTTTTCTTTTTAGCGTCACTTGCCTCTGAATTTCCAGCTTGGGCTTGAAGTTTATCGAGATCTTTGTCCTTAGCGTTCATTTGGTGCTTGGTACGTGTTTTTGATTAAGTAAATAAATTTAGATTTTTTTTTAAGCTTTACTCTTATTTTTCCTCTTTTATTATTTACCCTCAAATCTCTGACAGTTTTTTTCCCTCCAATATTATTTTCTTTTGTTCAAGATTTTTCTTTCGAACTATGGAAAGATCAAAGCCTCTGAATAAGGCCCTCTTTCTATGCATAAAAGTTTTCCCGCTCAAACAAAATTTTTCTGAAGTAAAAGGAATTTATGATACGAGCAATAAGAATTGTCAAAACAGGTCTGTCATGACAATCATTATAAAATAGAATACGATAGAAGTAGTATAACAGAATTAGATACATTGAAAGCAAGAGGACTCGAAAGTACCCTTGTAGAACATTTTATAAACATACATGAAGAGAAAATATATTATACGACGAGAAATCATTTTTTATTTAAACATCAGTCATGTAAGGCTAATACGAGATAATCTTTTGATCAAGCCATGAAGATTTCTATTACGAGTCTCACCATTATTCAAGTTTTCTGAAGCGTTCCTTTTCTTGAACCATTCATTATAAAAAGCCGTATTTCTTCGACTGCTACTTCTCCTTTCAGAACGGCGGCCTTCTTCAAGGTGGCTATGCTCTTTCAATAGCCCTCCATAGATTTCCACAATTTTCTTTATTGCTTCAATATTGACCGGCTTCCTTAAGAACTGTGTATTTGAAATATTTTCCACCAATTTTTCAGCTTCGCTTCCATAATAATTCCCTGACACGAAATAGATATCCACATGTTTTGTTTCCCTTTCTTTTTCGATCAGTCTCATCATCTGGGCAGCCTTTAAACCATCCATAACCGGCATCTGTATATCCATCATGATAAAATCATAATAATCTTCACATCTTGTCTCATATTTCCTCACTGCCTCTCTTCCATCTTTTGCCAAATGGACCTCCACTCCCTCTCTTTCCAAAAGCAACTTATGCAAATCTCGACTATACGCGTGATCATCCACAACCAGCGCCCTCACTTTGCTCTTCAAACTCCTAAACTCATTCACAGGAGTCGTTTGCGCTGACATTCCATTCGCAACCTCAATATAAAACACAAAGGTCGTCCCTTGATCTACCTTGCTATAAACAGCGATATTTCCGCCCATTTTCTGGCACAATTGCTTGGAGATCCACAGGCCGAGCCCCGTGCCGCCGTAATGGCGACTTATTGTTGCATCAGCTTGTGAGAACGCACAGAATAATTTCGGGAGATTTGCCTCAGAAATTCCGCAGCCAGTATCAGAAATTTGGACTTTAAGATAGCCTCGAGGACCAGTTTTATCATCCTGGACCAGACAATTGGAGAGCTCGTCAAGAGATTGTAAGGTTTTGGAGCTCAAATTGTTCAAAGAAAGAATCTCATAATTCTCGTTGATATGAGAATGGAATGAATAAACTTGGCTCATCCCTTTAACTTTCTTACAATCGTGAAGGTGTTTGATATTATCCATACGGCTGCGGGTCTCAATTTGATTGAATTCGTCGCAGCTTTCGTTAATCGGAGATCCACCAAGCGAGTCCAGGGTCGCTCTTGAACGTGCTCTTGACGAATAAGCAGTCGTTCCTTGCTGATGATCCGCAGAAGTATGTCGATGACCGTTGAATAAATCCGCTTTTAACATTGGACTCTCTTCGCTAGAGAGTGCTGTTTTGTCAGGAAATTTGGTTTCAATAGGCTGGAGGAGTTCTTCTTGAGGTTTATCGAGAGGACACCATACCATGTGGAGCTGGATCCTGCCGTTATCTGGAGTGAACTTGATGGAATTTGAGAAGAGGTTCATGATGATTTGGAGGATTCGAGAGGAATCAAGGATAAGTTTTTTGGGAAGATGTTTGTCAACTAAACATTGCGCGAAAATTCCTTTACGAGCAAGGCCAGAGCTATTTACAGTCAAGACTTTTTTGATGATTTCAATAGGGTTTGTTTCGTTATGTAAAAGCTCCATTTTTTCCGATTTTAACTTGGCTGCGTCAAGGATGTTGCTGATGAGATTTAGAAGGACTTCTGCGCTGATTTTTGCGTGTTCGAGGACTTCTAAGTGGGCTGGATCTTTGATAACGCGAGAAAGGTAATCAATGGAGCCGTTGATGGAATTGAGAGGGTTTCGAATTTCGTGTGAGAAGGAAGAAATGAATGTGTCTTTAGCTTCAAGGGCTTGGACAAGCTCTTTGGTGATATTCTCGGTACGTTCAAAATTAGATTGAGCCATTTGCCAGAGTTGCCTCGCAATGAATTTTTGGAAGAAGACCATGAGGAAAGTTTGGAGGAGAATAGGAAAAGAAAGGAATTTAAAGATGAAGATTTGGAAGGTTTGTTCTTCAGTAAAGGTGACCCAGAAGACGGAATTGATAGCGAGGATGTGAGCAGAGTTTTGTAAGAAGCAAAGAATGAAGTTCAAGATCTGAATTTTTTTGGAAGAACTGATAAAGCAGCCGATTCCAGGTAACAAAAGAAGGAGCTGAGAGACACAAAGAACCAGTTCATTCGTCTGAGAACAAAGGAGGATGGCCAAATGAAGAGAGATCAAGAGAATAAGAGCTGCCGTGTCGAATTTTCCGCATCGAAGAGTGATAAGAGAAGCAATCAGAAATGGAATTATGATAGGAATGATGTAATTGGCTGGAAGATTGATAAAGAAGTGGTCCGTAAGAATCCAAAGGAATGAGGAAAGAAGACCGAGGAGGTTGAGATAAAGCATGAAAAGAACTTGATATCGGAGGATCAAGGATTGTGTTGTGGAGTTATAGGGAAGTTGTTTGGTAAAGAACGATGCAAGTTGTGGTGTCATTTGATAAGGAAATTGAAAAGTGAGAAGAGATTTGAGAGAAAAAGTGTGTGCAAAGAGAATGAGATTTGACACAGAAAAATAAAAAAGAGAATTTTAAAAAGTTTAAGGGGTTTGCGATGATGTTTAGAGAGATGTTGAAATTAAATTATTTGGACAAAGTGAATTTTTTTTTTAATTAATTTGCAGGAGTTCTCTTTGACAAGTTATAGAAGATTGTTCCTGAGGCTCCTCTTCTTAGTCTTCTTCGGATAGATGATATCCAATATCAACTAAGACTTCTAGATGATCGATATGTCATGAATGATCTGTAATTTTAACGCAGGAGTAGTTGAAATTATGACGAAGGAGAATGAATAAAATAGAGTAAAAACAAAGGAAATCGAAATTGGTCTGGCTAAATGGAAAAATATAAAGATAAAAGAAGAGTTAGAGACGGACGAATCGAAATAGAAATGGAATAAAAGTGAAGAGAAATGGATGAGCGAGAAGGCGAGTATGAAGCCAAGGATAAAACTAATAAATTTGAGTTTTGATTAAAGAAATTAAAGTCTTGAAATCTAGAAAGTTTGATTTTTTCTTTCCTCGTATCGAACTTGCTTCAACGCCATATAGACCTGGGAGATGACTCCAATTTCATCTATTTTGTACGATTTATTGAACCACTTTGCTGAGAAATCCGTTTATCAGACTCAATGAGGAGTTGTAATTATTTATTTGATGGAAAGTCAGAAATATCAATAGAAAGAATTTTATGAATAAACATATAAAGAAAAAGGTTGATTATTTATATTTGGCATTTGGATTTTCAAAAGAAAAAGAAATCTCTATGTGATAAATATATAGACAGGTGTGAAAATAAGAATTTTGATAAAATTAAATGCAGGGATATTCTAGAAGAGAGAAATCTATTAAATTAACCTTGGCCGGTTCTCTGTATGGCCTCTCCTTCAATTCAAATTTCCGCTCTTTTGAGTGTGTTTCATAACTGAGCTTGATCTCCTTCCTTTGTTTTATGGTTTTGCCCTTGTATATTATTGATTTTGATGACTTGACAAGTGCTGCTTCAAAATAATGAAAATCAATTTTGATTCGATGCCAAAAAGAGCTTGATGATGTCATGTGAATCATTCCAAAGTCATTGTGATTCTTTATTTTCGAAAGAGCCTTCATACGGAGTCAGAAAAAGCCTTATTTTCCATTCGAAATTATGTGATTCCTTCGAATTTTCACTCTTCTAAACTGAGTCGAGAAAAAGATTTGGGTGGCTTTCAAAAAAATGATTGAAAAGAAGAGTAATTTGATGGATAGTTAGTAGATTTGAGGGGTGATTAACGAAGAAAAAAAGAAGGTTCGATAGGATTTTTTTCGTAGAAACAACAGTTAGACAGGTGAGTAAAGACACAATTGATGCTCTGTTTGAATTTAAAATTTCGATAGAGATTAATTATAACAGAGTTTATTTGTTCTTTATTTATGAAGAAGGCTAGGCTCCTTGAAGGCTTTGACGAAGAGAAGCTCTTTTTTGAAGCTTCTGAAGGAAGCTAAAAGCTCAGGATTGGTCTATTATTTCGGATCTTTTCAACTATTTGATGAAATTGAAAGCCTAATTATAGGATAGCTTACATTTTAACCAAGCTTAAGAAACGGATTTCTTTCATAAGGATGTAAGAAATTGAGGGCTTTTTGATTGTTTGACTGTTGAGATAAGTTTTTGAGTCCATTTTGTTTGAAGAGAATTTGTCAAAAAAGCTAGGAAAAAGTAGAAAATTCGGTATTTAGAATTTTGGAAAAAGGAATTATTGAAGATTAGGAGCTCAGTAGAGTGCTTCTGTTCTGCTATCTCCTTTCCTGCCAGAATTCGAACTTGATTTGAATAGCCAATAGAAAATTATTGGAAAAGAAGAGTTCGAAAATTCGAAATCCAATGAAAAGGATTTGGAATTTCATGAAGAAACTCTTTTTGAGTATTGAAAATCCCTTTTATTCTTGTTGTGGTGGATTTTCTCAGGCTTTTTCTCTCTGCTTCAAAGGATAATTGTGGCAGGATAGTTTTTAATCAACTTGGTTTTTTTTAAGATAATTGATGAGAAGATTTGAATTTCAAAATTTAAATAAAAGAAATTTTTAAAAAGGCAAGATGGATCTTTGGTTTCAATCGAATTTGCTTGCTTCTGCTGAACTATCAAGCTTTTAAATTTATAAAAAATATTGTTTTGTTTTTCTGTGGGTGAAAAACACGTGGAAAAAAATTAAAAATCCCTTAACAGGTGAAATTCAACTTGGGGTCAAAATAGCAAATTGAGCAAACGAGAATTTGAAATTTTATTGTCATGAAACAGTCAAGGCGCGAAAATTTGTTAAACAATTATGGGAAAAGTTAAAACCAGAAAACAGAGAATTTTTTTTTCGCTGCATTTAATCCTCAGACATTTTTCTTTGATCCTCCAATCCCTTTGGTTTCAGAAAGCCTTTTTATTCATTATGAAACCGTCTGCGCCCTCCTGGCTTTAATCTTTTGGGCTTAACCTCAATTTTCAGGTCCCTACCTTCAAGATAATTTTTTTGGAAGGAAAATCAGAGAATGCGATTTTCTCTGATTTTAACCTTTTTTCTCTGCAACAAGAGACAATAATTTTCATTTTATTCGCAAAAATTTGTCCAAATTTGCAAAATTTTAAAAGGTTTTGTGAGTGGATTTTTTTACTTTTTTTTGAAAGACTTGAAAATTTATCAATGAAAAACAGTCTCGTGTTGGATGAAAAAAAAGTTTTTTGAGACAGAATTTTTTTTTCTTGAAGAAAAATTTTGTAAAAAAAATCATGGAGAATCTGAGTCAGGAAAGAAATTCTGAAGTCCAAGAAAATCAATCGTCTCAAAATTAAATATTGAAATTCTCAAAAAAATTTTTTTTCTTATCAAAATAAACAAAATTTGTCATTTTTTTTTTTTGTTTTCAGAAAATTCTCTCCGAGAATCTGATGAAATTCTTATGGTCAAAATCATCTTCAAATAAATGCAAAATGCACTCAAGTTGATAGACAAAATAATTTTTTAAAACAGACACTTGCATTAAATAAGAATTTTTCAATTTATTATAATTAAGCTTATCTATAAAAATACATTGGCCTCTCTCTCAGAAACCATAAGTCTTTTGAATAACAGTAATGTCATTATCCAGAGTTGCTAACTGTGATTGAAGAATCATATCATTTGACAAATTCGCCAACTGAGAATGAAGATCAATACTTTCAACACTCGGCTCACTTATTAAATCCTCCCTTTGCCTCACAACCTTATGCCTCAACTCCAAAACCGCATTTACTCTCTCCAATTCCTTCTTCTTTTTCGGATCTTTATTTGCAAATAACAACAATTTCAACCTCCTGATCTCATGGATCAATTCAATAACCTGAATCGCCACAAGATAAACCAGCTCTAACATCGCTGCTGAGCCCAAGCAACCAACCGTCATCCAACCTAAAACTGAATAATAATCTTCTGAATCGCTCTGGAAACATAAGCAAAGCATCACCATTTCTCCTGCAACAATAAGTGTTTCTTTTATTTTATTGATATTCTGTAATTTGGAGTCTTTAAATATCCTCTTGCCAAATAGGAAATATAAGATCCATAAATTGTAAAAAATTAATGGGAACACTTGCAATAAAGGCTGAACATCCATAAACACTGTCAAGAAAATCAACAGAAATCCTCGTAACATAATCAATAGATGATAATATTTGGCCATATTATCCTTCAGGTCGAGCCCTTCATACAGCGTGCCGTAAACGATTCGAACTAATGGGAGTTCAAGACGATATCTGCTTTGGGTTTGGAGAGTATCCCAGACAAAATGGAGCATGATCATTGTATAGAAGAAAGCAAGAACTGCAAGAAGAGTGGAAATGACAGTGTAGACGTTGTCAAAGGTGAATTTTTTGAGCTGGATAATCGTGGCTAAAAACATAGGGATACTATTCTCAAGAAATGCACGGAAGATACCATTCCATCGGAGGTTCATTTCTAACTTCCAAAGAAATCTGTCGATTTTGATTATTTTGATACGTCTGATGTGATGCAAGAGGAACGGCGCCACAAGCAAGACGATATTCATGGAAATGAGCGACCCACCATTGTCAATAAAGAATGTCGGTACCTCATATTTAACGAATTTGACAGGCAGTTGATATTTTGACTCCCCTTGAGTGGCAGTGAGGTCCAAACTGAGATCTTCTTTCCATTGTTCTGTGAGGGATGCAACAGGATTCGGCAAGAAATCCCAATCTGTAAATGAAAACAAAGTGAGGAATATCTCTAATTGTGGTGGATATTCGATATTCAAATAGATAAAATATCCAATAAATTGCTGAAAACTAATCATAGGCCATAACGCTGCTGACGCACCAATCGCCAAGGTCCCTCCAAGACTTGCTCCCATTGTAGCTGTCAACGCAGTGGTCACTGTTGGAGCAGCATCTTGGAAAGCTTGTGTCAAACCACTCGCAATGAGAGTCTTTGGGACAGCAAGAGAGCCTGTCAAATAAGAAAGAGTTACGCCCAGATTTCCAGAGTCAAGAACAGAAGAATTAAAACTAACGCGTAGGCGATAAGTATGAGGGCTGATTTTTGTGGTTTGGAAATAGAAAGGAGGGAAATTCTTTTTGGCATCTGATGTCGGAAGTAAGGAGGACTTCAGAAGGGCAGTGGAGAGGTCGCATGAATCTGGGGTTAAGGTAACGAGATACTCATGAGAGCTTGATCCGACAGGTTTGATATACTGAGTCTGCATTGACTCACATTCTTTACAGACCCCAGTTGAATCGAGAACAGCTCCGTCTTTGCATGTATTACAGGTTGCTCCATTGTTGAGAGGACATTGGCTGCAAAGGGTATCTGCACAAGCGAGACAAGCACGAGATGGAATATCTTCATAATATCCCGAAGGGCAAGCTGAGAGACAAGAGCGAGTCGTAGAGAGATAATATAGCCCTGAATTGCAATAAAAGTTACACAAATAAGTGCCGTGGTCGATGGTTGGATAATATGATTTATCACAGCTGGAGCGACATGACCCATCAGGATATAAGAAGAGAGTTCCTGTACAAGGGGAACCACAAATCTGATAGTTTGAATAAGTTTTGACCTGAAAAGGTGCCTGGCAAGAAGCCTCGCAAGCGCCGTTGTAGTACGCTATTTGAGAGGCTATATTACAGGGATAATCACAGAATTTGCGTCCTTTGGAGTTTGATTTTGCCAAAGGAGAAGGGCAGGTTGAGGAACAACTTCCGTCCCAATAAAGGTATTGAGTAGAATCAGAACAAGGGAAGATGCAGAACTGGCGAGGAACAGATCCTTGAACTTGGATTTGTAAAGGATCAGGACATGAGGTTCCACAAGAGGAATCCCAATAGAGAAATTCGGTTGCATCACATCCATAGTCACAGAATGCTCGGTCATGTTCAAATCTGAGGGTTAAGGGAGAAGAACAGGATATCGAGCATGATTGATCCCAATACAAAAACTGAGCGCTTGAGCACGGAAAATTACACACTTGATATCCATTCATACCAAGAGCGTCTAATGGAAAATCGCAGGTAGCCTCACAATCCTGATTCCAATAAGCATACTGGCCAGGACAAGGCGTATTACAATAAAACAAACCTGCGGATGTGACTGCAGAAAGAGGTAAAGGACAACTGGGATAGCAAGAAGTGAATGATAAATAATAGGGATTTTCACAGCTCGTGCATTCTGTAGGATTTGATGTACAGCTCTCACATGGAGATGTGCAGGTAGGGCAAACGCCGCCAACTGCGAGATTTCCATCAGGACACATGATGCAACCACTAGTGGAGCCATCTGAGCATGTTGCGCATGAAGAGTCGCAATCTAAACAATAGCCTGTTTGTGGAGCCAGTGTGTACTGGTTTGAGAGGCAGCTACACCATTTTGATGGGAGGTCTACGCTGCATTTTCCACAGAATCCTGTTAGAGGAGTATCTACAGTCATAAAATTGAAGACAATGTTACGAATTCCGAGGGATTCGTTGGTGGAGTCTTGATCCAAAAGGGAGATAATTCGAAGAGTTAGAGTGTTTGCAGTGTGAGGAACTTGGGCAAAGGAATGAATCACAGGAAAATCCTCTCTAGAAGGATCCCCACAGCGATCGCTTAACGTAGTGTAACTATCAGTGTCTATAGAGATTCCTGTGACGGTAACTCCATCAAAATATATTTGATAATCGTCAGAACCAGCGTCCCAACTGTCAAGCAGATACGTTGCGACGTGAAAGCCGATTTGGTTGTGAGCAGGGAGGTTGTCGTACACTCTTTCCATGTATTTTCCTGAGCCTGTGCTCATGATATTGTAACCGCCAAGAATATCATCTCCATCACAATTGTAGGTTTTGATTGAAGGATTGACTAAACCTGAGATGGTCCAATCATTGGCATTGGTCAAAAAAGATGCCCCTGAACCTTCCAAGTCATAGAGGATAGTCGCTGTATTATTAGGTGAGATAATAAAGAAAATGAAACTTACAAGAGTACCAAGTATATGAGGAAGATGGCGAGGGAAGGATGAGGAGAATGAAGAAGATGAGAGCAATATGAGGTGAGACTGGATTCATTTTAAAGAGAAGGGGAAATTAAAGCGATGAAACCAGCAATTAAAAAAATAAAATATAAAAACATTGATTTTCGATTTGATTAAGATGGGATAAAGGTTTATTTATCGTTAGATTTTGTTGACAAAGGAAGATGATAAAATGTTGTCGCAGTGATCTCATGCTGATATTTTAAGAATTTCCCCTGGAATGGAGAGAAACCTATGAGATATGGATGAGAAATTGATGAAAGAGTTAAGATGAATGGGTTTGAGGCTTGGAAATAGAAAGAATGAAGTGAACTGGAGAAGATGTGCACAAAAAAAGTTTAATAAAATTTGATGAATTGACAGTTAGGTTGTGAAAGGACTTTAATTTTATTAAGTTTTTAGTTTATTGTTGAGATAGAGTATTTAAATAACGCTCGAGATCTTGAGAAATTGACGTTTTGTGATTGTTGAAGCTCAAGAGAGGAGAACTGTGTCTCAAAACTCTTGAAGGTGAAGAAATTTTCAAACTTTGAGAAAATGGAGGGAAGTTCACTTGAGAGTGCAATTTATTGAACCAGAATATAATCTCTTGAATTTTGATTGAGTTTAATCAGGATTATTTTTTTGCTGAATCAAGGAAAGTTTGAACAGAAAGAAATTGATAAAAATTTTATCGAATGAATTTTCACAGAATTTTTCAATTTGAAAGGGGGAAAAATTTTTTATTCATTTTTTGAAAATTTCTCACAAAAAATTTTCTCGTCATTTCTCCTCAGAGAAAGCCTTTACAAAATTGAAAATATTTACAAGTCAGCAAAAAATATTACTGCGTTCGCCATTAAAAAAAATCATTTAGCGGATGAAGAGATTTACATTATAAATAAGGATTTTCATCCCACAGAAGTTTGTTCTAATGGAGTAAACTCACTTGCCAGCCTTGCCAATTGAGCTTTGAAATCAATATTCCTTTGCCTATCTCTTTGAATCCGGACTTTTATTCTTGGATATTTTCTATGGACTCGAGCCTCTATTTTCTCTTCGATCATCTTTTTGACTTCCTTCTTTGAAAATAAATATTTTATCAGCTTCTTTATCCAGCGAATGAGATCAATAACTTGGATAATGACAAGATACCCCAACTCTACCAACGTTGCCAAGGTGAAAGTACACAGAGCCAACCATCCAAGGACTTGATAATAGCCATTTGATTTTTTCTCTATGCATAAACACAGGATCAATATCTCTCCCACAACAATGAGCGACTCTTTTATTTTGTTGATAATGTTCATTTTCGAGTCTTCGAAGACGCTCTTCCTGAATAGGTACCAGAGAATGCATATGTTGTATAAGATAAGTGGCACAACCTGCAGCATAGGCTGTATGTCCAGAAAGACAACCAAGAAAACTAATAAGAATCCTCGCAGCATAATTAAGAGATGGTAATATTTGGCCAGGGAATCTCTTAGTTTCAGGCCTTCATATAGGGTTCCACATGTAACTTTGACCAAAGGGAGTTCAAGACGCCTTTTGGTTTGGGTTTGGAGGACATCCCAAACAAAATGGAGCATCATTGTCAAGTATAAAAATGAGAGGATTGCAAGGAAGGTGGAGATGGCGGTATATATGTTATCAAAAGAGGATTTTTTGAGCTGGATGAGTGTTGCAAAAAGCATAGGAATACTATTCTCAAGAAACGCTCTAAAAATGCCATTCCATCTGAGGCCCGTCGCGACTTTCCAGAGAAATCTGTCTAGATTGAGGATTCTGATACGTCGTAATTGATGCAAGAGAAAAGGCGCAACCAACATCATCATATTCAGAGAGATCAGTGATCCCCCATTATCAATAAAGAATGGTGAGACTTCGTATTTCACAAATTTGGGAGGCAGTTGATATCTGGACTCTCCTTCGAGAGAAGACTCGTCTAAGCTCAAATCTTCTTTCCAATCTTCTGTCAAAGAAGCAATTGGATTTGGCAAGAAGTTCCAGTCCGTAAAGGAAAAGAATGAGAGAAAAGTTTCGAGTTGAGGAGGGTAGTCAACATTCAAATAGATAAAGTATCCAATGAATTGCTGAAAACTAAGCATGGACCACATTGCAGTGGAGGCACCCATAAGGAGGGACCCACTAAAACTTGTTCCCATTGTCGTTGCAATTGTTGTTGTCACTGCAGGAGCAGCCTCTTCTAAACTTTTTGCAAGATCGCTGGGAGCTATGGTTTTAGGGACAGCAAGGGAGCCTGATAGGTAAGACAAGGTAATATCAAGGTTTGCTGCTTTGAGGACTGAATCATCAAAAGTAACTTGGACTTTGTAGGTGTGAGGACTAATATAGGAGCTTTGAAGAGAGAATGGAGGGAAATTCTTTGAAGCTTGGAGTGTAGGTAGAAGTTGAGATTGTACCATGGCTATACTCAAATCACAGGAATCAGGTATCAAAGTGACGAGATACTCGTGGGAGTTAGACCCAGTAGGTTTGATGTATCGAGTCTTTAAAGACTCACATTGCTTACAAACTCCATCAAAATCAAGTATTGCACCATCTTTGCATAAATTGCAAGTAGTTCCTGCTGCAGAACATTGACTGCAAAGTGGGTCTTGACAGGCGAGACAAACACGGTCTTGAGAATATTCATAATATCCTGAAGGACATGGAGACACACAAGATTTGGATTCCATTGAATAGTATGACCCAGGATCGCAAGAATAATCACAAACGTAGGTAGTTTTCTCAACATAAGAGGAGTAAGGCTTTGGGCAGTTGGACAAACAAGATCCATTTGGGTACAGGAATAGATTCCCTGTACAAGAAGAGACACATACATCGTAATTTGAGTGACTTTCGAGCTGAAATGGTGGTAAACATTGAGCAACACACTCACCGTACCAATAAACAACATCAGGTCCAGTGCAAGGATATTCGCAGATCTTGCGACCATTTACATAACGTTTGATTAA
>Ga0182738_1001906_pt1 | contig 25318 bp, 15 predicted proteins | sample eDN5th30CBELigMG_FD_128876 | JGI IMG/M metagenome (GOLD analysis project Ga0182738, IMG submission 128876) | Enriched Miracle-Growth compost microbial communities from Emeryville, California, USA - eDNA 5th pass 30_C BE-Lig MG (version 2)... ...
ACTTGAATGGGCACAAAAATTAATCCTGCGAATCCAGCAGCTACCGCAAAGACCTTGAACGACCATAATCCTTGATGAAGAATCCTGAAGAACTTGATTCTCATGAGAGAGCCAAGAGCCAGCAAGAAGTGAACAAAAATGAGGCAAATGCATATCCTCAAGAGAATAAAGAGTTGGATGTTGGCAAAATCAGGTGACCCAAACACCGAACTGATTTTAATTTTGAAATCATCGCTGATGTACACCAGAATTTTTGAAAGCACAAACGTTGAAATCCAGGATAATGCAACGAAAAAAGTGTCAAAAAACACATATCCAAGATTAGGGTAAGTCTCCAAGCAACGTCCGAGACATTGCATCACAGATCCAAAACAGTAAAATATGCATTGAGAGATAACAAAAGAGCATGACATAGGGGCAAGGGTGATATGATGATTTTTTCTTTATTTTTTTAATCAATCTTTTGAATCTAAATTTTTTTCAGAATTTCCAACAAGAAATAATTTTTAAAGTCTTCAAACACACACACAACAAATTAACAAATGAAAAGACACACTAGACATCATTGTTTTGTGAAACAAGTGTATATGGATTTTTTATGATACAACCTTTCAAGGCTTTGAACATTGCATACAATTAGAGCTATGATAATGATGGTCACTTTCATAGGGATATTTTGCCAGGTCCAATAGGTCAAGAAACTGCCTATTGAGGAAAAACTGCTTGATAGCAGAAAAATCTTCCGTCCGCACTTTAAAAGTGGTAGTATTTTCTACGTAGTGAGCAAGCGGCGTTTTTATCAATTCACGAGGCAGGAAAAAATCGCCAAAAATACCTTTTTGTCAATTAAAGACACTTCTTTTATAGAGATATCCACAGTTGGAGGAACAATTATGGATGCAGAGTGTTGTTGATCCTTAGAAGTGGTGATATTATAAATACAGAGAGGTGAAAGTTAAATTTCACATGTTGTTGTGAAGAATCATCGAATGGGGTTTAAGCTCAGGATAAATTTTTACATAAATTGTGCTATTAATAGGGCGACTTAGAGTACGATTAGCTTTTGTGTTCAGTCAAACAATATAATTCCTGCTTAAAAAGACCTACAAAGTGGTCTGAGGCAAACCGTGTCGAAGTTCCATTTTTTAATTCATAAAGTCCCAAGTCATCTTGAGTTGAAGCAATATCATTAATCGCAATGCAGATAGTGGATTCAGGGTTGGTCAATCTTTGGGAGGCAGGGAGCTCAACAAATAAGTTGCCTACTTTGTCTTTTCTCAAGGCGAGGAATTGCTGGTTACAAGGATCTAAGAATTCGAAATTTTCTTTGGTATTCCACTCTCTCACTCCATGTAGGGTGAGTATGTTATGATTCTCAAATCTTTAACTGAGGAATCTGGGCTGCCCGCAGAATAATATAGCAATGGAAGGGAGTAAAAGTTTGATTATGAGAGCCGAAGCTTTATGGTGAGGGTTAAAGGAAGATTTATACTGCTCGAATTACAAGCAATCTTCAGGTTGGTATTGAGAATTGGTGGTATATTGATTTGGTTAAATTCTCGTGTTGTAATAACTCTATCTTCACTTTCTGCATAGCGATATAATGAAGATAGATTTACTTCTAGGCGCGGATTAGTCTTGGTAATCATTGCTCCTGGAGCATAATCTTGGCCCACAAGACCATTGCTTATTGTAAACCCTGGGCTTACAAAGGTGCTTCAGGTTCACTATATGAAGTCAAAGCAATGGTTGAAATATGGCTCAAAGAGTAGGATGTATACAACATTGAACCAGAGCTTTTTAGATTCCAACAATAGTTGTCCCATCTTGTTGATGAAGAACAATCCAGGGATTTTGAGCTGTATCATAGTTGTTAGTTATGACAGTCAAGACCTTTCTTGCAGATTTGTTGGGAACGCCCGCAACTGGGGGATGCATCTCAATTATCTAAAACGTACTCGCCCAGAGAGTCGAGACCAAAAGCCGACCAACTGGAGTCTAGGGTATAATCTTCGGCAAATATGGGAAATTTCTGATTCTCAGGCCTCAGAACTTTGTCAAAAAAGGTCAATTCCGTTGGTTCATTATCCTTCATGGTTGTAATGATAATTTGACAAGGGAAATTGTTGAATTTGCAAGTTCCATCCTTTTCGATATATTCATCTTCGTCACAGGGAAAAAGAGCAATAGTTTCTTGAATGGTCAGTTTCGAAGATAAATTTTTCAGGACAGGTAGTCTTACATTGGCCATTCAAATATAGAAAATCCTCGAAATTTTGACAAGGAAAGGAGCAAGATTTTTTTATCACCTCTCCCATAATTGTCAAGGGCGCTGGGCACGAATTACTCCAAGTTCCATCCCAGTATGAAAAGTCCCCAACCTTTGTGCAAGGGAAGTTGCAAAAGTTGCGAGTCATTTCCGCATCCTGTTGTCTTGATTGACAGACGTAAGGCAACTGGACTGGTCTAGGGATCAGCTTCGGCGACAAAGTTCTCCCCTTGCAAAGATCCAAGATCATAGAGAATATTTTCAGACCAATGCAAGCTGAAAGCTGGCTGAAAGAGAAAGATCAAAAATAGGAAGATTCTCATAGTTTGGCCAACAAATTAATTTTTTAAAGGAATTCTTTTTTGAATTTTGAGTCGAGAGTATCACTTTCGAGTAGATTGAAAAAAAAATCTAATTTTCAATTCCTCTCAATTCGAAAAGATATTATTGGGTAAATTTTTCAAATGCCTTCCTGAATATCTTCCACTCTACATTCAATCGCTGAAAAAGATAGAGCGAGGCAGTGATAGGAATTGAGGTTTCCCCAAAATGGCTTTCAAAAAAAAGGCTTTAGGGACTGGGTGGCTTTAAAATTTCAAAGTCAGAGACTTTGAAAAGTAGTTTTTCTCCCGATTGCCCTCCCCTTAATTTCGCTCTGATAATAAATCGGGGGGATAAAGTTGACGATTCAAAATATTGAAAAAAAAAGCAAAACTTTGTTTTCGTTTTTTTCCTTTTAAAAATATTATTTGATTGAGAAATTCATGAAGAATCAATAAAAAATTTTCCAAAAATGGCTTTGGAACTGAAATAGCTTGAAAATGATCTTGAAAAAGCTTTAAAGGCTTGAAAAATGGCTTTGCCTTCCCAAAATGGTCCAAAATGGCTTTGAGCCACAAAAAAGATTTTAATCCCCATCACAGCAGGATGAAACTCAGATTAAAACAAAAAATAATATTAATCAAAGATCTTACAGTCTTGTCTGACTCCTTTTTTTTATTGAAATAAGCAGAATTTTTAGCCAAATTCAGAAAAAGGTTGATTAAAGGTTCAAATTTAATTCTATACCTTTTTAACTTTTTCCATGAATCAAAACAAAACCAAAACCAAAAAATTTTTGATAAATAAATTTCGATTTCGAACAATTTTACTTCAATAGAAGAAATTAAAAATTTTTCTCAAGAGAAATTCATCTTTTCTCTCTTAAAAAATGCATTCGACTTCTGAAACAAACAAAATACTTTTTACTCAAACATTGAACATGATTAGGTGGGGTATGATTCAAATAATTAGATAAGTGTAAGAAGCAATACTAAAGAGATTTTCACAGCGAGAGATCAAAACCCAATTTTGTTCAAGACTCCTATATTTGTCTTGACTTTTAGTTCAAAAATTTTTTTGTTTCGCATTTTGAGTCTCGCTAAATCAAGAGTCCGCTAAATTCCTAACAGAAAGTCAAATCGGGTTCAAAAAGCGAGATTAAATTTATGGTGTTGGATTCTATGGTCGAGTCTAAAGTGTTTTCTGTAGATTGTCTCACTTCGAAAATCTTTCACCCTTTGGTGATGTTTAAAAATCATGAGGAAACAATGCTTCTTGTACAAACTCTGAATATAATTCTTCCTCAATTTCGAGAGAGTGATCCATAAAAATGACGTATTAAAAAATATCATCTTTACAAAGAAAAAACCTATCCTTAGTAACAGAGGATTTTTTGAAAGAGAGGTGGAAATCGTTTTTTTTTATCTGATTAGCATCCTGCAAAATTTCAATGACAATTTGATGATTCCTCAGCAGCTTTTTAGAATCTAATAAATTTTTCTAATTAGCTTTGTCCAGAAAATTCGGACCCTAAAATTCTAGATTGAAAAAACATAAGGTTTCGGTCCTCAGTAGTTTCTCAATCGAAGGAGATTACACTCAGCCCTGATGCGATAGTGCTCACTTTAGAGTCTTTGAAGAAAATTGAATGCTTCCACATTGAAGGTGTGAAGACAAGCCTCGGAGACTTGGTGGTGAGAAATTTAAAATTTAGTGATAGTGAATCCTATGGTTCAATCATTAGCAGGATCCTTTTTATTGGAAAGAAGAGGCGAGTAATTTAAGGTGAAAATGAAAGAGTAAATTTTAGAAGAAAGGCCCAAATTGCTTCTTTTAATCTGCTCGAGGCTCTGCAATCTTTTGATGAAAATTTGATCATTAGTCAGCGATTTTTAAGATGTAGGTTTTTAATTAGGAAGTAGCAACCAAATCACGAAATACGATAACTAAATTATTTCAAGAAGATTTGCAGTGGCTCTGAAGAACCGTTCAGCTGCTAGTTTCTTTACCTTCGAACTCTGTTCCTTCCCATTAGTCTGCAATGCGGATGGTTTAATAATTTCATTCCATGACTCTGAATTTAATTAAATAGTAAATTTCAGGAGAGAGGTCCAAATTGTTTCTTTTAATCTGATCGACGCTCTCCAGATTTTAAATAAAAATTTGATCATTACTCTGCAATTTTTTAATAAGGAGAGAAACAATTAATTTCCAATCGTCATTAAAGAATTTTGCAAAGACTTATTATTGGGAATAATTGAAAGTAGTCTTTTCGGTTTGTGAGTTTCAATATAATCTTCCTGAACTTTCAAATTTGCGGAGAAATCACTGACGAAGATATGCAGAATTTAGGAAAGGTCCTCAAAATACTCTCTTGAACTCTTCAAGGTAAGCATTCATTTATCCTCAACTTCTCATTAAAGCTGCTGAGGCGGGATCCAAAAGCATTATCTTGATTTCAGAAATTAAATTTTTAATCGTTGTGAATTCTATGGTGCGATCTTCAGCAGTTTTCTTTTTATTGGAAAGAAAAAAGCAACCAATTTTTGGGTGAAAATCAAAGGGTAAATTTTAGAAGAGAGATTTAGATCGTTTCTTTTAATCTGATTGATACTCTCCAGATTTTAAATGAAAATTTGATCATTATTCAGCAGCTTTTTTAGGAAGAAAAATAATTTTCCAGAAATAACAAAAATTCTCTGAGGTGCTTAGGAGTGAGGAATCCTAGTTTTTCCACATTTGAAGTGTTCTCCAGTGCAATCCTCCAGCGCCTCCTTTTTAACAATCAATTAATGGATAAAAATCTAAGTTAGTAGAGAGATCCAAAATGTTTCTGATGAAAAATGAGGCTCTAACCGAGAAGGATTTCTCTTTTTTTCTTCAGACGGTCAAAAACTAGTCATCAGCACCTTGAGACTTTCTTTCTCCTCGGAAAAAAGTTCTGAAATAAGTGCAGTTCAGAGATTAAAATTTAAGTGATTGTGAATTCTATGGTGCAATCTTGACTAGTTTTCTTTTTTATTGAATTTTATCGACTTTTTGGTAGCTTTTTAAGTTTGAGACTTTATTAATTAATGGTGAAAATCAAAAGTCAGATTCATTCAAAACGTCCAGACAGCCGTTTTTTAATTTGATTAACATTCTTCCAACTTTTAATTTAAAAATGGATCATTCACTCACGAGATTTTGAATAAAAATCCTACTCGTACAGATTCACAAATAAACCTGGCTCTTCAGTTTTCTGACTTTCATCATAAATTAAATTTATTCTAGGGGACGCACACAGATTTTCTTACAGGAAAAACACCACCAAATCCATGACCTCTCCACATAATGAACCTCATTAGAAAGCTCAAAAAGGCGAAAAAATTATTTCCTTTGCTTTGCTTTGATCTCCTAAGAAAAGCGAATGGTTTAGTTGTAGGTTCTGTTATGACTTGAAATTTAATTGTTATAAATTCTATGGTCGTTTAAGTTTAGATAAAAACTTAATGAAAACAGTTCTTCTTCACGAGAAGTATTCTCCTATGATAAAAGATTAACTTATCTGAGAGCACTCTTTCATTATTCTCCTTCAGGAGTTTAAAAAAGTTTTTAAGTTTCCCTTTTTTAAGTAGGATTTCAACGAAATTGCACCTTTTATCCTACTCGAAAAACTTTTAAAAATTGAAACCTTATCAAGAAAGATAAAATATTCAACAAAAAAAACCAAGCCATGATTAAAAATTTATTTCGGATCTGTTCAAAATAAGTATTAAAATTTGCACGAAAAAATTTTGTCGAATGTTCTCCGATTACCCCTGGACTCTTCTTTTACCGATCATTTCGCTGAGACTCTGTCTTTTTTTTCCTGAAGACAAGATTCATCAAAATAAAATATTTAAGAGAAAAAAATTTTGTTGAAAGATCTGCAAAAACTTTGAACTTAATTTTAATTGAAGATCTGTAAATTTTCAATAAAACTTGCTCACTAATCAACCAATTTCGAAATTAATTCTTGACGTGGCCTTTAACAACCTTTGGAATAAAATCTGTTCTTGATATACAATCTTCGAGTTATAAATTTGAGGCTTTAAATGCAAAGATTGTTTTATTGTTTGCAAATTGATTTAAAAAAAAATAATCAAGAATGGATTTCGAGACTTGTTACTTTGAAAGTGTAGCCGAGTTGCCTTCCTTTGAAAGATTTATCGAAGAAAGAAGCTCCCTTTTTGAAAAATTCCCGTTTCTTTTGGTAATTTAATTTTCCCGCGTCATTCTAATCCAAACAAGATCAAAGCAGAAAACCAAAACTCTAGTGACTTCAGAGGAGATCTAAATGACTTTGAAATATCTAGATTAACATTCCCTAAAACGAAATCTGGATGTTACAAAGCCAAAATAGAACAAATGGAGCAAACTGAAGAAAATATCCAACTTTTTCAAGAAGGGCCTACAACTGAAGATGATGTAAAAAATAATTTTTTTTCTTGCTTATCGAGAAAGTTTTGGAAGGAACTGAGAAAACCAAAAAAAAATTTGGTTGCTTACTCTGGTCTATATTACCCAGCAGACCAAGATTCTTCGAAAGTAAATGATAACTGAAATTTGCTTTTCTTAAAATTAATAAATCTAGTTTATCCAGGGAAAAGAAGATGCTGAAGAACAAGAGTTGCTCCAAAAGCTCCTTTACCTTGAAAATTTAGAAGAAAACAAAAATTTACTTCTGGAAAAGAGTCCTTCCGGAGAAACAAACAGCCCTCAAAAAAAATTTGATCTATTTCATGAAGAACAACCCTTTCCTGAAGAACAACCCGAATCGGAGCTGCAAACCCAATCTCATAAACCCTCATCAAGCGGATCACTTTGGAATCTCAATAGGCTTCGAACTTGTTTTGAGTACCAATTTTTCCCAACATATCGACATAGATGCTAATTTTTCTTTCAATAGCGATATCTTACCACCAAGTGCAGTTGGGCTATCTCAATCGAAGCTTTATCTTGGAAGTTCAAAGTCAGTTTTCTGTCTCCAGAAGGAACATGCTAATTTGGGGAGTGTTTCTTACCATCTGCATGGAGAAGCCAAGTAAGCAACAATTTCTATTTCCTCGCAATTTTTATTTGTACTAGGGTTTGGTATGGAATTTTGCCTCCAGATAATAATCGAATCATTCAGTACCTCAAGAAGAAGTATGATACTGAATATGCCAAGTGCCCTGAAGCTCACCAACACAAAACATTTTTCCTTGATCTCCTAGAATTGAAAAGATTTTTCCCCCAACTGAAGATTTTCAAAGTGGTTCAACCAGTTGGACACTATTTAATTACTGGTCCAGAGGTTTTCTACCAAGGCTTCAACTTGGGATTTAATTTGACCCAGGTTTCAAATTTCGGCACTGCTGCTTGGAAGCGATCCTGGCGTCAGGCTAAAGATTGCTTGTGTCTTCCATCAATTTGGAACACCAAAAATATGCTTATGAACCACCGAAAGGAGAGATTTGGAGCTTTTGAAGATGCTCTTCAATGCAGAAAGAAGGTCGAAGCAATTTTGACGAAGGAAATGCTGCCATTTAGAAGAATTTTAAACCTAGATCTAAACTCTTTTCATTTTGCTAAGTTGCGAGCTAACTCGTTTGCTGTCATTACAAGCACTAAGGACTTTGGGATGGTTGAGAGCTATTTGGCAAACTTGGCCGAAAGAAGTGAAGATAATAAATTTATTCTGGTCCCAACTCCAGATTCTCCTCAATCAAATGGAACATACACCTGGAGATTATATAGACCAGAGTTGAAGTTAAGTCCCCAAAATTCGTATAAGCAAGCTATGGAAAAACTGCAGAAGAAGTTCAAAAATAACCAAGGCAAAGTGTATCTCTTTTCCAAAGAAGAAAAACCCTACAAAGGAGAGAATGAACTGGAAACTCCCTCCTCACTTGAAGAAGAAACACAAAAACGATTTCATGAAAATGAAGTTGAAAAATTGAGTTACAAAAGAAAATCTAAAAAGTCTATCCAGAACAAGAACTTAAAGAATGGAACAAAGAAACCCAAGTCAAACAGGAAAAACGGAGAAAGCCAGAAGAACCAGAAGATGCCAGCAGAGGAATCTGACAATGATACTGATGAATTTGCCAAGGCTTTTCAAAACGACGATGATTCTGATGACTACGATGATGAGGAAAACAATGCTAATCCAAAAATGATCAATCTTAATCGTCTTGTCAGCAACAATAAAAGATACGCTTTAGTTTTGCCGCATTGTTTGATAATGCCTAGATATGCAAGTGCTGAAAAAGGACAAATTGCTAAGCAAAATAAGAACGATGTTCTTCGTCCAGAATTGTTTAAGAACATAAACTCCCTAGAATTGGCAGAGATCTGTCACCAATTAAGAGGAACGAATTTGAGAGTTCTCTCTAAAGTCACTAACCACTTCCACCCCAAGAGACCAATCAGAATTCCTTCTCCACCAGAGGAAAATTGCTCGATTATCTCGGTTTTCTTTGGACCATATAGTGACCAAAAAGAGGTTGACTTCGTCCTAGTGGATGGAAATGGTATTGTTCAGTTTCAGACTAGTATTGGAACGTGCCCAAAAGAAAGATTTGGTTATTGGGACAAAATTGTCAGAAGTTTCGTCTACAATAAAAACAGTCTTCTTGTTTGCCCCGATTTTAGGGAATTTCAAAAGCTATTTTGCATAAACGAGGACACTCTTGAACCTATTAATAAAAGACAAACAACCAAAGTCCGAGGAGACTTGATGAACTTGCTGGGATATAAAGAAGAATTAAGCCGGGTTGACTTCACAAGTAAAATTTTCTTTTTCTTTCACCAGTAATAATCTCCTGAAAAAAGAATGTACCTTGGCTGATTTTGCGCGCTTTCAAAGATATTATTGCATGAAACCTCAATTGTATTCCCTCGGGGATTTGTCCTACTTCCAAGAATTTTCAAGAACCCCGAAGGAGAGAGATTTTCTTTTGTGCTATGCCGAGCAAGAAGGAAGTGAATATTGGGTATTGTGTTTAATTGACCAATTTGGACATTGTGTTCTCATGAGAAATTCTAATAGTAACAATTAAGCCAAATAAAAAAAGTATCTGACACTTTCCCCTTTTTAGAATGGCTGGAGGATTTGGACACTAATGTCCGCAGACTGATGGAAGTCGTCCACATTACTGATAAAATTTATTATTACAACGATCAGGGCAGATTTAAGCATTTCAACCAGCTCCGCTTCTTTTTTGTTGACGCTGTGATACCAACAGGAAAAAGGTGGAAAGAAACCACCGAAGAAAATTTGGTAAGCTTTTTTCTTGTCTCATTAAAGGAGTATTCAAATATTTCTTTCTAGCTCAAGGAAGGCAAGGAACTATACGGAAGTCTTCACTGGAAAAATCGTCACATCACGAAATATGCCCCACCTCAAGAAAAACCTGCCAAGTTTTTATCTCTCTAATTTAACTTTATTCTATCATTCATTATTTATTTATTTGTTTCCAGCGTAATTGTGTCTGTGTGTGTCTTCTTAATCTTTTTTTTCTGAAATCCAAATAATTTTTCCAATTCAAGAATTTCTCTCTTTGCACAAATGTAAGATGAAGTCTTCTTGTTGAAAAGAAGAGGAACAATATACCAAGCTAAATTTTATATCTATGCAGATTCCGAGGAGAAATTCTCCCAAATTTGTTGACTTTTATTTTGAGGGGAATATCACGAGATATTTGCCTTCAACTAAATGAAAATAGAACAAATGAATTATACTTTCCCTCCGACCATGATCATTTTGAATGAGAGAGAGTTTTCTGGAAAGTTTATTTTTTTAAAAAGATTTTCGTTATCTATTAATGGAGATAGAGGGACTTGAGGTTGGTTTGAAGTAGAAAGAAGGAACAATTAAATGATTTGCAAACAAAGATATGATTACGAAAGGGTCATTCTAATTTGATATTACCATCTAAATGTTACCTTGAGATGCCTGTTTGAGAATTTTTCTGTCCATATTTCGCAAAAGGCTCCGTATTGAGAAAGATACTCTTTAATCAAAATTCGTTTGATTTGCCGTCATGACGACGAATTTAAATTCGGCTCTCTGACCAGCCCAAACCCCAAACCTCTGGAATAAAATTGTCGGACTATAAATTATTGACTTTAATAGCTTCTTCAGCTGTCTTAATGTGACACACGTTTTCTATTCTTTCTCAAATTAATGAGACCATTGGGTCGGTTTTAGGACATTTCTGTTTACGACTAAGAAAAGGGTGAAAAGCGAGGAGAGAGAATGATTTTTGCAAAGTTCAGAAAATTTAGCTTCAAGAAACTCATTTCTGTTTGAAGGCCTCAGTGATGATAATGCCGTCATGACGGCATTTGTAATCAAAATAGGAAAATATAAAATTAAATTTGAAATCTTGTTTGCCGTCAAGACGACAAGAAAAAATATTCACCCAATGGATTTTGAAGAACCCATCTATCAACAAGTTCAATGCAATTTCCAAGAGAATTTTGAGCAGTTTGTTGAGTCAAAGCATAAATTATTTGAAAAAAGTCCTTTTCTTTTGGTAAAGTTTTGAGCAAGACTTTTATGGCAGCATTTTTAGTTTCGACCAAAAACAAATAACCTTGATGAATTTGAATTTCAACAAGATCTAAAACTGAAGATTACGGCTCTTTCCTTATCTCCTGTGGATAAAAACAACAGTTGTTACTATCTACAACAAGAGAAATTAAAGGGAACAGAGACTTGGAATTGTAAAACTTTCAGACCTTCATCAAATTCACGAGGTAAGCCACAGCCTTCTTATAAGAGTCAGGCATATCTCGAAGAGCAGTTGCAATTTTATGATGAAGAAAAAGTTTGTGCGAAATAGTCGAAAAATTAATTTTCCTTTTTTTTTTTAGTTTTGGCGAGAGATTCGACAGAATCCCCAAAAGAGAGTTTTATACGGAACAGACCTTAATGATCCAAATTGCCGTCAGCAACTTCCTCAGAGTCCATGCTGGAATTTAGACAATCTGAAATCCAGTCTCAAGTAAAAACAAAGAGCAAATAATTTTTATTTTTATAATTCCTGAAAGCAAAGTACTCCCAGTTGGTGAAAGTATTGATGGCGTGACTAATACTTATGCTTACTTTGGGTTCCCACAATCTTACTTTGCTCTTCATAAAGAAGATGCAGATCTAGGTAGTGTGAATTATCTTCTACAAGGTCATCCCAAGTAAAGAAAAATCGTAATTAAAAAAATTTTATTTGGAAAAGAGTATGGTATGGCTTCTTGAAGAAAGACAGTGACAGAATAATCCAATATCTTCGTAAAAATTACCCTCTTGATTACGAGACCTGCCCAGAAGCTCACCGGCATAAGACTTTCTTTCTGGATATCTCGGAACTGCGCAAATTCTTTCCAGATCTAAAGATATTCAGAGCTGTTCAAACTAAAGGCTGCTACATGTTTACGGCGCCTGGAACTTTTCACCAAGGCTTCAATACTGGATACAATTTGGCTTCAGCCGTCAACTTCGGAACCTCTCACTGGTTGGCTGAGTGGAAGAAAATAAAAAATTGTTTGTGTATGTCTAATGTCTGGAATTCGAGGAGTCTGCTTCTTGCCAAAAAACTTGAGGAAGACCAAGCAAAACAGCCGATGATACAAATAAAGGAACGCGTTGAAGAAGAAGAGAAGAAAAAGTTTATCCTTCAAGAAAAGAACCCAGTGAAAAATTGCCAAATTTCTACCAGACATTTCGGAAGTTTCAGATCTGGCTTATATGCAGTAATTGCAGCGAAAAATGATGCTAATTTTATTTTCCAAAGTCTGTCTGAAAACCCCTCAAAACTCGCCACCTATATCTTGGTTCCAGCTACTGAACAGATAGTAGAAATTGAGGTTGATGACTACATCTGCCAAGTATACAGAGTCATGAAGAGAACAACCTCAGATAGTTTAGAAGAAATTGAAAAGTTGAAGAAAAAGAGGAAGCTTAATACAGCAGATGCACATGAGGAGAGGGAGATTTCAACGTTTAGAACGCCTCGAATTACTAGCCATCGTTTGATTAAGAAAGCTCCAGAATATGCAAAACTGTTGGAATTTTGTTTGCTCATGCCTATTTATTCATCTTCCCTCCAAAATGCTACTCCTGGCGACGAAGAAAAAAGGAAGAAGGAGAAGAAGGATCCCAATAGCTTGTACAATTTAAAAGTCAAGAGTATAAATTCCCTGATACTTGAAAAAGTCTGTTATAAGGCTCAGTGGACTTCAACTAATTTGAGACTTCTCTCTCAAATCACTGAGAACATTTCCTGCCCTTTACCTGGTGAGAGCGTAGTTTATGAGCATAACACAATATCTCTTTTGCATTCATCTTCCTTGGATGGCACTTGCCAACTCGCCCTCATTGATATGGACGGCATTATCAAATTAGACAGCTCGTTCGCAGCGACTGCGCAGAATCAAAAGTATTTCTGGAGTAAAACTCTCGACAATTTCCCTCTTCGACCAACTGTTCTTTGTTACAATAAAGAAGCCCTCATTAACTTTTTCGCTCTCGACAAATTGAGGGCTTCGATTCATGTTGTAGAATCCACTCCTGGAGTGTATTCTGAAGATGAAATGAAGAACGCCTTAATCTGCAAGTTTAATGGAAGAGAAGACCTAGCAAATTTAGATTTAACCAGTAATCTTTTAAAACCTTATTACTTTTAATTACGATTTTTTAGGATGCAGTCTTTCTGATTTGGCTAGATTTCAGCAACTCTTCTATACTGATCCCAAATCTTTGAAACCACAAGAATATGATTATATTGAAAGCTTCAAGTCTTCTTTGATTACCAGGAGAAAGTTTGTCCTAAGTTTTCATTTGGGACCAGGAAAAGATTGGCTTATGTGTTTGCTCGATTTCAAAGGACAAGGAATTTTTTCAAGATGCAGTGCTGGTTTCATTTCTTTTCCAAAAATAGTTTTAAAATATTCTTCTTCTATAGATTGGCCTCAAGAAACTTTGCAAACAAATGTGGAGGAGTTTGTCGAGATCATCTTGCGATCAGATGATTTGATCTATTATTTTGGCGAGAATACAATTTTTGAGCATCTCAATCAACTAAAGTTCGTGAGTTATACGCCGCTCGAAAAGAAAAAATGTTTACTTCCAGATGTCCACCATCTAGTAATCCCTTATTTTTCCTTGTGTAATAATTTGTAGCTTCAGCAGGGAAGAGATTTCCTTAGCAAATACAAGTCTCGGATCATGTTATGAGGTTGTTTCTATTTGATGGTATTTCATGTTTCATTCGTATTATGAATCCAACCATTATTTTGTGAAAAGAGAGAAATCATTCAGACGAAAGAAGAGTTTGTTTTTCCCTCCCCAAGCCAAATAATTAATTTTGGTCCTACTAAAAGATAAAAATTAGACTGCGACTTTTTTCAGTCTTTTATAAAAAAAGAATTTTCCGGTGAAATTTCCTTCAAATAAAAATCTCTTTTGAGTTCCCTTCATAAATTGAGTTTGTTCATGAATTAGATAAAACACAAGAAAAGACTTAAGGTTCCACCCTCGACAGAGGAGAAGAGTGATGCTTTTCGCAACATCCTTTTCATTTCTTACAAGCCAGATCGATGGCCCACCAAGCATTATTTCGGACCCACATTGAATGGTTTTTTGCCCTCCTCGGGCCAGCTTCATTGTTGATGCCCATGAATCAGTTTCGCTTCTGAAGGCTTCGCTGTAAAACTCCAAGTCATAAAGAACATTCTCTGACCAATGAGTGCTTTGAGGACAAAAAGTCAGAAACAAAATGATCACGATTTTTGAAAGGGTTTTCATTTTTTTTTCACTTAATTTTTCTTGTAATTAAAAACCTCGCATTTAGTTTTCCTCTATTTATCGAAGAGATTGACAAAAATTATTTTTAGAGTGTGTCTTTTTATAAGCCATAGGAAATTTGGGGTTTGAGAAATTCATAGAACCAGAACCCCATACCACTTTTGACTATAGAACACAAATTGAGAGGGGTGAGTAGGAAAATGAAGGAAGGATCACCGCATCATTTAATTTGGCAAGGAATATTTATCTAAACTAATATATATCAGAATTATGGCAAATCAATTAAAGAGAGTTCAAACCTTAAATTATTATTTATTTAATTAAAAATGACATTAAAAAAGGGTACAACTATGGTAGTGCTTTTTGTGGCACTAGTCTCTATTGAAGGCATGCATTGGTCTGGAACGAAATTGTTTGATCTCGAATGTCAAGGCTCCAACTTTCTAAAAGAAGCTGAGTCATGGGCAGTCACTACAAGCCAGCTCTACGACAAAACCAACAAGACTACTCAGTGCACCTCTGATATGATCCTGGGAGGGCCAAGCCTTTGGAGTACTGTTTATCCTCTCAGTGGATGGTGGAAACAGTATTCCAATCTACCTTCTCATCAGGGAGTTACTTTGCAAATCAAAATTTACCCCGTTGATGGCTGGTCTAATGATCATTTCTCAATACAAATTGATAGTTTGAGTCAAGATTATTGGACCCTCAACCAGCAAACTAATCCCAGCGCTGTCGGTAATCTTTGCGGACCAACTACTCTTGATATAGCCCCTCTTACTGCTTACCGTACCGTTGCTCACACTTCCACACGACTAACACTTTATATCTTCGGCTGGATCAGCAGTCCTTCGGATGTTGCTTCCATTGGTATAAGGGAGATTGTGCTTACTTTTTTTAATTCTTCGACGACGCCAGCAACTTCTACTTGTGGTGTGGCCCCTTATGATTTGGGTTCTGATTCTTGCCTTTGCGAACCTCCACTTACGGCAACGAGCGGGAAAAGTGGGTATTGCTCAACTTGTGATGCTTCTTGTTTACTTTGCAATAAACCTGGGGAGTCAGGATGCATTGCTTGTCGACCAGGTGATTATTTGACAGCAACCGGCTCATGCTCGAAATGCCTTTCTTCATGTGCTACGTGCTCTGGGGATCCGGATTATTGTATCACATGTCAAGATGGGTCAGAGCCTGTTAATGCCATCTGTCCCCTCGACTGTCCAAGTCCATTAAAAGTGATTCAAAATGAGTGTCAAACGGGCTGTTCTCCTGACGAATACCCGTATTGGAATGGGGGCTGTTTGAAAGATTGCGTAACTCCCCTGAAAGTCCAGACAGTGGCTTCCTACCCTGTTTGCACTTTTCCATGCGAAAGCAGCTCCATGTTTCTTTATTGGGATGGAACCTGTGGCAATACCTGTCCTCCGCCCTTTGAAAAATCAACTTTTGCCAACCGAAACTTCTGCAATTTTCCATGCCCAGGAAATGAGCTTTTCACTTATTGGAATGGGACTTGTTCGAATACCTGTCCTCTTCCTTTAGTAGCAAAGAAACTGGGAGATCAACAAATTTGCACCTACCCTTGCGAATCTGAGAGTGATTATCTTTATTTAGATGGTTCATGTCAAAAAGAATGCCCTTCAACTCCTTCTTATTTTTCGCAAATCACTGCAGATTTTAAGAAATTCTGTTTGCTTGTCTGTTCAAATCGAGAATATCTCGATAGTGATAGAAAAACTTGCAAAAAAATTGAGTTGCCAGGACAATTGGAACTTACTGTCACAATTAATGGCCAACTCACCAAACTTTCGTTAATCGAGAGAGTTCTTCATGCTGATAACCAAGTCTTCACTCTCTTTTCCGAGGATTACACTTTGAATCCTACTTGGACATTTTTTGGTTTGGATCCTAGTGAAAAATATGCCCTTGATAATTGGCAAGCAACAGCAAAGTGCGGATGCTTTAAACAAGTATGTGGCAAAGACTGCCAGCAAGGCGCCGGATGCTTTGTCCACAATGGCACTGCTCCCTGGATCTGTCATCCTTGGGCTGAAAGAAACAATTATTGCTGGAATGTCAAGAGCTCTGGGAAGAAATTGTTTACTGCTTACTCCTTGAAGCAGATTGCCACAATTGCTTTAACTTCTTATGGAGGACTGGACAACAACAACCTTTATCCTACTCCTGGCTATACAATTAGCAACGTAATGCCAAATCTTGAAAATAATAATTATGCCTTGAATGCTCTTATCATTAAAACCACTCCACGTGATGATTTGGTGGATTTTGAAGCATCGTATAGATATGCTGAGAGTGAGGGCCGATTGATCAGGACATCAGAACTTGCGTCTCTAAATGCGCCTCCAGAAGTTCAGGCGGATTTGTCTCTTGCGTCTTGCAATTTATCGACTGTAAATTTGCCCCTCACGCTTCAGACCAAAAACAATTTGAGTCCCATCCCATTTCATACTTATCTTATTTTGAGGAAAGCTGAAAGACCACTCGTGAAAGACCTTTTGGGCTCCAGCATTCTTACTCCACACGGTATACTGGGATGGCAGAATCAAGAGAGTTTTGATTTCTTGGATCCTTGTAACCAACAGTTTCTCACGCTTCAAAAGGATCAATCAGCCGGCAATTTCTTTGTGATACTACCTGAGTCTCAGACACTCGCCAATTCTGAAGGTGTGATTTGCATTGCACTGCAAGATGACCCTTCTTCCCAGTATGATTTGGTTTTATATGAGTTGAAAAATTTCACTTCAGTTTGGTCTGCTTCCGATCGCTTCACCGGGCTGCTTAGCAAAGATTACGTTCAAGATCTCACTTTGAGAATAACCACTGACGCTATTCCTACTGTCACTTTGCCTCCCAACAAAATAGACATCAAGTTTCATCTTGATATTGACCCTGTCAGCTTTTCGATAACTACCTCTGTAGAAACTACTTGCCAAGTTTACCTTTCTCCAAGATGCATCTTGGAAATTTCAACCTCTAATTATTACCGTTCTGCCACTAAATCGCTTCAGAATTGTGGGTATCTAAACGAAAAAGCCGTCTACAATTGTCAAGGAGTTATTGGACACTTTTTCCCTCCTCCCAACCTTGTGAAAACTAAAATAAGTGGCTATGTCGGAGTCACAACTATTCAAAGAGTCTCCAGTGAGAGCTTTGCAGCTTCTCAGCCAATCTGGAATAATGAAGACGTTTTGGGCTTTTTATATGGTTGGGTCATTGACTGGACCTGGGAAAATTCCTTCAGCAAACTTTTTACCCTTTTTACCTTGACACTACCTATCTTTTTAGTTATTTTAGCTAAGAAAATAATTGCAAAGCCTCAACCAACCAATGTTGGAAAACAAAAGGTTCGTTATGGTCCTGTCTAAAGTAATTTGCCTATTCATTTTCCTTTCTTCAGCAAAGCGTTTTTAAAAAACACATTTGTACTCACTCTACCAAGTTGTTTAAGACTAAGATTTTAAAAACGAGAGGTCAAAATAGATGCTATCATTTGATTGGGCAGCCCCTTGATCAAAGATTTCTCATCGATTTTTGGTCAGAATTTCGGTTGATTAATCATCAAATTTTGCAATCAAAAGCTGCAGAGAAGACATCAAGGTTTTGGAAAACTTTTGAAAACTAAACTGCGGACATAACAGCCGCCCTAAAACTCAAAAAACACACACAACCCGTCCTCCCGAGTCAGTTTCTTACACTACCTAGCTTACTACGACACTCCCTTCAGACATTGTCCTTTCCAGAAGGAAGAAATATTTTTAATTTTTTTTTCTCTGCTTGATACAAAGCGTGTGTGAGGGAAAAACAATTTTAAAGTGATAACAATTATGAGAAAGATGGTCCAAACAATTTATGTGTGTATAAAGGCGCACAACAAAAAATACAAAGAAGCAAATCCTAAAAGGCTAATCTTCCTCACTTGCATCGTCTTCACTTTCCTCACTGTCGAAAGGGTTTTTTATATGTTTTTTGACTTCTAAGACAATATTCTCGTTCTCTTCACTTTCATCAACGACTTTCTTTACGGTCTCCTTCGAATTCTTCTGAGATGGAACGATTTTCATAATCACCCATATCAGAAAAACGATGAGGAATAAAATAAGGAATAGGCCAGCGAAATTTGAATTCATTAAAAATTATTTTATAGATTACCTAGACTTGGGGAATCTTTTTAACTCAGAAGATAAATTTTCCAGACACCATTTCTATAGAAAATTCTATAAAAAGAGAAACACTAACAACAAAGTCCTTAACTAAGCATCATTTTCATTTATAATGATCATCATGAATCGTCTTCATCATCGTTAACAACATCATCATCACCACCATCAACATCATCATCATAATCCTGAACATCATCCTTACTATCATCACCGTGAATTCTATCGTAGGTTTCCCAGAAAAGCTCTTCTTTCTCAGGAGGATAGGCAGCGACTTGGTCAAATACAGTCATGTCACAGTGGTCACTATAGAAATTTTTATATCGACTTCTCCAATCTGGTTTGTTTCGAAAATCTTTGACTAAGGCTTTCATCATGGAAGCAAGGACTTCTTCCCTTAAATGAGGCATGTCTTCAATTTTGTCTTCACACTGAAGGACTAAATAACACCCATAGGCAAAAGCCCCTGGAATTGACACCCATAACGACCACAGAAAAAGGAAGTTTTCAGCGTCAAAGTCTTCGTTTTTAAAGAGTGATTCGAAGGCTTTGCTTAACATTGGTAAATCATCTAGGTTCTTAGACTCTGCTTTCCGATTGTTCTTGCATACATTTTCAACCATTATCGTCTTTTGGTCAGAGTAATAATTTTTGCAAAAAATAAATTTTTATGGGAATTTTTTTGGATAAATTCTTTCTTAAAGTGGGGCCAAATAATAAAGAATATGAAGTTTCAAAACATCAAAATCATCTATTGTCCTTTTTCCTCCTTCCTTTCTTGGGTTAAATCTAGTATAAAACTTTTTGGTCAATTCATCCTCTTTTTGGCGATACTCTGTTAACACTCTCGAAGTTGTGTGTTGGATGAAGTAATCATAAATATAGTTAATATTTTCTCTGGTAAAGCCTTGTATACCGCGCAGGTATCGCAAAACCAGCATCGCTCCCTCGACTGAAAAAGGGAGGTCAGTGAACGAAACTGATTGACTGTCATCTTGAAGTAATGAAATCCACATTACAACATGGGCAATCGAGGTGAGGTAGCGAGCCCCTTCTTCATAAAGAAGAAGTTCAAAGAGTTGGAAAAAAAGCATAGCATGAGTTTCGTTTGCCATACTTCGGAAATCCATCTTATGAGAAAAAAGAGTTGAAAACACTTTATAAAGAGTATCTGTGGAACTTTTGGAAATTTTCTCCGAAAAGGCTTTGTGTAGGCGTTTATAACTTAACCCATTCACAAATTCCAGGGATACGAGCTCCTGAATTTTTCCGGATTTCCAAAAGCGAAAAAGTGTCGATACTTGAGCTGACCCATAATAGCCGCGGATGCCACTTTTCTCTCCTGTCTTTGAGTTAAATAAATTCGAGCGACAAACCATATGTTTGTTTTTGAGGTATTTCCGGAAAGCTTCAAATTTAAAGGGGTAATGTAAATTCTTGGTTTTTAGATCCTGATAAACTTGCAAGTCAATCTCATCATCTTTTTCAGAATCAAAATGGTTTTTTGTGATATTCTTTTTCACTACTGTCAGCGTATCTAAGAACTTCACAGGTGGATCTGAAATAGTTTGTGCTTGTTGTTGTTCTGTTCTGTCCTTAATGGCGGCGTTTGGAAGGTATTCCTCCAAATCTCCATCCGCTTTTTCCTCCTTTGAAATGGTAAAATAATCCATCATTTCTCTTTTCTTCGCATGAAAGCATTTCGCAAAATTTGCAAAGTGAAACGCAAACTCTCCCTGACTTATGGTCTTTGGCTTCGTGGGATGCTTTTGTAGAATACTTTTCAACTTTTGAATGCCGTCGTACCAGGCATCGCCTTTTTCAAAAAGCAGTGTGCTCAAATAACCTTTATCCAAAAGTGATAATTTGGAATCAGAATCTGCAATCCCAACCATTAAAGAGAATATTTTTTCCTCTTCTGGGGTTGGGCGTACTTTCTCCTTAGTTGTCATTTTTTATTTGTTTTTTTAAATGATTTATTGTTTAATTTTTTTTGACCATCTATAAATTCTTTTTCTTGAATCCGCTAAGAAATCATTCTGAATTGTCAATTCTGAAATAATTATTTTATAAAAAATGCAAAAATTGTCGAACATCACCTTTCTCACCCTTCCCAAGGACAAGAATGAGAACCCCAAGAATAAAAAGACGGACTCCAAGAAGAAAAACGCCTCCCAGAATGATGAACAGGAGTATGTGAAAAAGGTGCTGAAGGGCTCTTTGCTGAGGAATTTTCAATTTTGGAAAAATACACTTTCTGAACAACTCCCAACAGATGTAGCGAGCATCGAGACACAAGGTTCAAAGCAGTATAAGTTCAAATATGACGAGCTTAGCAGCTTAAGTATGTTGCTGTTTTCAATTGCAACCACCACAAAATTTGGCTTTACTGAGATTGAAAAAGATTGGAATCAAAATAAACAGAAATTAAAAGAGCACCTTAAGACAAATGGCGTTGAACCCCCATATGGCCTTAATGAGGCCATATTCGATGTAACCAACTTCGCACTTCATAAAGAAAATACGGGGCAAGGCAGAAAAGTCGCGACCGTCGTCAAGGAAGTTTTTAGTGACTTTCCCCAAAGCAGGTTTGCAATGCCCTTACTGAAGGAATTTCTTCAAGGAAAATTCTTAGAAGAAAATACATTTGCAACGACTAACAACCTGCGTATGAAAAATGATATTGTGAAACCCTACCCATTCACAATTCCAAAGCTTCTGGAAAGTCAACGCATTAAGCGCAGATCTTTAGAACGGGTGTATCTCGCCGACCTGAAGGAAAACCAAACCTTATTTGTTTCAGAAAACTGTGGTTTCCCGCTTTTTACGTACATGAGGATCTTTGGGTCCGGGTCTATGTCCGAAGAGTTATGTTTGAAATTGGACTACATGAGTTATAAAGAGTTGAACGAGAAATTGATTTTAAACTTGAAGCTTGAAGAATTATCAACCAAACTAAGAAAGGCACTGTTTGACCCAGACCCTGGATTGGTTCTGCAAAAAAAGACAGCTGAGGAATTGCTAATTCTACAAACAGCAGAGCTTCTGTTTTATATTGAATCAGCAAGGTGGCCCGGGGCTTTATTGCATAATATGATGTATCTCGATCTCCTCAAGAAGAACGTTAACATAGCTATAACAGATCTTCCTATGTCTCAACCTGAAGTTATCAGTAAGTGTGTTGAAGGTTTGAGAGCGTCAGTGCAAATTACTGGACCCCGTTGGAGCTATGATTACAGAAAATGGAAGGCGCCTTCTTCAGAACAAATTAGAGATGTGTTCTCTTCAGATTCAGATTTCAAATTTAAAGATCATCTCTTCTATTTTTTTGGCTTAGAACTCAGATTATTGATTTTGTGGAGAAACCATTGCATTGTTGATGATGGAAAGTCGGAGAAGTCGCTTGATGAAAACTTTGTGGTTGAGTGTTTTCATGCAGTTTTTCGGACCGAAATCAATGAAAATCAGAGAGAGGAGAAAATTATACACTCCAAAGATATCAAAAATTTCAACAAGGACGAGAGAGGAATACAATTTGATGCAGTCGAGGAGAGCAAAGTACAAAGGGATGCACCCTCAGATTTGGAGGAGATGGCCCGAAGAATCAACAAAAGTGTCTCATCAAAGGTTTTTATACGTGAGACGAATTCTGGGAAGAGCTCTCTTGTTAAAGATGATGAAGAAAATAAAACCCCAGAAAAAAGCTTGACGAAAACTACCATGCAAGTTGAAACCTCATCTGAAGATGGAAAGGGTGTGAATTTGAGTGAAATCACATCCAAAAAATCTAAGAATAAAAAAAAAAATGAGAAAGCTACAAGAACTTCGCAAAGACTTGCAGCAAAAAGCGCAGAAAGCAAAAAATATAATGAAAACACTCTGGAAGACCTGGTAAGAATCGCCAAAGATGAAAAAGTGGCCACAAATAATATTTATTTGCCTGAAATAATTGGGCGCTATGACACACGATTAGGCGAACAAATGTTGCAAATGAAAAAAGATCAACTTGCTGAAAAATTGACTGTGAAGGGTTACAAAGATCTTGCTTTAAGTATAGTGCGCTTTAAAATGCTCTATACAATCTTTAAGTTAAGACAGGACTATGAAAACATGATTAACACCAAGACAAAGCTGAATAATTCATTATTTGAAATGATTTTTAAGTTGTATCATCACAAAGGAATTAATAATAATTAAATAAGTTTTAAAAAAAACAAGAAACAATTTCTCGTATGAACAAAAAAACTACGTTTTATTGCCTAAATGAACAATACCTAATTGAGAATTGGTCTTTGGTTTTTCCAGAAGATATATCTTATGAGATCTCGGTACTAACCGCTCTCACACACCGTTACTCAAGCCCAGAACAAATAATTTTGACTAGAGCTTCCGAGAAGGGATATTGCCCCAAAGACTTACTATCCGTTAAAAGAGCCCTTGCTGCTCTTCATAAGCTTTTTTCGAGCAAAAGGAGAGCACTATTTAATGATCTCAAGAATGATAATTCTAAGAATGATGAATCTGTTCTTCAGCTTTTTCAGCATAGGTCAAGCGAAGAATGGTGCTTAATTTTCCTAGAAGCTTTTGCAAATCTCACCAAGAAAGGGAAATTCTACATCGCAAAGATGATTGAAGAGAACCTCTTCCAAGAAGATGCTACTGTGTTGTTGAACAAGGAACTTTCTACTGGACAGGAAAGTGAACTTTATTTTAGATTAACAGAGCATTTTAAGAGCTTGAAAATGACAGAGATAAATTGGCGTAGAACAAAAAGCTCTTTTAAGGAAACCATTGTTGAAAAGTTCAAAAAGGAACTGGATCCGAAAGTATACAAGTATTTCGCTGATAAGTTTAAATCAAGCGATTTTGTTCGCAACTGGTATATCTTTGATATTCCATTGTTTACAGAAAAAGTCTTGGAGGATTTTGATAAAACATTCCACAGCCTCAAGACATCTTTTAAATTGAGGGAGGATGTCCTTGCTGACTTCATATTTGTTTGTGTTCTGCTTAATTTGTTTTCTGGAACTTTAAAGACCTGGTCTGAAATTCATAAGATTGATTTTATTGGATGCTTTAAAGAATTATTTCACTAAAGTTTTTCTCTACATTTAAAAAAAATAATTTTAAACAAATAATGGAGAATCTCCCAAATAAAGTCATTTTCAGCCTTCTCAACCCCAAATATGTGGGTCCTCACATTGATGTTGAAAAAGATCACTTTGAACAGGTGATTTTAAATCTAAACTGTCATTTCTACAAATCAAAGTGTCCTATTCTTGCCCTCACTGAAAAAGCTTCACTAGCATCCTTATTCAACGAAAAGTGGCTCCACAAGAACATTTGCTCCTTTCAGAAAATCCTTCAACTCCCTCGGGATCACGAATATGCAGAAATTACGAACAAGCTTATTGATGCTTTCTCAACTCGACACATGGAAGAGTGGTCTCTTCTTTATCTAGAACTCTATTTCTCACAATGTTGCAGGGGGAGAGAGTATTTCCATAAAATGTTCAAAGATGGCCTGTTTCAGGAAAATGCCAGCATATTCTTCTGTCATACTGAAAGGTTTTTGGATGATAGAAGACAATTCCCCGACACTCACGTGCAATCGAAAATGGAACATCTCTTCCAAAATCTTGAAATGTCACAAATTTCAAGCCGCAAAAGTCTTGTTTCTTTCATTGAAAACCATGATGTTGCTTTAAAGGCAAATCTAGTGGATGACTGTTACTTCTATTTACACAAAAATTTGCAAAAAATGAAGAAGGACAAAAATTGGAATGGAAAGTGGTACATCTTTGATGTCAGATTATTCATAGAAGATCTCACCCTTGAATATGAAAAACAGACAAACTTAACTCTCAAAGATTTAACCAAAAGTAAGCAAATAAAACATGCCGACTTTTTATTTGTCTGCCTTCTGCAAGATTTATGTACGGGGAAATTACAAAATTGGTCAAAGATAGCTGAGATTGACTTTGCAAAACATATCGAACTTTTTACCAAATTTCGAAATACATAGAAAAACAAAGCCTGTGCATACTGGAGGAGAGCTTCTTTGACAGTGAATTTATGGAGATAGACATATGTCTCTCTACAAACAACATAAATATATTTGTAAACATACCTTTATATGTTCTTCTCAAGAGTATCCCTTCTTTGAAAAAACCTCCAGTCTCAAAAATAAAAAACACAAAAATTATTTCTCTTTCCTTTAAACCTAGACAAACAAAGCAATAGGACAAGAATTCTTTGTGACATTCGATGGTTGAGATTAGACAAAACCTTTCAACTGGTCTTCATCTCTCTTGAGAGAATTTCTCACTGGATTTTATTTGAGTTGTAGAACTTTTGCACTTTTTGTAGAGAAACGAGGTGGTGATCCCTCGTAACCTCAAAAAACATTTGTTTCATGTGAAATCTCATTAGCCTCGAGGGGAAAAATTCAATGGTAGCCAATAATTAAAATTGTGCGCAACTCTCAGACTTAAATTGATTTCAGAAATAATAATAATAAAATAATAAATTTTTTGATTCTTTCATCAAAGAATGCTGAAATTTCTAACAGCTAGCATCTTTCTGCTCTCCTTGTTCATTGTTCATGTGGACAGTGTCGTCATCACTGGACAGAGTAAATTCAAAACCATCATTAATGGCCAAGAAACTGAGCTGACAATTGCTGATGTACTCGTGAGCGCAGACTACGACACTTTAACGATTGCGGAGCCTCCCGAAGCC
>Ga0182738_1001907_pt1 | contig 25317 bp, 23 predicted proteins | sample eDN5th30CBELigMG_FD_128876 | JGI IMG/M metagenome (GOLD analysis project Ga0182738, IMG submission 128876) | Enriched Miracle-Growth compost microbial communities from Emeryville, California, USA - eDNA 5th pass 30_C BE-Lig MG (version 2)... ...
AATGCATTCGATCAGCTGCATACGAAATACGAGCTTCGTCTGTTGAGTAATACGAACCAGTTAAACCAAATTCCGTATCATTGTAAATATCAATTGCTTCTCGATAATCCTTTGCTTTTGCCACAGCTAACACGGGGCCAAAAATTTCTTCCTGCATAATCCGAGCTTTGGAGTCTACATCGGCAATCACGGTCGGCTCAATATAATAGCCCTTGCCTTCTGCTTTCTGCCCACCGAGCAAAAGACGTCCTTCCCCTTTTCCGATCTCAATGTATTTAAGGATTCGATCATAAGCCGCTTGGTCTACCACAGGTCCAACAGGGGCGTTCTCATCCGCAGGTCCAACTTTTAATTTAGAAGCGAGTTCCACAATCTTCTCCACCATTTGCTCATACACGGATTCCACGATGATTGCCCGGGAGGCGGCTGAACATTTCTGTCCTTGAAAACCAAAAGCAGAGGCAACAATGGAGGCGGCAGCGGCATCCAAATCAGCGGTTTCATCGACGACAATGCCATCCTTCCCGCCCATCTCGGCAATTACCCGTTTGATCCAAATTTGCCCTTTTGCTGTTTCCCCCGCCAACCGATTAATCCTTAGTCCCACTTCTTTTGAGCCGGTAAAACTAATGAAGCGAGTTTTCGGATGGGTGACCAAGTAATCTCCTATTTCCGCGCTACTCCCCGGAATGAAATTAAGTACCCCCGCAGGCAGTCCAATTTCTTCCATTAAGGCAACAAATTGATGTGCAATCACAGGAGTCGATGATGCGGGTTTAAGCAACACGGTATTGCCTGATCCAATCGCTGCGGTGGTCATGCCAACGCAAATCGCCAAGGGAAAATTCCATGGAGGGATAACGACCCCAACCCCCAGTGGGATATAAGAAAGCCAGTTTTCTTCCTGAGGAATCTTGACCAGGGGTGAATGGATATTCGTTTCACTGAGGCGGATCACCTCTCTTGCATAAAATTCCATAAAATCGATCGCCTCAGCTGTGTCCGCATCCGCTTCAACCCAATTTTTTCCGGCCTCCAACACCATCAGCGCAGAAAATTCGTGCTTACGTTCCCGCATTCGAGCCGCTGCCTTGAATAAGAACTCCGCCCGTTCCAACGGAGGAACCCTTTTCCAACTATCAAATTTTTCCAAAGCCACTTGCATCGCCTTTTTTGCCAGCTCTTGAGAAGCTTTGCTCACATGCCCTATTACCTGGCCAGTATCACCGGGATTAATTGAGACGATTTTCTCCTCCGTCATGATTTGATCCGATCCAATATGAAGAGGATATCCCTGCCCCAATTGATTCTTTACTTTCGATAGGGCTGCCAAAAACGCCTGTTTGTTTTCATCCAATGAAAAATCCGTAAATGGTTCGTTTGTAAAAGGTTGTCTATTCATATCCGAAAGATCCCCCTTTCCCATCCCACTTAGATTATTCATTATGCATTTCCAGCCGTTTTTAGACCATTTTATTTCCTCTTCGCCTTCACTCCTGTTCGTTGGGAGGACGCTTTAGGCATTGGCTTTTCACTCACTACCTGCCCCATATATAATGTTTTCCTTTGGATTGATATTCCCAAATCACGTCCAATTTTCTTTAGCGATCGTTCTTCGGGTACAGTCACAATCGAGATTACAGTACCAGAAGCACCCATCCGGCCTGTCCGCCCGGAACGATGGATATATTGCTCTGCATCTTGTGGAACATCGAAATGAATCACATGGGTAAGTCCTTCAATATCTAACCCTCTTGCTGCCACATCTGTTGCCAACAGCAGAGAAAATTTCCCCTCGCGAAAATTCTTAAGAACGGTCTCTCGTTCAGTCTTTTTGGCTTCTCCGTGCAAGAACTCAATGTCTAATCCTTTATAGCGTAGCTTTGACGCTAGTACAGAAATATCACCTATCCCGTTAAAGAAAACCAGTGCCTTGACAGGTTGCATCCTAATAATTTTCCTTAATAGATCAATCTTTTCTCGTTGTTCACAAACAAAATAAAGATGCTCGACCTTTGAAGGCGGCATATCTTCCTTTTGAATTCGAATGATCTCTGGTTCTTGCATCCATTCCTTAACCATTTGCTCCGTTCGGTCCGCAAGGGTTGCCGAGAAAACTGCGATTTGTCGGTCCTTTAATGTGCTGCGAATAATCATCTTCACCGTTTCGACATGTTCACGAACAGTCAACTGATCGGCTTCATCCAGGACAATTGACTTCACATCGTGCATCTTCAATTTCTTCATTTGAATCAACTCGTGAATTCGGCCCGGTGTACCTACCACTATTTGAGGGTGTTTCTTTAGTTTTTCAAGTTGCCTTTTGATATCTGCGCCTCCGATGAGGGATACACCCGTTATATCACTTCCTTCTGTCCATTTCTGAATCTCCTGGAAAATTTGCATGACTAATTCTCTTGTTGGAGCTAATACAATCGCCTGCAAACTTTTTACCTCAGGGTTGATCCGTTGTAAAAGGGGCAATAAATAAGCAACTGTTTTTCCAGTACCTGTTGGCGATTCGGCTATGACATCCTTGCCCTCTATTAACAGGGGCATTGCTTTCTGCTGAATGGCTGTCAGATTTTTAAAACCGCTTTTTTTCCAGATATTCTGTAATGATGGTTTCAATGAAGATACTGACCATATCTCTGTCATGGGATACACCCTTTTTCCAATCTATTTTGTTAACCTCAAATGATTGTATATTAATTCCAGATGGTCGGTCAAATAGGAGGATTTAATGAATAGGATCAATGAGCTTTTCTGCAGGATAAATTAAACTTTTTTCCATGGAGAAAAATGAATAGGACTACCCAAAGGGTGGGCAATCGATTTCCCTTGAACAGTTCGCAAGTAGTTTTATCCGTTGACAATTTTATAATTAAAAAGTAATATACTAATTAAAGGTAAGTTATTACAGACAGGAGGAACTATCGTGATTAAACTTTATCCTGCAGAATCCCGTTATACAGCAAACCACGGGTGGTTGAAAACCTCCCACAGCTTTTCTTTTGCAGATTATTATGATTCTGAAAACTTGAACTTTGGACCCCTTCGGGTGCTCAATGACGATTTTGTTGCTCCAGGAAATGGATTTGGCGCGCATCCCCATCGGGAGATGGAGATTGTTTCAATTGTCCTCAAAGGACAACTAAAACATGAGGATAGTACAGGAGGCTCGGAAGTTCTTCGCCCGGGAGAAATTCAACGGATGTCTGCGGGCACAGGTGTCGTTCACTCAGAATATAACCCTTCAGACACGGAAGAAGTGAACTTTTTGCAGCTTTGGTTTTTACCCGCGGAAAATCGTTTGACCCCGTCTTATGAGCAAAAGGCCTATGATCAAGAGGCGATGAAAAATCAGTTGCTGCCGATCGTATCTGGCCGTGGCTCGGTGGAGGGTACTGCTTTTATTCATCAGGATTTGACGCTTTATCTTTCGGAGTTGGAGGGCGGACATTCCCTTACTTTTAATCAGGAAGCAGGACGGAAAATCTTTCTCTTTGTCATTGAAGGAGAGGTTACCCTAAATGGACAGCATCCAATGAAAAGGCGAGATTCCGCAAGAGTCACCGAGGTGGAAGAATTAAAGATTGAGGCAGGATCGGATGCAAAGTTGATGTTGATCGATTTACCATAAGAGGAAGGAGAAATCCTTCCTCTTATTTTTTTGATAAATATTGATGCAAAATATCTTTGACGGCTTCTTCTTTACTCAAGCGCAAATGGTCCATATTGATTTCCTTTTTTACTGATTCTTCAAAGAAGGACTGAACCCCTTGTGTAACATAAGGCTCAATGTTTGCTTCTGTGATTAAGGAATAGCTATCTTGTACTTCCTTATGCCGCCGCTTTTTATGTAGAACATGAGTAGTAATTAAAGTATTTGCAAAAAGTGTGAAATCATTATTGTTCAAAGTGTTAGAGATACTCTTCATGACTTCATCGGAAACCTTGTAATTTTCTGCAGTCAGCATGGTTTCAATGACAAGAGCTTCTAACCCCTTCATAAAAATACTGCGCAATAATTTGATACTCGCTGCCGCCCCGTTGGGTTGATCGATTACAGTCGAGTTAAATCCTAGCCAATCCAATTCAGATTTAACCTGTTTACCGTTTTCTCCTGCTATTAAAAGAGGTACACGGTGCTGCTCTGTAGCCACAGTACCCATGATGCTTGCGTCTACAAAGATTCCCCCATGAGAGGTTATAACCGATTCACTTCTCGCTTTGGTTTGAGGCGTGCTGGTCGTTAGGTCAAGATAGATGGTTCCGCTTGGTAGCGATGGGGCAATGTTTTTTGCCACTGTTTCAGAGGAGGCGCTATTTACTAAAGTGAAAATTAGTGAACAATGGGCTCCTATTTCCTCTAACTGCTGTGTTGGCTGTACCCCCATTTCCCTTGCTTTTACCGCTAGGGGGTGGTTGGGGTTTTCAAAAACAATATCGTAGGCCCAGATTTGATTCGTTTTTTCCAATATACCTTTGGCGAAGGCTTGTCCTACTTCACCAAATCCTATTAGCCCAACCTTCGGATAGGTAATGTTCATCTCTCACACCTGCTCTCCCATTTACATTGGTGATATTCAGTATAATTTAGTCTAAATGGAATAGTCAATCATTTTCGGCAGGAATAGGGCGGACTTCCACCTTGTGAGACTTCCTCAAGAACTTTTCGCCCCGTTTTCCAACTCGATTCGGGCTTGAGAACCTCTCTTAGCGCCCCAGTTGCCCTTGAGACGCTAAGAATCCTCTTCTACTATGACATCCTCTCTCTTCGCCACGCCAGAATCCTCTGGTGCATTAAAAACTCACCACTCCCCAATAACACTCCAATCACGATTGCCCCAAAACCAGAAATTATCGTTCCGGAAAAGACAAATTGACTTAACCAAGTTACAACAATCATAAAAACACACCCTTGGATTGTGGAAGAAACTAGCCCAAAGGTAGGTAGAACAGTTTCATCCGCAACCAATCCAATCCCGATATATAGGGCACTCAATAGAAAAGGTACAACCCACGAGGAGTAAACCACATTATCCAGAAAAAATCGGGGGATCAAAAAGAGAATCAGAGGGAAATAGATGATTTTGTAGACTAAGTTAAAAACTACTCTCTTTGCTAGGCTCATTTCGTGCGCCCCCTACAGAACTAAATCTTACCTTAAGATTATCGTTCCCCACACCCAAAAGAAAAAAAGGCCATCCCCTGAACAAAGGGGACAACCTTCTTTACTTAATATCGGATTTGTCCGATTGGGAAATCGGTTTTTCCTTGAAGCTTTACTAGTTCCATTAGGACAGTAGCTGCTTGAGCCTTTGTCACTTGGCCAGTCGGATTAAATTTACCATCCAAGCCCTTCATCAATCCAAGACGAGCGATGATCGACACCGCACCTTTTGCTTTGATCTGCGCAGCATCAGTAAATGCTATTTCGTCAGCATCCATAAGCTTAGCCAATTTATCATAGTTAACGATGTGGGTAAGTGATACTGCCAAGTCCTCACGGGTCAGCACCTGATCTAGCCCGAGCTTTCGCTCTTTGGCATCGATCCAATCGCGTTCACGAGCCCAACGTGCAGCAGGGTAATAGGCATGATCTTTTTTCACATCTTCAAACCATTCGCTCGCTTGGGGATCGTTGTACACTTGATCATAGTAAGGGTCGACTGACTTCACCATCATATCCAGCCACTCCCCACGGGTAATGGCAAGGTCTGGGTTCAATTGACCTTTTTCATCTGGCTTAATGATTTGGTAACGCAGGAGTGTTTGCAGAGAAGCTTCAGCCCAATGCCCTTTTATATCTTGAGGTTCAATTGCTTGATGTTGAGCGTCACCTGATGGGTCCCAGCCTGATTTCCATTTCCCGTCGTTCGCATCAATAGCAAATCCACTATGTAGCCCATCCTTAAAGGTCTGTTGATAGACAAGTTTAATCTCGGAATTCGCAGCACCTTCTGGTGACCACGGCTCCCCTACACGCAAGAAATTCAATTGGACCGAAGTGTCCTGCAGATAACGTTTCATTGCTTCTTCCTTGGAGATTTTAGCGGGTAACCCCTTCACTTTACCTGCAAGATCTGGCGTTTGATTAGTATATAGTCGAACTAACTGTCCTTTCGCATTAAGGGTGATATTGACCGTGTCTCCTTCTACCGGGATTCCTTTATAAAAACGTTGAAAAACAAATGAAACCGTATTTTCTTGAGCAGGATAGTATAACATGGAATTCGTATTCAATAGTTTCAGATCCTCAGAGGCATTCGGATAAAGCTGCTGGATCAGCTCGATGGCCCTTTTCTTCGCTTCTACCTCGTTAGGTTTTTCAGTTTCATCCAATGATCCGGGACGTCCAAAACGATTTTCCTCAAATTCTAAAATCTGCCCCGTTTTCGCATCGACAGCAGCAAAGGTTTCACTTTCCGGTCCAAAATATCCCTGGGTGTTGTCACGGAAGGTCAAGTTCCATACACTTTGTTCCTGATTTCCACGGTAACTGCCTAAAGATTTCCCTTGCAAGGTGCGTCCTTCGGGAATCTTCCCTACTTTCAGAACAATGGCTGCGGCCTCTTCAGCTGTTATTTGTTTACCACTTGGTTTAAATGCTTGTGCATCTTTTGGAATCTCTTCATATATGACGCTTTCCTTATTCAACAGTTGGCCAGTCGGTGAAAGGAACTCCCCAGTCATCGCATCAATCACAGAATAGGAAGCAGCAGGTTTCCAACCGAGAAACACCGTATTCTCTCCCCCACGATAAAGCGGAATATAATGTAGGGCTAAATCCAAATGATCCTGGTATTTTTTAAGCGCCTGTTCTGCCGTGATGGTCGGACTTGCTATAGGATATTCCCCAATAGAGGCTTGGCGATTGAACTCAATGATTCTACCTTCCCCGTCGACGGTCATATAAATTGATTCTTCTGGAACTGGAATGCCTTGAACCGTTCGTTCAAATTGGAAGGTATGCCGGACCTGTCCAAACAATGGTTGATTTGTAAAATAGGTTAAGGGCTTTTCCTTTACATTTGATAGGGATGGAGCTGCTTTTTTAATAAAGGCTTCCGCTTTTTTCAGTGCTTCTTCCCTTGATACTTTAGGTGGGTAATACGCCACATTTTCCTCATCCATTGGAAAACCAATGTGAGTAGAAATAAGCTCTCCAGTCATTGCATCCACTCTGCTATTAAAACCGTAACCGGAATTTCCCTTTTGATAGTGCCACCCGATATTCCATACCATCTGGTTGGCAGGCGGGGGATACACATGACTATCACCCAGCTCTACTTCAGAGACCTGGGCATCCTTTAGCATTGGGAAAAGTGCTCGGATTTTCTCAATCGCTTCTTCTTTCGTAACCTTTACATTCTCCGGATTTGCAGGGATTACTTCTCCTTGAACTCCACTTACTGTCTGAGCCGATATAAAGACCGTATTCCCTGATTCTGCTCCGACGTACACTGCCGGCTGTAGCATGGCAAGACTTAACATCGGAATGACAACAGATCTCCCACTCACCAACTGTTTCTTTCTTTTCATCTTTTAAACTCCCCTTTCCATAGCAAAAAATAGGACCATTTCAGTCCTATTCTTCATGACTTGTTAGGCTTGTCTATACATTACTACGCATGATGATGGAAAATGTTTCATAATTTCTGAAATTAGTATAATCGCGTTATCAGAATATTGTTTTGTTACTCTCTAGTAATCTATGGTAAAATATGTTGAAAAATGTAGAAAGGAGCCGGTTGGGTGAAAAAACATCTATCATTTTCATGGATCTCTGCCATCGCTATCACCTTGACATGTCCGTTCATTGCCGCGGCTTCCCCTGCTCTTACTGATATTCAAGGCCATTACGCAGAATCATCGATCCAAAAACTATATGAGACCGGGATCATCTCCGGGTTTCCCGATCACCGATTCCACCCAAACGCTCACGTCACAAGGGCGGAATTTCTGAAGCTTTTATTGACAACCGTCCAAACCGAGTCGCTCATTGATGGACCTATTCCCTTCGAACAGCTAGAAAAACATTGGGCCTATCCTATTCTTGTGAAAAGCTACCAAAGCGGGATTTTGCTAGATACCGATTGGAGCCTACTTGACCCGGGGATAGCTCAAGTACTTACAAGGGGCGACGCCAGTTTGCTATTGGCTAACGCCTTACAAATATCGGCGAAAGATCAGAAAGAACCATTCACAGATCTAACTGGTCTTCCTGATAGAATGAAGGAATCTATTTTCGGACTATATCAAGCAGGATTGATTCGCGGAATCTCAGAAACAGAATTCGCTCCCCACTTACCTCTCACCCGTGGTCAAGCTAGTATTCTCATTGATCAAGCCCTGCAGTTGCAAGTGGAAGAATTCAAGGAGCGAATGGAACTAAGGATCAAGGCTGCAAAAGTAAAAGGGGGAGTCCAACATCTGGAAAACGGGCAAAGTCACCCTTTGCAAGAAGGAGATCAACTACAAGTAGGTTCAGAGATTCGAACTGGATCCGAAGCAGGTGCTACTCTTGTTACAAATGATGGGGATGCCCTTTTTATCGACGAAAATACAAGAATCACCATTCAAGAGTTGGATACTTCCCTGCAATTTATAAAGGATGATGGAGTGAAAGCACAGAGTTTTAAAGGGGACGGCATTTTGCTTCGGGGAAAAGTGTCTGATGAAAACATCGGATTAAACTGGGAAACCAAGCATTCAGCCAAATCATTCTCGGTTTACAAAGCAAGAAATGACTCCGTTCAAGAAGGAAGCAAGCCTGTCCTACCAACGACATCAAAAACAACCTGGTTTGATACAGATATCTCTCCCGGAAACACTTATTCCTATCAAGTCACAGGGAAAGATGAAAATGGGAATGCTTTGGCCAGCCAAGAAGTTCATTTTGAAGTCACTAAAAAGGCGTCCTTTAAAGAATGGGTTGGAAATGTGGCTGTAAAAGTAAAAAGTTTGTTTAACTCCGATTCCAAATTTGAGATCGAAACACCGACCACTACCGCAGGTGTGCGCGGAACCCTCTTCTTGGTTAGCGTTGAGCCTAATGGGCGTAATGGTGTTAGTGTGTTTGACGGTGTTGTGGGTGTCTCCCGAAAAGGTTCGTCAGAAGCGGAAACTCTTGTCCACGGGAATGAGCAATCGGTTGTCCCACCATCTGGTCAAGTACAACTGCCAAAACCAATAGACCCAAATCAGCTCAACCCGTTCATCGAAGAAAGTTTGGCACAGCTGATCCGTGCCCAGCAGCAACTGCAGAGGGAACAAGAACAACGGTTACAGGAAATGCAGGCCAAACTTGAAGAGAAATTGAAGGAATCCTTGTCAGGTCTGTCATCAGAACAAAGGGCTGCTTTCGAAAGAATCCAACAACAGTCCCGTGTCACAGTGCCGCCAGCTTCACAGGCTGAAGCACGAAGGGCGGAACAAGAAAGAAAAGTGCTTGATGAATTGGCCCAGCATCCAAACATACGAGACCGGATTAGGCAAAGTGACAATCCGATGCCAACATCTCCGAGATCACCGGCTGGCGGCTCTTCTGATGACGGATCCCCTGGTCAAAATCCACAAGAACCTGAAAAACGGGAGCTGGGTGAAATCATTAGTAACCAATTAGGAATTCAAGTGAACGTTGTGGAGTAGCCGGTATTTTTTTCCTAGGGGACGGAGCGAAGGACCCTTTATTGTGAAAAGAGAATGAGACTTTAAAATAAACGGAGAAATTCCGGTTAATCGGTTAAAAAGGGAAATTCAGACCAAAATAAGCGGAGTTTTTCCGATTAAACTTGGAAAAACGGACATTCTACGCAATTTTCTTGACGATAATCGGAGATTCTCCGCCTCCTAAGCCCGAGTATTGGAATAATAGGCGGAATTTCTCCGGTTAATTCATAATAAATCTACAGCTCCGTAAATCCCAATCCCCCTATTTTCGAAGGCTCACGGACAGACGTTCCTAAAAATGAGGGTTTTAAGGGATCTTCGGTCCGTCAAGGTGTTTAGACGGAGGGAGAACCGCCATTTAAATAAGAAACGAGGTAACCCTTTTGACAAAAACAATTCGCCATGGCTCCATTGCTATCATTGTTTTCCTTTTTATCAGCATGCTTCACTGGATTGGCTTTTTTCAATCGCTGGATAATATAAGTTATGACCTGCGATTGAAATGGTCCAGTGCACAACCGCCAGACCCAGCCATTGCCATTATTGCTATTGATGATTCATCGATCAATGAATTGGGACGCTGGCCCTGGAGTCGGGAAGTCCATGCAAACTTACTTGAAACGCTTGCCGCCTCGCCACCGCGCGTGACCGTGTTTGATGTCTTATTTTCTGAGGCTAGTGAGAATCCCGAGCAAGATAAAAGGTTGGCGAAAGCTATGGAGGAACTACCCGGTGTTGTATTGGCTGAATATGCCAAATTTTCGAACCACTCAGAAAACCAGCAGATTCAGACAGAAAATATCGTTCAACCGATCCCGGCTTTTCAGTCTTTTGCACAGGGTCACATCAATGTGATCCCGGATAACGATGGAAGTCTAAGAAAAGCATTGCACCACTTTTCCTACCAGGGAACTATCATCCCCTCCATTGACCAGGTCGCCGTCGAAAGCTATACAGGATTTCCCTTGGATAATGCATCGATTCCCTTAGATCCATTAAACAGATGGTTGATTCCTTATTTGAAGGCATCTAGCTATCCGATATACTCCTATGTGGATGTACTGAAAGGAAGGGTTCCCGCGGATCAACTCAAGGACCGCTTGGTGATCATTGGCCCAACAGCAGTTGGACTGTTTGATCATTATCCGACCCCTGTAGCAAGTGCAATGGACGGAGTTGAGGCCCACGCCCATATTATGGATGCCCTGCTGCATGACCGGTTTATCACTCCACTTGGGTGGGAGTGGGTTTGGATTTTGTTGTTCATCTTAATAGGGCAGTTTTTTGCCAGCCGTTTTCCTTTGAAATATGGGATATCCCTGGCCCTGTTCGCAGCGGCAGGATATGCCTTCATTGCTCTTTACCTGCTTGAATATCAGTATCTTGTGCTTACAGTGGCCGCGCCTCTGTTCGCCCTGTTACTCTCTTTTGCCTCGCAAATTGGCTACCATTATTATGTGGAACGAAAAGAACGGCAGCAAGTGACAAGATTATTTGGGCGTTTTGTCGCCCCACAGGTCGTGGAAGAAATCTTGCGTGTCGGTGAGGAAAACATCAAATTAGGCGGGGTCAAACGAAACATATCTATTCTCTTTTTGGATATACGCGGATTCACTCCATTGTCTGAAAAACTATCACCTGAAGAGGTTGTCGATGTGTTAAATAGTTTCTTTTCGGAGATCACAAGAGCTATCTTTGAAAATGGAGGAACTTTGGATAAATTTATTGGCGACGCCGTGATGGCAATCTTCAATGCCCCGCTACCCGTGGAAAATCACGAACTCCAGGCGGTAAAGGCAGCCATGCAAATACAACAAAGTGCTCTTACTATTCAAAAGGAAATCGAAAAAAAGTACGGGAGAACTGTAGCCTTTGGGATCGGGATTCATTGTGGCGATGCGGTCGTTGGAAATATCGGAGCAATGCAGCGCCTCGATTATACGGCAATCGGGGATAACGTCAATCTTGCCGCACGTCTAGAGTCAAACGCCAAACCGAACCAAATTATGATTAGCCAGCAGGTTTTTGAGAAGGTTAGCGGCACAGACGACAAGATTTCCATGGCTTCTCTCGGAAAGATTACCGTCAAAGGGAAAAGCCAACCCATTGACGTTTTTGAAGTTCACTATTAGGAGGAAAGGTTGAGGGGTTAATGATTTTTTTTCTTCTACTTTTTGCTCACCTGTTAGCAGACTACCCTCTACAAGGGAGCTTTCTTGCCACGATGAAAGGAAAAAACATCATCCTTCTGGCCAGCCACGCTGGTATTTGGACTGGAACGATTCTTGTTGTTGCCTGGTTTGCCGGGATTTCCAGTGATATCTATGATGTGCTTTTCCTCTTTCTAGTTCATGCAGTAGCAGACTATGCGAAGGCCAAACCACTTGGAATCTATAAAAGGTTACATCCTTTAGGATGGGGGTTATTTCTTGACCAAATGATCCATGTAGCCCAGATTCTTGTGTTTATGTATGTAAAAGGTCTTATTCTTTGACTAATTTGTAGGATAAAAGACCTGTGAAAATAAGAGATAATTGGTTGATACTGCTATTATTTTACTATTATAATGGTGATAATTGGTTAAATATGTCGATATAGTTCGAATTTTACTAATGGATACAAAGAGAAAGATTTGTCAATCAAGTTTCCCACCTCCCTGAAAATGATACTTAAAAGTAACATTATTTTATAGTATGATATTTTTAGTGTTTTTTTAGATTGGGAGGTATGACTGTGGCAAGACCTGGAAGAAGAGTGGGGGCTGTTGGGGAGAAAAGCCGTGAATTAATCATCGAAGCTGCTATAAGGGAATTTTCACAACATGGATACCATAAGACAAAAATAAGCTCGATTGTTAGTCAAGTTGGACTTACCCAACCATCTTTTTATTTATACTTTGAAAGCAAAGAAGCGATTTTCAAAGAATTAGAGAATCTCTTCCAATCCCGCTTGCAGGATCTAACAAAGAAAAGCCGCTTAGAGCTGGGAATCCATTTCAATGAGTTATCGACCCGGATCCGCGAATCGCTTAAAAATATATTTCAATTTTTCTTGGAAAACAAAGATTTAACCCGAATTGGCCTTTTTATATCCCCAGAATCCAAGCTGATAAAAGAAAAATTTACGATCCAGATTACAGAGAATCTGTTGGCTGAACAATCTGCCGGCTATTTTCGTACCAATGTGGATATGGGGTTTGTGGCAAAAAGTCTAGTTGGTGTCATCATGCATGTAACAGAATCGCTGCTTCTATCAGGGCAAAAAGATCCCGAAAGTCTGGCTGCACAAATTGTTGACCTTTTCTTAAACGGGTTATCTAGCAACTCTGAAAAAATAATATAAATGGAGGTTTAGGATGAAAAAAATGGCTTTCCCGAAATTAGTTAGTACTGCACTTCTCTCCACCCTTATTGCCACTGCCACGTTTACTCCCGCGTTTGCGGGAGTTGATGAAGGAAGTGTTTCAAAGATTATCTCAAACCCGCTTGAATTGCGGATTAATGTGAATGAGGTTATTTCTTCTGACCTTATTTCACTCACATGGGCTGAAGGCACTAATGCGGCAAAAGAGATCAACACCCGTAAAAATAAAATGGAATCGGTAACTGTATCGGTTTACCAGGGGTCAGACATTGGAGAGGTTGGAGAACCGGTCTCGTTTGGCGTGGTGCTCCAAGTTCCAAAAGATTCGAAGGATAAAATCGGGAGTCTTCAAGTAGACGGGGAGAATGCTCCTGTCATCGAATCCTCAGATGGAGAATATTTCTATTATGTTTTAAAGGATGGCCTCGTGATGACAGATGACTCCGATACGGAAGAAGTTAGCTTTGACATTGCATTTAATTCATTAACTGCAGGAAGGTCGATCAGTGCAAACATCTTTGCTGTGAAGGATAATGCAATCCCAACCTTGGCTCCCGAGTTTTACGCTGACTATTATGATGGAGGGGTATATATTCATGTTAATCCCCAGGAAGATCTAACGGATGGGACACTTGTGGTTCATTTGCCTGAAGGGATTCATGCCACAACAAACGACATCTATTGGGTCATTGAAGATGATAACAACCTAACTGAGGATATGATCAGTGATGACGGTAGAACGATAACTATTCCCAACATTACACTTTCTGCTGATTACGGATTCATGGTTCAACTTCTCGATCAAGAGCTATCTGAAGATACACCATATATACTAAGTGTGCAAATCGATGACGATGGAGATGGAACAGTTAAGTCTATGTCACCAAAAGTAACCTATGAATTGCTATATTTAGTGCCCGTACTAGTATCATTACCGGATCCAGAATAAATTTCGATTTAAATTACCCTGATGATTTATTTCCTTTTATCCGGGGAAAGTTCTTGTCATTGATAGGCGCCTCTCCCCTGCTAAGAAACGAGGTGGTACACAATGCCCCCGCTTTCGATAGCAGTAAGTTGCTGTATAATGTTAGCATCCAAGAATAAATGTAGAAGAAGGTGCAGTTGTGACCAACCCAATCGTTTTGTCCATTCAAGTTGGCAAACCAAAATCCATAGGAATTTCAGAACATGCTGCAAATCCAATGGATCGTACGTGGTCAAGTGCGATTTTCAAAGATGTAGTTAAAGGTCCAATCTGGCTAGGGGAAACCAATCTGGAGGGGGACGAGCAGGCTGATTTGAAACACCACGGTGGTCCAGAGAAGGCAGTATTGGCCTATGCCTCTGCCCATTATCCCTTTTGGCAAGGTGAGTTAGGGTTGCCAGATATTCCATTCGGCGGATTCGGAGAAAATCTTACCGTTGAGGGCTTAACAGAAGCGAATGTTTGCATCGGGGATACCTATGAGATTGGTGAAGCGGTAGTCCAGGTATCACAGCCTAGACGTCCCTGCTGGAAGTTAGCTCGTCGGTGGAAAATCAAAGACTTAACGTTGCGTGTTCAAACCACTGGCTATACCGGCTGGTACCTTCGGGTGCTTAAAACAGGTCATATAAAAGAAGGGGACACGCTTAAACTAGTCGAGCGCCCCTATCCGGAATGGACAGTTGAGCGCTGCAACCGACTCATGCACGGCAACAAAAAGCCTGCTCTGAAGGAAGTAAAGGAATTAGCCAGCTGTACCCTGCTCTCCCAGAATTGGAGAGATACTTTATTTGAGATCATAGCTAAAGGGGAAAAACCAGATTCCCAAAATCGTGTGATTGGACCAAATAAGTAATGTGTGTCAGATTTTATGGGAGTAGGCGATCCATTGATTTTAATCCGAATTATACGCAGGTATTTGACCCCTTACAAATTCCTGTACCTGTTATTTATAGCAAGTATTCTAATTGAAGTGGGTTATGCCGTTGCGGCTCCATTGAGTCTAAAATATTTGGTTGACTATGCTTTCGTTCCTAAGGATGGACAGGCCTTTATCCTCATCTTGTCATTGCTCATTTTCGGTGGTCTATTCAATATTGCGGCAGGCGCCGGTGGGGATTACTCCGTAGCTAAGTTAAGCGGACATCTGTTGCGAAAACTCCGCATGGAGTTATTTTCACAGTTACAAAAGCAGAGTTTGGATTTTTTCTCCCGCCATCGGGTTGGGGATATTACGACAAGATTTACTTCTGACCTCCTGTCTATTGAGCGTGTCATCGGGGCGATCTTCCCCCTTGGTCTAAAGGAAGGTATCAGCGTTTTCCTTGGTTTGGGTTTGCTGTTCAGTTTACAGTGGAAGCTGGCTTTGGCTGTTCTAATCGGCTCAAGTTTATTATTCATTGGTCCCCGGATCCTCCAAGGAAGGGCTGAAACAGCTAACCGCGCGGTGAAGGAGGCTGAGGGCGATTTTGCTAGTACGATTGATGAATCACTGAAAGGGCATAAGACGATCAAAGGTTTACATCTTCAGGACATTCTCATCGAGCGATCGCGCAAACAAATCTACGCTTTATTTACGCTGGGTCTTCGCAAACACTTGCTGAATTCGCTTCTGGAACGTGTTCCTATGACCTCCCTTATGATATTGAATGCCATTATAATCGGTTTTGGGGGAGCACTCATTTTTAAGGGTGAACTTAGCATTGGTGAATTTGTGGCCTTTTTTACTTTGTTTATGAGCGTTGGCCAATCGGTGTTTCACTTAACCTTTTTCATACCCGCAATGATTGAATCCAACATCAGCTTTGAACGGGTCAGCGAACTTTTGGATGAATCTCCTACTGTATCGGAAGTGGACCATCCTGTAGACATGCTCCCACTTGTTGGCCAGATTTGCATGCAAAATGTCACCTTCGGATACGGAGATGGCCCAGATATATTAAAGGATGTTTCCTTTCATATTCCGGCTGGTAGTTTTGCCGCCTTTGTTGGAACAAGCGGCTCGGGGAAAAGCACTGCCTTACAGCTACTGATGAGGTTTTATGATCCAAGGGATGGTTCGATCACCTTCGATGCGGTGGATTTACGGAAGATTAGTGAGAAAAGCCTGCGACAGCAAGTCGGTGTCGTTTTCCAAGATACCTTTCTCTTTAACACCACAGTCCGGGAAAATCTGCAAATGGGTCAACCGGATGTAACCGAAGAAGAGTTGTTGGCCGCGGCGAAAGCTGCCAATATCCACGAGACCATTTCTGCTTGGCCGCAGGGATACGATACACCGATTGTTCAAGAAGGGGCCAGCCTTTCGGGAGGCCAGCGACAACGCTTATCGATCGCCCGGACATTGCTTCGCAAGCCAAATATCCTTCTCCTGGATGAGGTCACTTCAGCATTGGATCCGGCAACAGAGGGTCATATTAATTATACGATCGAGCAACTCAAAGGAAAAACGACGATCATTTTTGTTACCCACCGCTTATCCTCCATTGTTCATGCGGACTTCATCTTTGTTTTTAGTGAGGGACGAATCGTTGAATCTGGTTCACATGAGGAGTTGTTGGATCTTCGCGGAATATACTTCGAAATGTGGGAAAAACAAGCAGGCTTTAGCTTTTCACTGGATGGCATGCATGCGAAGGTGGATATACGGCGATTGGGCAAAATTCCAATCTTTCAAGGGTTGGAGAAAGAACCTCTTCTGCACTTAGCAACCTTGCTCACATCTGAAACGTATGAACGTGGGCAAATGATTGTGCGCGAGGGGGATCAAGGAGACAAATTTTATCTCATAGCAAGGGGAAGTGTTGAGGTGAGAAAACAATTCTCGGATGGGGATCGCCGCGTCGCTGTTTTACAGGAGGGCGATCATTTTGGTGAAATTGCTTTATTGAAGAACATCCCTAGAACGGCAAGCGTGATCACTACCGAAACCACCGTGCTGCTTTCGTTGCGCAGGGAATGGTTCCTTGAGTTGACAAAAGACTACCCGCAAGTGATGGAAGCAGTGGAACAAACGCTCACCCAACGAATGAAATAGGGGGAAATAATGAACTTAGAATTTATAAAATGCACGACAGACGATGATTTCGCCAAAACGAGCATTTTCTACCTGGAACACCGTCTGGATCTTCGGCGTGATTTAGATACAATCGAGGCTGTTACTGCACTTCATGGTTACATTACCAATGGCCACTTGGTCCAAATCACGGATGATTTGAGAAATATCGTCGGGGTCGTCGGCTACTATTATGGGACGCCAGAGAAAGAGTTTGAAGACAAGCATATCGTTCTTATTGAAGCGGCGATACTCGCCCGCAAGAATCGAAAAACGGCTGCTTTTGTCCGCGGCTTTCGGCAACTGGTTGATACAAGTAGGCTGGAGGCTTCGGATGTTCGGTTGTTTCAGTTCAACGTTTCTGCTGATAACCACTACTTGCTGAAATTGTACTCGAAGTTTGCCGAACCTATTTCAACAGAAGGCAGTTTTCATAGATATAGTGTCGAAATAGAAAGATTAAAAGAATTTCTTGATCGATTTTCTTAAGGTAAAAACCATGAAAATGATTGTTTGGTAATAAGTGGTATGGTATATTACTCTTAAGTAACTTGAAAAGGAGGAAAGAATATGATCGTTATCCCACCAAGCTTAAAGGACATCAAAAAAGGCAGCGGTTTTGGAAGAATCGTTAAAGTCTATGACCTCTTAAGAGTACAACCGAAATAAGATGTCATTGCACTTTTTCGTATGCGAATATTCGAGCACATTTGACAACTATCTTAAGTTTTTACTAGAACATCATAGCGAATTAAATTTACCCTATGATTTCGCTATGAAACTTAGTTTTATCAGCAGTCCCATCGTATTTGGTAAAGTTATTGTCTGTGTAGATGAAGAGGAGCACTCTTTGGAAGGGGTACTCGGTTATGTGTATGGAACAGGTGCAAATGATTACCAAGACCAAGACGTATGCCAAATTGAAGTCGCCTTTTGCAAAAGCTCCCTTCGAAGTACTCCCTTATTTCTACGGGGGTTGAAGTATTTCACGGCCTTCGTTTCTGAAGACAATAAAGAGGTTAAGCAGGTCCAATTCTGGGCATCCGCCGAAGATCAACGCCTACGGCGATTGTTCTCGAAAATAGACGCCATGCAGCGAACAGAAGTGGGACAGCTTGATTTTTATCAAGTTAGTTTGGATGCATTAAAAAGCTATTGTGATCGTTTTTAGAAAAGGATAATACTAGTTTCATATTTACCGGCTGCTTTTTGCCTGGGCTTTGTCCTTCATCTGCCTTATGAAGGACATTTCTTTCAATTTTTGAGTGCATTTTGATCTTCACAGCCTTATGATGACCATTTCTCTCGATTTTTTAATGCGTTTTGGCCTTCATCAGCCTTATGATGACCATTTCTCCCAATTTTTAAATCCGTTTTGGTCTTCATCAGCCTTATGATGACCATTTCTCTCGATTTTTTAATGCGTTTTGGCCTTCATCGACCACCTAATGTCTTGGTCCCCACAATATAATAGATACCCCAAATATGCAGATGCCAGCTCCAACCCAATCATAGATATCCGGTGTCTTCTTATCAACACCCCATCCCCATAGGACAGAGAGAATAACAAATACACCGCCGTAGGCCGCATATACCCTGCCAAATGTGGGGAATTTCTGAAGGGTGGGGATGATACCATAAATAACTAAGATCACACCCCCAATGACCCCGTACCAATACGGTTTTCCTTCACGAATCCATAACCAGACTAGATACCCTCCCCCGATTTCAGCAAGCCCGGCAACAATGAATAAAATTATCGCATTAATCATGTTTCACAACGTTACCTACCATCCACAATTTCTTTAAAGATTTCATATGACCGTATTTGTTTCGCTTGATCATAAATGTAAGTTACAGCCATAATTTCATCGACATGAAACATCTCCTGGAATTCCGTTAGCTGCTGACGCACAGAATCTTTACTTCCTATAAACGTCATGCTACTCATCGAGGTTGCGACTGCTTCTTCTTGCGGACTCCAAAGATTGTCCATATTCTCGATCGGTGGACGCAAAAACGTTTGTGTACCTCTCACCACATTGAGGAAAAATTGCTGTGTGGTAGTCATTTCACGTTTTGCCTCTTCGTCCGTTTCAGCTGCTATGACATTGAGGCATACGATCATATATGGGGCATCCAAGTATTGAGAAGGCTTAAATTTTTTACGGTAAATCGAAATGGCTTCCCTCATTAATCTAGGTGCAAAATGGGAAGCGAATACATACGGTAATCCTAATTCTCCCGCCAAAAAAGCGGAATCCGTCGAAGATCCCAGGACATAAATTGGAATTTCCGTTCCAACACCGGGAAAAGCTTTCACAGAACCTTGCTCATCTTCAGGTCCAAAATACCTTAACAGGGATTTGATATCTTCCGGAAAAGTATAGACAGACTCGTGCTGGGCTCTCCTAAGTGCACTTGCTGTCCTCATATCTGTACCCGGGGCTCGTCCAAGTCCCAAATCCAGCCGACCGGGATAAATAGTTGCCATCGTTCCAAATTGCTCTGCAACGACTAAAGGGGAATGGTTCGGGAGCATTATTCCTCCAGATCCAACGCGGATATGATTTGTATGTTCCAAGGTATGTTTGATCAAAATGGAAGTAGCGGAACTGACAAGGGTCTGGGTATTGTGGTGCTCAGCAATCCAATAACGTTTATAACCCAATTTTTCTGTTGCTTGTGCCAAATCAACCATGGCATCAATGGCTTCCTTCGGCCCCTGCCCTTCACGGATGGGAACCAGATTTAGCACGGAGACGGGGATTTGTATATTCGACATATCGTATTTCTCCTTTCAAAATGAAATGGATCATTCTTATCGTAGCCTTTTCAAATTTTCTTTTCAAGGAGAGTCCTCTCTCTTTAAACCGATTCCAACAATCCCATTTCCAAACAGGCCGAAATAGATAGCGCCTTTTCTTTTAATTGAAACTGGACTAGTAGCTACTCTTCATTTAGTCCTACATATTGAACCCTTTTTAGGAGTAATAAAGAGTCACGATATTTCTAGTATCAGCCGAAAATTTTAATGGAAGAATCCTTGTAGTTTCTAGATAGGTGATTTCTTATGTCCCCAAATAAGAAGGAATCAAGTGAACTTCATTTAGTCACTTGATTCCTTTTATTTTGTACTAAATTCATCTACCCTTGCTTTCATCGATGTAATAACCGTCCTTTTATAACGTAGGGCTAGAAGGAGCACTCTAAGTTGCTGGCTGTAGGGCAATTTGAAAAATCGGGGGTCTTGCTTTAAATAAGATTGAATGATTTTTACGCTTGCCGGAACCAGCTGGTCTTGATCAATACCAGGGAAACGGTGGATTAACGATTTAACTCCCTTGGAAATCTTACCTTCATCAACAATACAAGGTACATATTTATTTGTCGTGTGGTTTTTTAGATATTCATATCGGTCATGTCCACCAACAACAATATATTTGCCGCTTTTTTTATTTTTCTTAACCGCAACAATGTACATGCAGTCTAACATTAAATTTCTTAGCCTTTGAATGCTCTTACTCATTTTATATGACCCATCAAGTTTAAGCTTTTTCAGAGGTATATACTGAACGTTGATCATTCTCATGGCATCCTCTCCCTAATGGGAGTATATGAAGGGAATTGGGTCCATGATATAGGTGAAAAGACGCAAATTCCCATAGTTTCTTATCAGGGGGCCACCATACATGTCACAAAAGCCGTTTTCTTTTCTTGTAGGAGAGAGCGTTTTTTATTATGCTGTTACCGATGCCTTTAAATAAAATGGTTTTTCCTTCACTTCTGGGTAAAAATAAGAAAAGCTTGGTAATACTTTTTTCCAGTCTAAATAGAAAAATATCGGAGGAGGCAATTATGTTATCCGAACGATTAAAAGCAACTGTTTTACATGATAAAATTGTTTCAGCAGATGAGGCTGCAACATGGATTCAGGATGGAATGACGCTCGGGCTAAGTGGGTTTACTCGGGCGGGAGATGCCAAGGAAATTCCGCTTGCGCTTATTGAGCGAGTCAAAAAAGAACATCCATCACTAAAGGTGAATGTGATGACGGGGGCTTCCCTCGGTTCTGATATTGATAAATTAATGGCTGAAGCTGGAATTATAAACAAAAGGCTTCCTTTTCAAGCTGAACCGGTCATGCGTAAAAAAATCAATGAAGGGGAAATTCTCTTTGTAGACCAACATTTGTCGATGACCGCCGAATACATACGGGATGGCGTTTTTCCTCCGATTGATTTTGCCATTGTGGAAGCAGTTGCGGTAACCGAAGACGGCCTCATCATTCCCACGACATCTGTGGGGAATTCCAGCATTTTTATTGAATATGCCAAAGAGGTCATTATTGAATTAAACATGAAGCAGCCATTGTCCCTTGAAGGCGTTCATGATATTTATAGTGTTGGAAAACACGAAGGTCGGCAGCCCATTCCTATCCTACGTGGAAATCAGCGCTTAGGCACCATTGGAATCCCCGTCCCCTTTGAAAAAATACGTGGTGTTGTTCTTACTGATCGCACCGATTCGCCGTCTACGATCGCGCCACCGGATGAAGAAACCAAACAAATGGCCAACCATCTCATCTCTTTTTTTCGGGAAGAAATCAAAAAGGGCCGATTAACAAAGAAACTAGCACCACTCCAAGCTGGAATCGGGACGATTGCCAATGCGGTTTTAGGGGGCTTGATTGATTCGGAGTTTGAAGAGCTTGAAATTTATTCAGAGGTGCTGCAAGATTCGGTTTTTGATTTGCTCGACTCGGGCAAAGCGCTTTATGCTTCCGCAAGTTCTATTACATTATCGGCGGAAAAAGACAAAGAGGTATATGAGAACTTTGACCGGTACAAAGATCGAATCATTTTACGCCCCCAAGAGATCTCAAACCATCCTGGAATTATTCGCCGATTAGGGATTATTTGTATTAATACAGCTCTTGAGGCTGATATCTATGGTAACATCAACTCGACCCATGTGTTAGGAACACATATGATGAATGGGATCGGGGGATCCGGTGATTTCGCCAGAAACTCAAAGATCGCTGTATTTGTCACCAAATCAACGGCAAAAGGTGGGAAAATCTCTAGTATCGTACCTTTTGTTTCCCATGTGGATCATACAGAACATGACGTGGATATATTAGTCACAGAACAAGGCTACGTCGATCTTCGGGGACTAGCACCTAGAGAACGAGTGTACCAAATCATCGAAAACTGTATGCACCCTCAATATCGGCCACAAATGTACCAATACGTGAAAGAAGCTTTTGAACGTCAAGGTCAGACCCCACATGTACTGGAGAAGGCCTTTTCTTGGCATATGAATTTTAAAGAAAAAGGAACTATGTTGCTGGGAACGTAACTCATATAAAAAGGAATCAAGTGAAGGGAGACTTTATCACCTGGTTCCTTGCTTTTACCCACAGTTTATTAACATTTAGCCCACAATTTACTTTTCTAATTAACAAACTATCCACATTGCTCTTGAGAGTTCTCAAATCTGAATAAATAACGGAAATTTTTTCCGCTAACCTGAAAAAGTCTAAAGTATTTGGCTAAATAACGGAACTTTTTTCCGTTAACCTATACTTTCCGGACCAAACTTTAGTGTTTACACAGAATTAGCGGAAAAATATTCCGTTATTCAAGAGAAAAATGAGCACATCTCCTTCATAATGGAAAACTTTTCCGTTATTCTTTAGTTATTCTTCCAGCAAATGACCTTTGTTCTTTTTTGTAGTCCAAGTTATAATCATTCTTGTTGGGATCTCGAAAGGACTCCAAAGTATTAAGTAGTACCACCATAGTATGGGGCTGTAGCTCAGTTGGGAGAGCGCCTGCCTTGCAAGCAGGAGGTCATCGGTTCGATCCCGTTCAGCTCCACCAATGTTTATCCTACTTTGTCGATTATATTTCTTGTTGGATTGAAATTAGAAGTCCTTTAGGGCTCCACCATACAAAAAAAAGCTGTTTTCCTTAATTAAAGGATAACAGCTTTTTTTAATTGTTTATAAAACTATTGCGGTTCTTGGCCTGACGCCTTACGCAACTCGTTGGCAAGTCGATTGAATTCTTTTCGTGCTTCAGGATACTGTTCAGTCACCTTCCAACCCGCTTTCAAAAAATCAATAATCTTGTTTGCATCCTCAACTTTTAACATATAATCTTCACTCCGCTTGTCGTAGTCTTTCAGGTTGAAGTTTCTAATCAAATTTATAATTTTTTGGTGGTATGCCGGATCCGTCGCATAACCACTCTTATATAGCGCTACCGCTTGATCTTCCGGAGTAGTGGCTTCCTTCACTTGCTTAAATCGTTCGGTATCGAACAGAAGGTCTTGATCACGAAAACAGTCCTCTATGGTATCGTATACACGGAATGCTGCTCCTATATTAGTACGTTTATCATCGTACATCTCCCATGTATCCTTCATTATATATCTACCATGCCAATAAGGGTTCGTCTGACCGTTGCCGATTTTCCTGCCGACTAGATTATTGGAATCAGGTATTTTCCAACCTGTTTCAAGCGCTGCCTGTGCAATTCGTACACTAGGGAAAATAGGTGAACCTTCTTTTCGCAGCAAAACAGCAATAGGAGCAATGATGTCAATAAACTGTTGTGGGTTCATTTCAATTTATCTCCTTCAAAATTTTCTCCTTTATTTACTATACTCGCCTGGTTGCCTATCTGCTTTAGGTTTTCTGCGGAAAAACTTAGATTTAGGTAAATGTTGATCCTCACTGCCGTATACTAAAGGATCGGAAAATACTCTTGTCGGTGGTTAACTATAAGGCTGACGCTCAGGTGCCACGGACGACAGAAATAATTAATTAAAATATTCATCTTCCACAGTTGGCAAAAAGCTCTTTAGTATTTGATCCCTGTTTCTTACATCCGTATGGATATTCTCAAACACCTCAGCGATTGATTCTTGAATCTGTTTCTTAAGTAAAACCTGGACATGAGGTTTAAAATAAAGGTACATGGGAAATCCGCCATGATTCGCCGGGAATTCATAGGGGATATGTAGGCGTTTAGCCCCAAGTCTTTCGTAAAAGTTGATTCTTCTTAATTGATTTTCCTTTTCGGGTCCATCTGTAGGAATTTCAACCTCAACAAATAAACCGAGTCCATCTTGATTATACTGAACAACTTTATTAAACAAAGTTGTCCCATAGCCTTCATTTCGGAACCTTCCAATGATTGCCATATAATCAAGCCAAATCGCTTTTATTTGTTGCAGCTCATATATAAAGGCATATCCAATGGTCTCATCTATGAGTCTGTCTTTTGCTAACAGCAATTTGTAACTCTTTCCGGTCATTAAGAACTCAAGCTGTGCATAACTTTTCAATTCATCCACAGCGAAGTCTTGTATCAATTGTTGATATACGTCCCTTAAATCATTTATGCTACCTACAACCAAATCAATGTTATCCACAGTTTACTCACACACGCTCCACAGTTATTCTATAATTATCAACAATTTACACATAACACGCCTGCTTTTATTCACCTTTTTTTAAAAATGAAAGAATTAAAAAGTTAATCCAAGTGATAATGGGAATAGCAAAAATCAAGCCATAAAGACCTGACTGCCCAAACCCAAATATTTTTGCTTCATCATTCAAACGATATAAAACCCATGTAGCTGCAGATAAAAACAACGTATTTGAAAGAAATGCTGATAACAAGCTTAACCATTTTTTGTTTTCCTTTTTTAATATTCGAACAGATACAACCGTTGAAAGCAGAAATGCTAGTGAAATGGTAACGAACAACATAGTCAACCAATAATCCCAGAAATACTATAAGGAATGGCCAATTTGATAAATTCCTCCGGTGATAGATTTTGACTATTTCTTCTCCATTCTACTGATGCACCGTAAATTCCCCAGCTTAAAATAACAGCTGCAATTTTTAAAGATTCATCCGCTTCCGTTGAGTTTTGTTTTTTCAACATTTTATAAAAAATAACTTCCAGCTGTTCCCTAATAATACGGGCAATGGTATCTTCGTAACCTCTATGACAACGAGTAGACAAAGATTTTTGGAAGTTGGTAATGGCTATAAATATACCAATAATGGAATCTTCATTTAACTCGCTTTTCTCGTAGACATTACCATTTGTAACCGTCAAGTAGAATTCAACAGTTTTTAACAATTAATTTTAAACAGTTTTCAACAATTAAGATTCAACACCTTGTTGAATTTCCCCCACCTAATTTTTC
>Ga0182738_1001909_pt1 | contig 25308 bp, 18 predicted proteins | sample eDN5th30CBELigMG_FD_128876 | JGI IMG/M metagenome (GOLD analysis project Ga0182738, IMG submission 128876) | Enriched Miracle-Growth compost microbial communities from Emeryville, California, USA - eDNA 5th pass 30_C BE-Lig MG (version 2)... ...
CACCACGGAATCGTCTTCAAAGAACGTAAGCTGTTCCTCTTGCGGCTTGCCGCGCAGCGACCGCCGCCACAGGTTGAATGCCCCGCTCTTACCGCTGACGTAGTAAAAGGCGTCGCCGCTGGGAGCCCAAATCGGGAAGCGGCAGCCACTGAGGTCATTGCAAAGCTGCTGGAACTTGCCATTGGCAATGTTGTACAGCCATACCTGGCTGGCCTGCGTGCCGCGGTAACCCTTGCGCCACCACTGGGTACCTTCGCGGGTAAACAGCAGGCGGTTGCCGCGGCGGTCGAGGCGGCCGTCGGAGCCGTAGTCGTCCATCAGCAGTTGCTCGGCCGATTGCTGCTGAAGGTCGACACGGAAGAACCGCTCGGCATGCCGCCAGAAGTGGTCGCGCTGCGCGCTAACCAAAAGTGCCCGGCCGTCGGGGTACCAGTCCTGGAGTGAATAGCCTTCGCTATGAAAGGTGATCTGCCGAGGTACGCCGCCCTCTGCCGGCATCACATACACCTGCCGGCTGCCATTGCGCTGGGAGGTGAACGCCAGTTGCTTGCCGTCGGGAGAGAATACTGGTTCAGCATCCAAGCCCTGGTGATGTGTAAGCCGCCGGGCGTCGCCACCCTCGGACGACACCGACCACAAATCGCCTTGCCAGGAGAAGACCAGCGTTTTGCCGTCGGGCGAGAGCGCCGGCGTGGAAGCCAGGCGGATCAGCTTCGCGTCGTCGTTCTGCTCGGCCGCCAACGCGGCACCCGATGCCCATGCAATCAATACGCCTGCGATGAAGGGGATGGCTCTGCGGTACATCGATCTGGCTGAACTCATAGAAGTATGCGTGGGGCAGGAATGATGGCTATCGCGGGGAGTGCCGCGTTTGACCGCCAAGGTTACGCAAACGCGGCCGGTCAGGCAGCTAGCGCTTGCCAATCATACCCTGCCCTATTAGGCATGCACTGGCTTTGATGGGTGGTACGTGGTCTGCCGGCACCGGGCACGTCCGGCGGGGCGTGACAGCCAGAGCGACCGGTACCTGACAAAAATTCGCTAGAAGCGGCAAACTTTCGCTGATCGATGCGGCCGGCAGAAGCCGACTGTAAGGGTAGATTTGCATGAAGGAACCGCAGGCGGGGACGATTTGCCGCTCCCGCCGCTGCTGGCTCCCCCTCGCGCAATGCCGCACTACGTCGGAAATTGCTTGCCGTCAGGAGAAGTGCTCATGTCCAGGCTCTGGTTGGCCGTGGTAGCGTTGGCTGCGTTAGCCCCCGTGGCCGAAGCCCGCAATCCCCGCTTACTCGGCGACGGTGAGCCGTCGCAACAGCAGCAATTCTCGATGGGCGAGCTGACTCCGACGCCCAGCATGTGGCTTTATCAGCAGCAGATGAACCAATACAACGATCCCCAGGCGTCGGTCCGCCGGCAGGCCCAGTACACGGCCTGGCAGCGGCAGCAGCGGATGGCCGCCCGCAAGTGGTACGGCTTTTCCAACTCGCGTCCGCGCGCCAACCATACGCCCTTCACCGGCTCCTATTCTCCGGCGTGGGTGGGCACCGTGAATGAGCCGTTCGCCTGGCCGGGCGCGGGCTCCGCTCCTACGATTATCGTGGAAGAGCGCTCCAGCGGTTATCCGCGCTAGGCCGACGGGGCCGGACAATACAGAGAAGAGCATCGAGGGCCGCGGTTGCTTCCCAAAACAGGGAAAGTACCCGCGGCCCTTGGCTTTTTTGCGGCGTGAACGATTCAGCCGCCGCTTGCATCTCCTTAGCGAGCCGACATCACCAGGGCGAAGATCACAATCAGCGCGGCGACCACCGCGATGGTGATCCCGATTCGCACCCACGATACCGGCTTCTCGCCGCTTACCTTGCCGGTCTGGCCGTTCACCAGGAAACGATACAGCTTGTTCTGGTAGCGGTAGCTCACCAAGTAGATCGGCAGCAGACACAAGTCCGAAGTGATATTGCTGAAGCGCGTCTCAGTTTGCAGCCCACGGTGCGTGTCGCCCGGCAGAAAAGCCGCGATGTTAGCTTGTTCCTGCTGCTCGAATACTTGCCGGCAAAGCCGCAGCGCTTCCTCGCGCTCGATGGAGTATTCCTCGCTGAGCCAACCGGCCAGGTATTCGGGCCGATAACGGCGCAGCGCCGGCAAATGAAACGGCATGATCCACTGGGCCTGCTCCTGCGGCAAACCTTGGCTGCCTGAGACCAGGTAGCCGTTGTAATAACGGTGATGCCTGCCGGAGAGCGGCCGCCATTCCGTCTCGCGGACGGTGCGAGTGCGGGTAACGGTGCGGCCGTTGACCCTGGTGGTGTACGTTTCCGTGCGATACCAGTATTCGCCAATTTGCGCCGACCAGCGGCTTTGCGCCAGCATGGTAAACGCCCAGAACGGCAGATACACGCCGCGCATTTTCTCGGCCAGTTGGGCCAGCTTCAGATCGCCCGGCCGGAACCAATTGTTTTCCTTGATCCAGTGGCGGAACTTCTGCACGGCTTCCTCAGGCGTGACCCGAAAGCCGATCACAAACTCCGGTGGCTGCCGGCCCGTCAGCTCCGGCGAATACTCCACCACGTAGGTCGAATCGCAAAAGGCGCACACGTAGCTGCGCTGGCTGGGATCGGTCGAAACCTTGGCCCCGCAGTTCTGGCAGGCGAAGTAACGGGCAATCCGCTGCTGCTGGCCGCTGGGCGTTTTGACGGCCTCGGGCTGAGGCGAACCGCAGGCAGGGCAAAAGCTGTCGCCGTCATCGACCGGCGACCCACAGTTCTCGCAGTTGTGGCCGATGGAACCGGCCGCGGTGTCATCGACCGTCGGTACGTTGGCGGTGATTTCCATGCAGCCTAGTTCCCCCCACAGTCTGCCAGTAAACGGCAATGGTTCGGCGTCTGAGGTGTGCCGCGTTAGTTTGCTGCGTTACCGTTGGTCGCGGCATTGCTATCCGCGCTTTCCGCCTTACTCTTGCGGCTGAGACAACCGCGCACCCAGCGCCAAGCCTTGGCGAAGAACCGCCCGGTAACGACGTCCTCGGTCACGGTCGTGCGGCCAGCGGAGAAGTTAAGCCACACGGCTTCGATATACGGCCCGGAGACCTCGGCCAGCGTGCCGTAAAAGCCTTTCTCCTTGAGGTCCAGCAGGGCCGCGGCGTAGTGGCCCAGGATATGCCGCTCGAACAGGTTGCCGGCCACGGTCACGCCCGAAAGCACGCCGCGTCCCACGCCGGCCACCTTGCCCAGCATGTGCATCGTCATGGCACCAGAGACCTGCAACAGCCCCACGTCTTCGCGCCGGGCAATCTCCGACATTTCATCCCACATCCGCTGCATCTCGGCCTGCGGAATCAGCCGCGCGGGATCGAGCTTGGCAACGGCACTCCGGGCCTGCTCCACCGTTTCCCGCAGCCCCTCGATCGATAGCGGCGGGGTATCCAGCGCCGTGGCCGTTTCGCCAGACGCGGCAGCAACGGCATCCAGCAGATCGTCCACGTGGTGGATGGTGCTTTTTTCGTCGATCAGCCCCTGGTGTTTCAGCTCGTCGCTCAACTCGCGGAGGAAAGCGTTGGACCCGTAAGCCACGTCGCTGAGGATGGCCAGGGCCGTCATCGGCGAGATATGGAAGGTGAGCAAACTGGCCGTTTCGACAAAGTTGCCCACCGTCTTGCGGGCAACAAAGTTCTCGATCTTCTTGGCCTGGGCCTGCTCGGGGCTGTCGGCTACTTTGCAGTTGGCGACCCCGCCGACGTCTTCCACCAGAAAGTCGAGCATCTGGCTGACCATGATCTGGTAAGTCTTGGAGTCGCGGAACGCCTGCGGAATCAGCAGCGACGAAGCCTCCTTGGCCACGCCGCCTACTAGCCCCACGCCGCTGCGAATGGCACGCTCCGGAATCGACAGCGTATAGAGCAGGTACTTCTGGATGGCGCCGGCCGAGGGTTCATCGGCCGCGGTGCTCTCGCCCGGCAACTGGGTATTGGCGGCAGGCTGCACGGGCGCCGGGGCTGCCGCGGTAGATTCCCTGGGATCGCTGGCGGCCAGCGTGGATGGTGCGACCTGGTTATGCGTTTCCGAGGCGGCAGTCTGGGGCGAGTTGCCCACGCTTCGTTCGCTCATGGTTGGCTCCTTGCTGCCAGAACTCGGCGGAAAGGCGGCTCCAGCCTCCCCTGCCCTACTTACCTGTTCGTTCGGCGGCGACGCATATTTCCTGGTGGTTATGGTGCAACTGCCTGGCTTGCAGCCGCTGGTAACCCCAGGTGCGGATTCGAAAAAGATATTGGGGTAGCTGTTCCGCCAGACTCCAATCGAGCAATTTCAGCGTCAAGAGCATTCCGCGGATGTCGGCCTCCGGATGGGTGACGATGTCCTCCACCGTATCCAAGGTGTACTTGGGGGCAACGTTCATATCGGCGGCCAGCCAGCGGAAGCGGCGGAACTCGCGACGGCGCACATAAGCCCCGCGCTTGCGAATGTGCGTGAAGTTGGGATCGTTGGCCACGCAAGGAGCGATCTCGGCCGGATCGATGCCGGTGACTTCTAGCCCTCGCTCAAGCAGCGCTTGTGCCGCGCCGCCGGGCGCGCAGCCGATCTCCACAAACCGTTGCCGCGGCCGCACCGGCAGTTGCGACCACCGCAGGGCCTCCTCCATTTTCAAGTACGCCCGCGACACCATGTCGACCGGCGGCCGAATCTGACACATGCCGCCGGGCCAGGTTCCGACCTCGGTGGCGGCCCGATGATAACCCAACCAGTATTGGCCCTCGTCGATCCGCACCACATCGAGCACCAAATCACCGGGCCGGGTGATCTCGTGCAGTTCATGCTCTGGCCGCGCGGCCCGTAACTGCGCGGCCAGCTCAAAATCTTCCGGCTCCAACTTAGGCAGATAACCGTGCAGCCGCGCCGGCTTGCGATCACGCCCGAACACGTGAACCGCCTGGTAAGGCGCATCACCAGCCTGGTTCCAGATGGTAGAAACGATCGACGCCGCATCGCCTTCGACCTTGCCCAGCGAGTAGCCCCAGCTTCGCGCGAAGACTGCGTCCAGTTGCCAATCGAGGCTCAGGTTATGGTGTGGCGGCAGCTTGAACGTGACAAAGCCAGGCCGCGAGAAGGCCGGCTTGAAGCCCGGATAACGCCGCGCCAGTTCCTGCTTCAAAGCAAGCTCCGCGCCGATCTGGCAAGTGGTGAAGATGAACGCGGGCAACTGCATAAGGGGCAAACGTATTTAGGGAAAATTGGAAAATAGAAACTGTGTACCACGGCAAGTTTTCGTGCCACGACTCTGTGAGCCCTGCGAACCACGTGCAACCGTTGCAGCGTGTACCCGATTCGTGGTCCGCACGGCGGCCCCCACACAAGGAACTGCACAGCGTTCATTCTACCGGTACCGCGTCCATTTGGTCAGTAGCGGCCACTCCCCCACGATTGACTAGCTGTCGCGATTTTGGCCGTGGTACCATGGTGGCCGGTTGTGTCACTGCGCCACGGTGCTACTGTGCCGCTGGCCAGCCTGCCACGTCCTTCCAACATCCACCGGCTCCGTACGGGGAACCGCCAGATGCAGCACCGGACCTTTCCTTGCGCGACGTTGTTGCTGGCCGGAGTCTTTGCCGCAGCGCTGGCCACCGTTGCCGCCGCTGATGACAACTGGCCGGAGTTCCGCGGCCCTGCCGGCGACGGCCACGCCCGCGGCGCCAAACTACCGCTGACCTGGAGCGAAACCGAGAACGTCACCTGGAAAACGGCCATCCACGGCAAAGGCTGGTCCAGCCCTGTGATCTGGGGCGATCAGATCTGGATGACTACCGCCACGCCCAAGGGCCACGAGATGTTCGCCCTGTGCGTCGATCGGGCCAGTGGCAAGATCGTCCACGACATCAAACTGTGGGACGTGGAGAACCCGGACTGGCTGCCGGAGATGAACAGCTATGCCTCGTGTACGCCGGCCATTGAAGCAGGCCGGGTGTACGTGCATTTTGGCAGTTACGGCACTGCCTGCCTCGACACGGCCACCGGCAAGATCCTCTGGCAGCGGCGCGATCTGCCGTGCAACCATCACCGCGGCCCGGCCTCGTCGCCGATCCTGTATGGCGACTTGGTGATTCTCACTTTCGACGGCTTCGACGTGCAGTATCTCGTCGCCCTCGATAAGCAGACCGGGCAAACCGTTTGGAAGACCGACCGCAACCTCAAATACAACAGCGACAACGGCGACACCAAGAAGGCGTTCAGCACACCAACCGTTTTCTCCATCGACGGCCGCGACCAACTCATCAGCCCCAGTGCCGCGGCCACGGTGGCTTACGATCCCCGCACCGGCCAGGAAATCTGGCGTGTGTACAGCGGCGGCATGAATGCGGCCGCTCGGCCGCTGTACGGCAATGGGCTGATCTACGCCAACTCGGCGGCCGGCGGGTTCAGGACCTTCGCCGTCCGGCCCGACGGCGAAGGCGATGTAACGGCCACGCACGTGGTTTGGAAGTTCCTACGGACCGCGCCCAAGCGACCTTCGCCGCTGCTGGTCGACTCGCTCATGTTCCTGGTGAACGACGACGGCATCGCCGCCTGCGTCGATGCCCGCGAGGGAGCCGGCATCTGGACCCATCGTCTCGGCGGTAAGTACTCTGCCTCGCCGCTGTACAACCAGGGCCGGGTTTACTTCTTTGACGAGGACGGCGAAACGCGGGTGATCGAGGCCTCCGGCGAGTTCAAATTGCTGGCAACCAACAAACTCGACGCTGGTTGCATGGCTTCGCCCGCCGTTGCAGGCGATGCCTTGTTTGTGCGCACCAAAACGCATCTGTACCGGATTGAGGAGCAGCCGTAAGTAGAGCGTGCCGCGTGCGATGTGGCCATTTCGCTCTATCTGTAATGCTGCTGGCATCTTGCGCCGCTAGCGATTCGTGGAGGCGATTTAAGCCTGAAATATTGGCTCAACCTTGGGCGAGTCAGGGGTTTCTGCCATGTAAGCTGTCGCGGCTAAGGGCCTCAGGCCGAAAAAACTATGGGATTTGGCTCCCCCCCGGGTATAATGCTGGCCACCCACTTTCTTCACGCCTTCTACCTTAAGCCCACCTGGTAGCATGAAGAATCTGCACGCTCCGGTCGGTTCTATGCGCATTTGCGCGGCACGCCCGGCCCCGTCTCTGCGAACAAGCCTCACCACGATGGGTCTCTGGACGTTGTGGTGCTTGATGTGCTGGCTGCTGGCAATGGTGCTGGGGGTTTCGGCGGCCCAAGGTGCCGAACCTGCTAATGAGAAGGCCCGCCCGGCTGAAAAGATCCCAGCTGAGCACCTGGAGTTCTTCGAGAAAGAGGTCCGCCCGCTGCTGGTTAAGCACTGCTACGAGTGCCACTCGTCCAAGTCCGACGAGTTGAAAGGCGGGCTGGCTTTGGATAGCCGCACCGGTTGGCAAGAAGGCGGCGACAGCGGCCCGGCCATCGAACCGGGCAACCCCGACGACAGCCTGTTCATCCAGGCGGTGCGGTACGAAACCTATGAGATGCCGCCGCAAGGCAAGTTGTCGGCCGAGGAAATCGCCGTCTTCGAAAAGTGGGTCAAGCTGGGCGCTCCCGATCCTCGTGAAGGCGAAGTTGCGCGCAAGTCTTCCTCAGGCCTCGACCTGCAAGCGGCCCGCGAGTTCTGGTCGTTCCAACTGCCCGAGGCCCATCGTCCGCCGGCGGTAAAAGACACCGCGTGGCCGCAAACCGAAATCGACGCATTCGTCCTGGCCCGGCTGGAAGAAGCCGGCCTGAAGCCCTCGCCCGACGCCGATAAGCTCACCTGGCTCCGCCGCGTGACGTACGACCTGACGGGCCTGCCGCCCACGCCCGAGGATGCCAAGGCGTTTCTGGCGGATAATTCGCCGCAAGCCCGGGCAAAAGTGGTCGATCGCCTGCTGGCCTCGGAACAATTCGGCGTGCACTGGGGCCGGCACTGGCTGGACGTAGCCCGCTATGCCGACAGCAACGGCAGCGACTTCAACGCCACGTTCTTTAACGCCTGGCGGTATCGCAATTACGTCATCGACGCCTTCAATCACGACAAGCCGTATGACCAGTTCGTCCGGGAGCAGATCGCCGGCGACCTGTTGCCCTACTCCAGCGACGAACAGCGGGCCGAGCAGTTGATCGCCACCACGTTCGTCAACATCGGTCCCAAGATGCTCAGTGAGCGGGACAAAGAAAAGCTAGTGATGGACGTTGTCGACGAGCAAATCGACAGCCTGGGCAAAGCCTTCTTGGGCATGACCATCGGCTGTGCCCGCTGCCACGATCACAAGTTCGATCCGATCCCCACGGCTGATTACTACGCCCTGGCCGGCATCTTCAAGAGCACGATCACGCTCGAAGGCGAAAGCCAACAATACGTGTCGGCCTGGAAAGAAACGCCGCTGCCGATCGCGCCCGAACATGCCGAGGCCCTGGCCGCGCACAAACAGGTGGTCGATCAGCTCAAGGGTCAGGTCGCCAAGGCCAAGCAGGAACTCAAGAGTGCTGAAACCCGGCTGGCGCAACTGCAAAGCAACAGCAACGGCGTGATGGTCGACGATGCCGACGCCAAGAAGGTCGGCCAGTGGACCGAGTCGCGGTATAGCCCCAATTTTGTTGGCAAGGGTTACATCCACGACGAGCGCTCGGGCAAGGGCGAGAAATCGGTCACGTTTACTCCCAAGCTGTCTGAGGCCGGAAAGTACGAAGTCCGCCTGGCGTTTGCCGGTGGCGGCGGTCGCGACGCGGCCGTGCCCGTGCGGATTCGCCATGCCCAGGGCGAAACGGTCATCAAAGTGGACCAATCGGCCGTGCCGCCAATCGACAAGCTGTTCAAATCGCTTGGCACGTTTGAGTTTGAGGCCGGCGAAGCAGGTTCGGTCACCGTCAGCACCGAAGGCACCACCGGCTACGTGATTGCCGACGCGGTACAGTTCATTCCCGAACGCAAATCGGCCGAGGTGGCCAAGAGCGACTCGCCCGAGTTGAAAAAGACCAACAAAGAGGTGAACAGCCTCCGCAAGGAACTGGCCAGCCTGGAAGCCAAGCTCAAGGACGTGGAGAAGAACGCTCCGCCTCCGGCTCCCACGGCGATGGCCACCCGCGAGGCTCCCAAGATCGAGGATTGCCAGATCTGCATCCGCGGCGAGATCAAGATCCGCGGCCCCAAGGTGAAGCGTGGCTTCATTCAGGTAATGAGCAACGGCCCGGTCGAGGTCGAGAATCCCGACCAGAGCGGCCGCCTGGAACTGGCTAACTGGATCGCTCGCCCAGATCACCCGCTGACCGCCCGCGTGATGGTCAACCGCATCTGGCAGCACGTGTTTGGCGAAGGGCTCGTCGGCACGGTCGATAACTTCGGCCACCTGGGCGAGTTGCCTAGCCATCCGCAGCTACTGGATACGCTGGCCGTGCAGTTCGTGGAGTCGGGCTGGTCGGTCAAGAGCATGGTGCGGCAACTGGTGCTCTCGCGCACGTACCTGCAAAGCTCGCAGCACAACGCCAAGGCGATGGAGCTTGATCCGGATAACCGCCTGCTGTGGCGGGCCCATCGCAAGCGGCTGCCTGCCGAATCGCTCCGCGACAGTCTGCTGGCGATCTCTGGCCAACTGGACCTCAGCTCCGGCGATTCGCCGGTTCAGGGGCTCGGTTACCTGGCGATCGGTAACAGCAATCAGAGCTCCAGCGGTCGCAAAACCGACATCCAGCGTCGTAGCATCTTCCTGCCGATTATCCGTAACGAGTTGCCGACGTTCCTGACGGTGTTCGACTTCGCCGATCCCGACGTCGTCACTGGCCGCCGCGCCGTGACCAACGTGCCGGCCCAGGCCTTGTTCCTGCTCAACGATCCGTTCGTGCAGCAGCAGGCCGAGGCGACCGCCGAGCGGTTGCTGAACGACGTTCCGCAGCCCGAGGGCGATAAGGCCGATGCCAAGGCCACGGCCAACCGGATCGAATCCGCCTACCAGTTGATCCTGTGCCGCGATGCCTCGGATTACGAAGTGAGCCGGGCCGCCGCGTACATCGACGCGGTATCCGCCGAGCAGTCGCCGCAAGAAGCGTGGCGGCAGTTCGTGCAGGCTTTGTTCGCTTCGACCGAGTTCCGCATGTTGAACTAAGAAGCGCGGCCTCCCCGCCGCTTGCCACCATACATCCCCGATCAGCTTCCTTGCCATCATGGAGCACGATGCCATGCCAGGGTACATCCCCACCTCCGGCGTGTTGTCTCGCCGCCAATTGCTGAAGTCCACGGCAGCCGGTTTCGGCTACCTGGCTTTCGCGGGGCTGACCGCCGGTTCGTCGGCCCAGGCCGCGGCCTCCCCCCTGCCCCATCATGCGCCCAAGGCGAAGCGGGTCATCTTCTTGTTCATGCACGGCGGGCCCAGCCACGTCGACCTGTTTGACTACAAGCCGCAACTGCAAAAAGACGACGGCAAAGACCTGCCCTTCAAAGCCCCGCCGAATATCGGCGCCAAACTCACGCTGATGAAGTCGCCATGGAAGTTCGCACGGCACGGCGAAAGCGGGTTGTGGGTTTCGGAATTGCTGCCGCATCTGACCAAGCACGTCGATGATTTGTGCGTGATCCGCTCGGTGCATAGCCGCGGGCAGTCGCACGGCCAGGCCGTGTGCATGCTGCATACCGGTACCGACAACTTTGTGCGTCCCTCCGTCGGCGCCTGGGTGTCGTACGGGCTGGGCACCGAGAACACCAACCTGCCGGGCTTCATCTCGATCAGCCCTCCCAGCGGACACGGCGGCCCCCGCAACTACGGTTCGGCCTTCCTGCCGGCCGCCCACCAGGCGACCACCGTCGGCCGCTCGGGCCGCTTGGGCGATGGCCGCATCCACAACCTCCGCAGCGGCGAAAGCCTGGAGGCCCAGCGGCGGCAGTTGGACTTCGTCCAGCAGCTAAACCACGACCACCTGGAAAAGTCGGGGCACGACGAGCAGATCGAAGGCGCGATTGAGTCGTTCGAACTGGCGTTCCGCATGCAGGAAACCGCGCCGGAAGTCATGGACCTTAGCCGCGAGCCCGAGCACATCCAGAAGATGTACGGCATCGGCGAGAGCGAAACCGATAACTTCGGCCGCCAGTGCCTGCTTGCCCGCCGCCTGGCCGAGGCCGGCGTGCGGTACATCCAGGTTTCGACCGGCAATGTGTGGGACCAGCACGGCAATCTGAAGGTAGGCCACGAGCGGAACTGCCGGCAGACCGATCAGCCGATCGCTGCCCTGCTGGGCGACCTCAAGCAGCGCGGCCTGCTGGAAGACACGCTGGTGGTGTGGGGTGGCGAGTTCGGCCGCACGCCGATGGTGCAAGGCGCCAACGGCCGCGACCATAACCCGCAGGGCTTCACCATGTGGATGGCTGGCGGCGGCGTGAAGGGCGGCCTGGCGTACGGCAACACCGACGAGTACGGCTACTACGCCCAGGAAAACCGCGTACACATGCACGATCTGCACGCCACGATCCTGCACCTCTTGGGTTTGAACCACGAGCGCCTCACGTATCGTTACGCCGGTCGCGACTTCCGCCTGACCGATGTCTACGGCAACGTGGTCCACGACATCATCGCCTAAGGCATCCCGCCGGGCAGCCAGAGACCTCTCTAACGCGTTCTGCGGTGAGGTTGCGCGCTGTTGGTGCCCGCATGGGGTGTTCCGCCTGGAGCGGTTGCACCGGCGGCGCAGTCCACCCTGCCGCCCCGCCGGCAGGCTAGGGTCGAAAGAACTGCCGTACTGGGCTAGAGTTGAAGGTGCGCCTTCATTAGCGCGCTAGCCGCCCCCGCCACGTTACCATGGTGGAAACGTAGGCGCTGCTGTCCTTTCCTCGCCCCACTTCGAGGTTCTGCATGACCCGAGCCCATAACCGGGCCCCGCGCTGGCCGCTGGGCTTGCCGACTCGTCCGCGGCGGTTGCTCGTGCCGGTACTGCTGGCCTCGCTGCTGGCGGCAGCTCGCCCGGCCTCGGCCCTCGACCACGTGGTGTACCGCGACGGCGAGACTGAGAAGCAAGTCACTGGCCAGGTGCAAGTTACGGCAGCTGACGGGGGTCTGCTGCTGTTGGGGCGTGACGGCGTGCTGCACAGCATCGAGCCCGATAAGCTCGTCAGCCGTGATACCGACAACACGCCCTTTGAGCCGCTGCCCAAGGATCAGCTTGCCCAAGAGCTTTTGGCTTCGCTGCCGCCGGGCTTTACCACTTACGAAACGAACAATTACCTGATCGTGCACAACACCTCGCGGGCGTACGCCGCCTGGTGTGGCAGCCTGTTCGAGCGGTTGTACCGCGGCTTCGATAACTACTGGTCGCGGCGGGGCTTCAAGCTGCACAATCCGCAGTTTCCGCTGGTGGCGCTCGTATTCGGCGACAAAGAGAGCTACGTGCGCTATGCCCAGGCCGAGTTGGGCCAGGCCGCCGGTTCGGTGATCGGCTATTACAGCCTTCGCACCAATCGAATGGCCATGTACGACCTGACTGGCGCGGCCGCCGCGGCGCGGGGCAACCGCCTCAACAGTGCCCAGATCAACGCCATGCTGGCCCAGCCTACGGCCGCTCCGACCGTGGCCACGGTCATCCACGAGGCCACGCACCAAATCGCCTTCAACTCCGGCATGCACCAGCGGTACGCCGACATCCCGCTGTGGCTAAGCGAAGGCGTGGCTATGTACTTTGAAACGCCGGACCTCTCAAGCGCCCGCGGCTGGAGTTCCATCGGCGAGGTCAACCGGATGCGGATGCAGACCTTCCGGCAGAACTTGCCGGGCCGGGCTCACGGTTCGCTGGCGGCCTTGCTGGGCGACGACCAGCGGTTCCGCAAGGTCGATGAAGCCACGGCCGCTTACGCCGACGCCTGGGCCTTGTGCTTCTTCTTGAACCGCGTGAAGCAGCGGGAGTTTGTCGAGTATCTCAAGCTGCTGGCCGAGAAAGACCCGCTGATCTGGGACAAGCCCGAGGAGCGGCTGGCCGAATTCACCAAGATCTTTGGCGATCTGGATACGCTGGAGGGCGAGTTTATCCGCTATATGAGCCGGGTGAAGTGACGGCGGGTGGGGATGTCAGCTAGCAGCGGCGCTCTATGCAAATCACGCCGGGCTCTACAATATAGCCAAGCTACATAAACTTTTCCGGCATTCATTCGAGCACAAATGAAAACATGCCCATCGCCAAACCATCGATGCGACGGGCATTGCTAGCACTGATAGCATTGGTCTCGAGGATCGCGCCAGCTTTCACCTGTAGTGGGTAACAGGTGGTGCTGGCCGCAGGACCGCCAGCCGCAGGCGGTCTACCAGACCTCGATCTGGTTGGAAAGCTGGCGATCTTCAAGGTAGGGAAACGCGGCCGTCTGGGCGAGCTGCTTGCAATAGTAAGTTGCGCAGCGGCCATTGAGGGTCACGGTCCCATCCAACACCCGCACCGACAGGTTGCGGACCTTGTCATTGGTGCCGCGGCGGATCGCGCGTTCCACGCGGGCAGCCAGCAGCTCTTCATCGGCGCTCATGGTACGAGCGGGACGAGCCTGAGGGCTGCAATCCGTGGATGCGGTGGGAAAATGTGGCATCATCAAACTCCCTTTGCCGGGCGGACGGCCGCTCCCGGCGCAACAAGCTAGCGCAGTGGGTCGAGCTAGGTGTTGTCCGTCCGTGAAGTACGAAGAGTGGTGGTGAATTCCGTTCGTGTCAGATTCCGTGCGCGCGATCGGTTGGTGTGCTAACGCGCTGGGGGCCGGTTTAGAGAAGCGTGCCCCCTCTCCTTTTACCCCATGGGTGAATCAACGCGCATCGTGCGGAAAGCTAACTTTCACGGGGCAACGTTTGGCCGATAGTCTAGGACTTACTGATCAATTCTGTCAACCCCCCGGCACCTTCACAGGCCACTTTAGTTCTTAGGGCGCAGCAGGTTGCAGCACCGTCAAGTACCAGGAAGTACGGGGGCGCACCCGCCGGAAGCCGAGCGCCGCTACGGTTCCACCCCCACCAACACCAGCGGGACAGCAGGAACGCCGCGGCCCTGCCGGACCACGTTGTACAGTTCGCTTTCGTAATACCCGATGCCCGAGCTCATTTGATTTTGCATCTGCTTCATCGGCAGGATTTCAACTCCCACGTCAATGTGGTCGCCGACGTAGAAGGCCAGATGTTTAACGAATAAGTCATACGCGACGAAAGCATACTTGCCGAACTGTACCTCCACCGCGACCCGGTCTTTGACGAAATCGGTCTGGTTGTAGCTGCGAATGGGTACCTCGCCGGCGTCTTCAATCTCCTGCTTCTGTTCCCGGGGTGACATCGTCAGCGTTTTTCGGATGAGCTTTTCATTGCCCGTTACCCAGTAGGTTACACGGTTCTCGCTCCACCCCCTTGTGCTAAGCCGTTCCTTAAAAGCGCCATTCAAACCGATCGGGCTGAAGAGCATCTTACCTACTTTTGTCTTTTCCTTGGATTCCTTCGTCAGGTGTTCGTTCGCATTTACCGCTTCAATAACCTCCTGAATCTCATCCCAGAGCGACGGCTTGTGAACGAGCAGAAACTCAAGCCCATTGAGATGCGAGTACGTCGCGGTGATCTTCATGAGCCCGATCTCCGCGACTCGTCCCACTCATCATTGAAAAGCCCAGTGCCTTCCGATTTCTGCCAAGGCGAGATTGCCAATTTGTTGCCTGCCTGAGCCGGGTCGTAAACCGGACGGTCCATCGGCCGGGTTCGTAGCGTGCCATCAATCTCTTCCTGGATACGCTGCCGTGCCAACTGCACGTACTTGGGAATCGTTTCAGCGCCGAGCCCTTTTCGCCCATGCCGAATCGCGGCAATGATTGTCGTACCTGTGCCCAAAAAGGGGTCCAGTACCCGATCGCCTTCATTGGTCAACGCTAACACCAGCCGTTCAATCAATTCGACGGGAAACTGGCAGGGGTGTTCGGTCTTTTCGACGTGATTGCTCTTAACGTTCGGGATGACCCACAAGTCACCTGGGTTCTTGCCCAATGGGTTGCAGGAGTAAGTACCGGCTTTAGGGCCCTTGAAATACTTCTTGCCCGGGTACTTCTGCGGAACGCGGACTGGATCGAGATTGAATACGTAGTCGTTGGACTTAGTGAACCAAATGATGGTTTCGTACCGGCCAGAAAACCGTCGGCTGCAATGCAATCCGTGTTCGAAGTGCCAAATGATGCGGTTTCGCATCTTGAGCCCCAATTCGGAGAAGATCGGGTACAGCACTGCATCCAACGGAATGATGGCCCCCTTGTCTACGTAGTTGCCAACCTGCCAGCAAATGCTTCCTTGCGGCGACAGGCAACGCACGCATTCCTCGATAACCTCGGCTTGCTGCTCAAGGTAGGTGCTCAGTTGAAGCCGCTTTTCGTATTCCTTGCCGATGTTGTACGGCGGTGACGTAACAATCAATTGAACAGACTCGTCCGGAACGGACTTCAATAGAGCCTTACAGTCGCCCGGATACACGACCACCGATTCAGTAGGAGCAAAGGCGTCTGCCAGCTTCTGTTTCTTTCTGAACAGACCTTGAGCGTTGGCTTCCATACTCGTTCTCTTCACCTTAAAACGCGTGGCCAAAGCTGATCGCTCTGCACGCTACGGGGCGCCGAAACTTGGCTAACCGCTGGAAAGCATGCACTTCAAGAAGCGCTGGTTGGTGGATTGTAACGGCCAGGTGTACTTTTGTCACCGTTCCTACTGCCCCTGCATCTACCGCATCTCTTTGCCAAGCTTCGCCCGGCTTGACTAAAGCCACTTCTGCTCGCGATACCACTGGGCCGTTTGAGCCAGCCGCGTGGGCAGATCGGCGCCGACCTTCCAGCCAAGCTCACGCTGGGCCTTCTCCGGCGAGCAGGTCCACGAGCCGGCCGCGGCCTCGCGGATCTTGTCCCACGAGAAGACCATCGGCTTGCGGCGCAGCCGGGCCACGCCTTCGGCTCCCAAGGCCGCCCCGCGCACCAGCAGCAGCGGGATCGGCAATATCATAGGTTTGCGGCCCAGGGCGTCGCCAATCATGCGGCCCAGTTCGCCCCAGGTGACATGTTCATCGGCCGCCACGTAGTACACGGCATCGTAAAAGGTGTCGTCGTCGGCCGCGGCCGGCAGACGCTTGCCGCGTGCGGCCGTGGCCGCCATCATCTCGGCCAGGTCGGTTGCGTGAATGATCGAGTACCGCGGGCGGCTCAAGCCGGGCACGGCATGCAGCCGCGTTCGCCAGATGCCGCGAAACAGCGGCAGGCTCACCCGGTCGCCTTCGCCCAGCACCACCGGCGGCCGCACAATGCTGATCGGCACCTTGTCCGCATACAGGCGGGCCGCCGCTTCCGAGGCCAGTTTGCTTCGCCCATACATAGACACTGGCGCCGGCGGATCGCTCTCAATCCGTAGCCGCGTGCGCGGCGAAACGCCTCCGGCGGCTAGCGACGATACATGGACCACCACCGGCGGGTTGGACTGCGCGGCGCAGGCTTCCAGCAGGTTGCGAGTGCCCTCCTCGTTCACATCGAGGTACTGCCGCAACGTGAAGCCTGCCGTGCGGCCAGCCAGGTGATACACCACGTCGATGCCCGCCACGGCAGCGTTCAGGCTCTCGCGGTCGGTCACGTCGCCGGTGGCGAACTGCACGCCCAGCGGTTCCAGCCGCGAGACGTCGGAGCGCTTTCGCCGCAGGCAAACCACGTCGTCGCCTTGCCGTTGCAGCACGCGAACCAGGTGAGGACCGATAAAACCAGTGGCACCAGTAACCAGGGCCTTGCCCATCGTCTGCCGTTCCTGCGCGTTTGACCGATTGAGAATGGAGCGGGGATGCCAACAGCCTGATTAAGTACCACAGGAAATACAACCGCACAAACTGCAAACCGCCCGTTGCGTGGTGTGGCTCAGGCTAGGGCTGGCCCCAAGAAGGCTTCCACGAATCGCGGCAGCAGCGACTCGGCCTCGGGCGTTTCGCGGGTTGCACTGCGAAACTGCTCCATCGTCATGCCGGCGGCCGCGGCCACGTACTGCGGATAGGCTTCCAGCCGGGCAATGAAATCGGCTCGGCTCAATTCCGGATGAAACTGCGTGCAGTACACCGGCTTGCCTTCCAGGCAGAACGCCTGGTTGGCCGCCAGGTCGGAATAGGCCAGGCGAATGGCGCCGGGCGGCAGTTCCACCACGTGATCCTCATGCCCTAGCTGGCCCCAGAAGGTCGGCGGCAAGCCGCCAAAGATGCGATCGCGGCGGCCTTCTTCCGTGAGCTTGATCGGCAGCGTGCCGACCTCGGCACGATCGACATCGTGAATCACGCGGCCGCCTAGTGCCCGGGCAATCGCTTGAAAGCCCCAGCACGAAGCAAACGTGGGCTTGCCGCTTTCGCACAAGTCGGCCAGCCCGGCCAGGATTTCATCAAGCCAGGCCGAATCGCGGGTCACGGAGTAATGGCCGCTGCCGCCCAATAGCACCACATCGCACGCCTTGAGCCGCTCTGGTGCGGGAAAACCGGCCAAGAGGTCCGCCACCGCGATGCGTTCTTCCGGCACCTGGAGCGCCCGGGCGAACGACGCAACCTCGGCGCCCAGCATTGGGTCGTCGAAGTTGCGCACCTGAAGCAACAAAAATCGTAGCGGTTGCACCATGAGGCCCATCGATGACAGGAACCAGCACCTTGCCGGCAACATACGTTCGCGCCGCCCGCATCCTTACGTGGCAGTTGCACTGCCCCAACTAAATATAGCGGCGACTACCAGAGCGATTCGAGCACGTGATAGCCGGCAGGTTTCATGCCTAGCGCCATGTAAACCTGCTGCGCGGCGTAATTGTGAGCTTCGACATACAGCCGGAGCCCTGCGACATCGGGCTGCGTGCGTGCCAGTTGTTCCACGTGCCGATATAGCGCAGTAAACACGCCGCGGCGGCGAAAGTCGTGGGCGACATACACGCTTTGGATCCACCAGATATCGCCGTTGCGCCAGTCGCTCCATTCGCGCGTCAGCATTAACTGCCCGGCGATCTCGCCATCGACTTCGGCCATGAAGTATCGAGCCTTGTGCGGGTCGGCCAGCGCGGCAGCCACGCCGGCGCGCAGTGTCGGCAGCGGCAATTCCTTACTCTCGGTCTCCAGAGCCAGGCGGCGGTTGAACTCCACCACGGTTTCCAGGTCGGCGGCCTGGGCTGGGCGAATCGTAATCGCAGGATCAGACATAGCTGGTGGCCAAGCAAACGGAAAAGACAGACAATGCAAGGCCACTATGGTAGCAGCCACGCTGCCACCTTGGCTAACCGCCAGCCCAAGCGTGACACGCTATGCCGTGCTACTGGGAGTCGCCTGGCGAAGATAGGCCCCCACGGCCACCATCAGCCGCTCGACATCGTGGCGCAAACGCGGCATCAGCGGCCGCGCCTCGTGCAGTTCGCCATCCTTGCCGAGTAGTTCTAGCCGCTGGGCCAGGTCCACCAGTTCCGTCAGCCGGAAGATACGCAGCGAACTCTTGAGCGAGTGTGCGGCGCGGTGGAAGGTCTTGGCGTCGCCGCTGTCCAGGGCGCCATCGGCCATGTCGAGCAGTTGCGGAACTTCCTCGATCATCGCTTCCAGCACGACCGATAACAGATCGTGGTCGCCTTCGACGGAATCTAGCGCCGCCTGCCAGTTCAGCTCCAGTGGTTCCAGCGACTGCTTGGACTTGCCGTTGCCTTGGTGTTCGTCGGCAGGATCGGCCGCAGGTTTGTCGGTCGCTGATTCATCGCCCGTAGGAGGCTTTGTGTCGGCCGGCGGTTGAGCCTGCTCGCTCTCGGGCGGAGGCAGCACGGCATCGGGGCAAGCCGACCGCAGCACGTCGAGCAGTTCGGCGCGGCGGATCGGCTTGGACAGGTAGCCGTCCATGCCGGCTTCCAGGCATAGTTCGCGATCGCCTTTCATGGCCCTGGCGGTCATGGCGACTATCGGCAAGTGGCCGCCTTCAAACTGTTCGCGGCGGCGGATGGCGCGCGTGGCCGCCAGCCCATCCATCACCGGCATCTGCACGTCCATCAGCACGAGGTCGAACGGTCCATCATCGTGCAAGGCGTCCAATGCCTGCTGACCGTTCTCGGCAACGCTCACTTCATGGCCCCAGCGGTTGAGCAGGCCCAGGGCCAGTTTCTGGTTAGCCAGGCCATCTTCGGCCAGCAGAATCCGCAGCGGGCGCAGGTCGGTGGGCGCAATCTGATCGCGATGGTCGGCGTGTTCCAGGTGGCCTTCGGCGTCGCCGTCGCACGCTTCGAGCACGGCCGCCAACAGTTCCGACTGCTTCAGCGGCTTCATCAACCGCGCGGCAATGCCCAATCGATGGCAATGGGCTAGGTCGGCGGGCCGATCGCCGGACGTCAATTGCAGGATCGGCAACGTTTCGCCACCGGGCGTGCGCCGCACGCGCTCGCAAAGCTGGAGACTGTCGGAACCTGGCACGCGCTCGTCGCTGATCAATAGAGCGAGGTCGCCGTTCGCGACATGCCGCAAAGCTTCTTCAGCCGTCGAGGCACAAACCGGCTCCATCTGCCACATGCGGAGCAATTGTTCGAGGCAGCGGCGGTTGGCCACCGGGCCGCCGACCACCAGCACCTTGGCGCCGGCCAGGGCAGGCTGCTGCGGGGCCGACTGCGCTTCCGAGGGCTGCAAACCAAATCGGGCAGTGAAGCGGAATGTGCTGCCGCACCCGACTTCGCTTTCGGCGCTGATGTGGCCGCCCATCAGTTCAACCAATCGCCGGCAGATGGTAAGCCCCAAGCCGGTGCCGCCGTACCGCCGCGTGGTGGACGCATCGGCCTGGCTGAAGGGGTCGAAGATGGTGTCCAGTTTTTCGGCTGGGATGCCGATGCCCGTATCGACCACGGCAAACGCCAATTCAATCGTTTCGGCCGGGCGGCCGTCCTCGGCGCCGTCGCTTGCCGTGGCGACTTCGCGATCGCTGAGGGCTACGCGCAACGAAACCTCGCCGTGGTCGGTGAACTTGAGCGCGTTGCCGATCAGGTTCACCAGCAACTGGCGCAACCGGCCCGGGTCGCCCGTCAGCCGCTCCGGCACGTCCTCATCGACTTGCCAGGCCAGTTCCAGTCGCTTGGCATGCGCCCGCTGCGCCAGCGAACGTACGGTATCTCCCACTAGGTCGCGGAGCGCGAAATCCTCGTCGTCCAGTTCCAACCGGCCGGCTTCGATCTTGGAGAAATCGAGAATGCCATTGATGATCGCCAACAGCGACTCGGCCGATTCGTGGGCGATGTTCAAATACTCGCGCTGCGTGCGGCTCAAGGGGCTATCGAGCACCAGTTCGGTCATGCCCAGGATGGCGTTCATCGGCGTGCGGATTTCGTGGCTCACGTTGGCCACAAAATCGCTTTTGGCCCGGTTGGCTTCCTCGGCGGTCAGCTTGGCCTGGACCAACTCGGCGTTGGCCTGCTCCAGGCTGTGCGAATGGTTCTCAAGCTCCTCGGCCATGCGGTTGAAAGCGCGACCCAGCGCCGCCAGTTCATCGTGGGCCGTGATGGGAACGCGGGCTTTGAGATCGCCTTGCCGCAGTTTCTCGGTCGCCTGGGCCAGCACGCCGATCCGCCGCGAGAGCGACACGGCCAAGGCACCGCAGCCCAGCACCACCAGCGCCATGGCACCCATCGAAATCAGCAGAATCCGCTGCCGCATCATGCGCACCGGCAGCAGGACGTTGGCGGCGGGCTGATCGACCAGCACCGCCCAGTCCATGCCGGGGAAGCCTGCGAACCCTCGCGAGGCCGCGTAGGCCGAGAGCAGTTCCACGCCCTGCGGCGAGGTATGCCACGCAGTGCCGTCGCGGCGGAGCGTTTCAGGCGGCAGATGCTCGGCAACCTGTCGCAACTCGCCCATGGCCAGTGGCGGTTCGCCCGCCACGTGAATGGCGTTCCCATCACGGCTCACCAGGGCAATCAAGTGCAGCCCTGTGGTATCAGCGGCCGAGCGATGGTCGAGGATGCCGAACACTTCATCGATGCTTAGCGATGCTCGCAGCACGCCCAGCAACTCGCCCTGGCCATCATCAATGCGCACACACAGATAGATGCAGCGATTCTGGCCTGTGGCATCGGTGACAACGTTCGACACGTAATAGCGGTTTTGCACGGCGCGGAGCCACCAGTCTTCGTCATCCTGGCGGAAGTCGTGCGTGCGGGCACTCATGGCCGCGACCAACCCAAAGCGGTTGGTCACAAACACGTCGCGGAATGGCTGGCGCGACTCGGTGCGATCGCTGCCGCGGATATGGCTCAGCAGTTCGCTGGAAAGCTCCGTGGCCAGGATTCCCTCCATGGCCGGCGTTACCGTTTGCAAGTCGACCGCCTGCCAGAGCCGATCCTGCTCGGCGGCGAAGGCGGGCAGGTCTGCGTGCTGAGCGTACTCGCGATTGCTTTCCTTGAGCGTTTCTTGAATGACCCGGCTGCGGCTGTACGCCTGCCAGTGCGCCAAGTGGGTGTAGATGGCGCGGTCGATCTCATCCATGATGCTGCGGGCTTGGACGGCTGCCGACTGCTCGATGGCTTGCCGCGCGGCCGCCTCACCGGCGCCGGTGGCAAACCAGCCTACACCGGCGATCACTGCCGCCGGCACGGCCACGATCATCAGCAGTTTGATTACCAGCGGCATCGGCAGGAACGCCTCGCATGCAGGATCGAACGAAGGCAGTGCGTCAACGCCAGGCGGCAAAAATCGGCGGGAACCAGCGGGGAAGCGTGGGCGTTACGGCGACACATGCAGCAAACTCAGTGGACCTATGCCGTGCGGTTGGTATCGGACTGGCCTTGGGCAGTGTTCTGCAATTTGTTGATGTGCCCGCTCACGCGATCCTGGGGGTTACAGACTTTTCCAGCAGCAATCGTGCCCTCTGCCCTGCGATCCGCGGCCGCTTTTGCTGGGCTGTTTTGCTCGATGCGGCGTCCTTGCTGAGCACCGTTTCCCCCGGACCTATTAAAAGAATACGCACGCCCTGGGGCCGGGGCTATCCTGCGGAAGTTGTACCAGAACTGTCGCACCACCCCATTGGGGAATAAGCATTAACACCATTCGCGTTTGTGCATGAATCTCCGCATGCGCGGCACGATAAATCGCGGCTCGCAATGAGCGATCTTCGCGCGGTGATGCGTCTGGCGTAATTCGTACGACCCGCGCAGACGTAACAATCGGCACTGTTACAGCTCATCCATCAAAAGCCCGACACCTGAGCAGCGACCCGATGGTCTCCGGCACTGGCAGATTCGCGGGGGCACCGGTAAAACAGCAGTTAGCAGTTGCGACGTGCCGCCGCCAACGGCGGTCCCCCTCGCTTCCAGCTCCTCGGCCACGGACGATCCGGCATGATGGAATCTGACAACAGCTTTTCCACCTCGGCCGATCGGTCTGCGTCCCCGTCTTCATCTTCTGCATCCTCACATTCAGGTACGGCGATGGCTTTTGCGACAGGTGGCTCGGCGGCGCCGGGCATGGCCCGCCGCGTGATTCGCCGGCTTGAACCGTCGGTGGTGAACAAGATCGCGGCCGGCGAAGTGATCGAACGCCCGGCCAGCGTGGTCAAAGAACTGGTCGAGAACGCGCTCGATGCCGGCGCCACGCGGATTGATGTTTCGCTCGAACAAGGCGGCGTGGAATTGATCCGTGTCACCGACAACGGTTGCGGCATCCCAGCCGATCAATTGGCGCTGGCCGTCGAAAGCCACGCCACCAGCAAGATCACGTCGGCCGACGATTTGTTCCGCGTTTCAACGTTGGGCTTTCGCGGCGAGGCGTTGCCGTCGATTGCCTCGGTCAGCCGGTTCTCGATTCGCAGTCGCACGGCCGACGAACCCGGCGGCGCAGAACTGGAAATGGTGGGCGGTGCGCCGGCCCAGGTCATGCCTTGCGGTTGCCCGGTAGGCACCACGATCGAAGTCCGGCACCTGTTCTACAACACGCCGGTGCGTCGCAAGTTTTTGAAGACCACCGCCACCGAGATGGGGCATACCAGCGAAACGCTGATCCGGCTGGCGCTGGCCCATCCCCACGTGCATTTCACCTTGCGGCACAACCAGCGCGAGGTGCACGACCTGCCGCCGGTCAGCGATTGGCGGCAGCGGATCGAAGCCCTGTTCGGCCGCGAGTTGGCCGACCAACTGCTGTGGGTGGAAAGCGAAATGCCTGCCCGACTGTGCGGCTACGTGGGCTCTCCCAGCCTCAGCCGCCCCAACAATCGGATGCAGTACCTGTTCCTCAACGGGCGATACATTCGCGATCGGGCCTTGGGCCACGCACTGATGGAAGCCTACCGAGGCCTGCTGTTGCAGGGCCGGCAACCGGTGTGCTTCTTGGCGCTCGAGGTGGCTCCCGACGAGGTTGATGTCAACGTCCATCCCACCAAGCTCGAAGTGCGGTTCTCCGACGGCGGCCGACTATACAGCCAACTGCTGGGCACGCTCCGCACGCAGTTCCTGTCCACCGATCTGACCAGCCAGTGGCAGCCGCGGCCAGACCTGCCCGGCGCAGCCGACCGGGTAGGCGATCCCCAGGCGGCGGCATTCGATCCGAACAAGGCCGCCGAAGTGCGGGCCGATTTTGTGGCCTGGGCCAAGGGACAGCTTGGCAGCGCCGACGGCGCAAGCCGTGCGGCGGACGCGACAACGCCGATTGACAGTTCGCCCGAAGACGCCGGGCCACTGCAACTGCACACTGTCACGCGACAGCCTCACTTGTATATGCCCTGGGACGGCGACCCGGGCGCCGCAGCCCTAGCCGATGAAGAACCACTGCCCGGCGAACAGGACGAATCGGCAGCCGATACGGCTTCGCCTACATGGCCGCCTGACGCAACGTCGCCTGCCGATCCAACCTCAGCGCCCGGCGAAGTAACCGGCGCGTCATCGCCATCCAGCTATAGTCGGCGGATGGCGGCCGTGCAGATGCATAATCGGTATCTAGTGGCCGAGACCGAAGAAGGCATGTTGGTCATCGACCAGCACGCGCTGCACGAGCGCATCCTGTACGAGCACCTTAAGGACAAGGTGCTGCACGGATCGTTGGAGAAGCAGCAATTGCTGGTGCCTGAGCCCGTGGACCTTAGCCCCGCTGAGAAGGCTGCCGTGCTCGAACAGCGCGACGTTCTGGCCAAGCTGGGCATCGACGTGGAACCGTTCGGCGGCGATACCGTGCTGGTCTCCAGTTACCCGGCCATGCTCCGTAATGCCCGGCCGGCCGAGGTACTGCTGGGCGTGCTAGAGTCGTTGACCTCGGGCCGCCCGTTGGCTGCCCGGGATATCGTCGATGAACTGCTGCACATGATGTCGTGCAAGGCGGCGGTCAAAGCCGGCGATCCGCTCACGCCTGAAGAGATCGACGCGCTCTTGGAGCAGCGTCACCTGGCGACCGACGCCCATCATTGCCCTCATGGCCGCCCCACAGCCCTGGTGCTTACCAAGGCCGAACTCGATCGGCAGTTCATGCGCAAGTAGCCGCGGCGCATCTGAAGAACTCTTGGCGTTACGCCCCCCCCCGATTCGGGTGAGTTGGTCCCGTACCCGCTGGCTGCAAGCTATCCAGCCGCCGCCGTCACTGTAGCGGTGAGCTAAGCTCTTTTCGCCGGTATCAGTAACGGCAAACAAGCTATTGCGCTGGCGTAAGTTGCCGTCGTTCTTTTGCCGAGAAAGGCGGCGGCACGGCGGTTGCATAACTGCTGTTGTCTGCTTGTGGCCAGTACTAGGGAACGACGACTTATGTGGATTACCTCGGCCCCCACCTTCGTCCTCATTGCCGATACCAACACGCCTTGCCCTCAATTCGCCGTCGCCATCGCTGACGGCCAATCGGTTGTCATCGGCCGTGGCGACGATGTCGACATCAAGACTTCGGACCGCTGGGTCAGCCGTCGGCATTGCGAACTGCGCCGCCGCGGCAACCAGATTGAAGTGCGCGATCTGGAATCGCGGCATGGCACTTACGTGAACGGCGAAAAGACCCCGTTCGCGCTGCTGAAGCCGGGCGATGAGTTGTGCGTCGGCCTGAGCGTCTTTCGCTTGGCAGAACGGTCAGAACCGCTACATTGACTGCGGGCGGGTTTCGCTTCAGCTGGCCCATGCCCGCCGTGGTTTGACCAAGCGTGCGCGCCGCTCTGTGCGGGCGGGCGCGCGTGGCCGCACACTTCTTCAAGCTCACATCTTCAAGCTCACATCTTCTAAACGTGGCATCACCCGCCCCACTGGGTTAGATTAGGAACCCTGAAGGTGGCAGACAGTGCTTCAATCGCTGCCGCGCCCCAACCGCGTTCCTCGCCTGCCGATCCGACCCCAGGGAGCCGCTCGCCATGTCGCTATATTCTCCGTCTGTCCAG
>Ga0182738_1001910_pt1 | contig 25307 bp, 10 predicted proteins | sample eDN5th30CBELigMG_FD_128876 | JGI IMG/M metagenome (GOLD analysis project Ga0182738, IMG submission 128876) | Enriched Miracle-Growth compost microbial communities from Emeryville, California, USA - eDNA 5th pass 30_C BE-Lig MG (version 2)... ...
GTGTAAGACGGGAACAGATGGGAGTGTATCAGTATCAGTCAAAATTGGATCAAAGACACTTCTCTGCAATCAAGAAGGAAAGATTTCAGTGCCAGGAATGAGTGGAAAATTATATTGTCCAAACCCAGTGGCATTTTGCGAGAAAATTGGAACAGAAGGATATTGTAGAAGAGGCTGTATGGGAAGAGGATCTTGTGTTGATAAAGAGTGTAAATGTTGGACAGGGTGGTCAAATTTTGATTGTAGCATTGCAGCCTATGTAAGTTTTATCTGCAGGGGGAGATAATTAATTTTGTCTCAGGGTGATAATTGTGAAAGATGTGCCAGATTAGATCCATGGAAGACTTCATGTTATGGGGATGCTTGTGTCTGTAATCCAATGAATGTGACATGTGCAGGGGCTGCCGAGGGTTCAAGAAATACTGCAGGATATATTTGGATTATTGTTGGAATTGTTAGTGGGATTTTAGCCTTTGGAGTAATTGGAATAATTCTTGCAATAAAACGTGAAAAAATAGTTATTCAAAATAAAACGAAAAAGGTTCATCAAGTTGAGGAACAAAATGAAGTCTCTAAAGAAGGAAAATTTTCAGAAGGTTCAAAAAATCTAACTTGGACGGATGCTTCAAAGAATTCAAAAACTGATGTTGAAGCTGGAATTCCAACTATCACAAAATTGTCTTTGTAAACAAACAAATAAATACTTTGTAATTCATATGTTTTGACTTTAAAAATTTTTTGCTTCATTAAGTGCGCAATTAATTAAATTGAGCTCAAAAAATTGTCATTTTTTTTTTCATATTTGACTGAGGGATAAATTTCCATTTTAAAAAACACATCAATATTCATCTCATAAATTTCACTAAATTACAACCTATCGAACCCCCTAATCTGATGTTTGCAAATCCTAATCTTGGTTCATTTGAAGAGACTTTTGGAGATAATCGAGGCAACGATGCTCTATTTTTCCTTGATGACGTTGTTCCAAAGAAACAAGTATCATAATTTTCGTCTTTTCATAAAAATAATGGATCAGGAGCCAAACACCTCTTTGACAGCTCAAGATGTGATGAATGAGTTGGATTTGTTGAGTTGTGAGACACTTGATAAAGATTCAATCGAAAAGAATTTGAATAGACTGATTGACTGGTTCAAGAATACAAGCCAATCTAAAATGGAGCAATCATTTTTGAGTGAATTACCTGATAAATTGGGCGCTTTGTTTGGAAATATGAAGGATCAAGTTGGTGAATTGGACTATAATGCAACAGGAAAGTTGAAAATGGCTTTAAAGAATATGGCAGAGGTTGATTTATTGAAGGATCATTTGGAGAGTTTTGACAGAAATCACAAGTTGAAAGGAGAAATTGAAGACCATTTTCAAGAATTAATGGACAAATTGAAAGACCAAAGTAAGAAGATCAAGAAACAAAAGAATCTTGAAAAAAGGAAGAAATTGTATGATGCTGAAAGACAAGATCGAGTTGGAGGGATCAAGAAGAGCAATGATCTTCTTAAAGAAGATGATGAAACTATCAAAGGCGAAACTTTCAGTTTAACTAAATATGAAGAGAACCCCAATCAGGAAAAGAATTTCTTTGGCTTTAGCAATTAATCTCATAATCGTATCATATATTCACTCCATTGTTTACATTATTATTGTATCTGTGTTTACTACGACCTAAAATTTGAGAGAAGTTGTTTTTCAAAAAATTCAAGTTGTCTTTATGATAATTTCAGACAAGATAGATAGTGGTATGGAATTCTTAAGGAGTTTTTTATTTATAAAAAACTAAATCAATGAATGCAACTACTTAGTGTTTGATTTCCCATTGGATCAAAGTTCTATCATAACCTCCGATAGAGTACAAATGTCTATCTTCATTATCGAATTTGACTCTAACGACGTGTTCAGAATGTCCAGCATAAGCCTTGGGCTTTCCTCCCTTTAAGCAAGGATATCTCATAAGGTTCAACAATCTCCAATCATCTCCTGTGGCCACGATATCTCCAGCGTGATTTCTCTCAACTCCGTTAATGTGAGATCCATCAACTCCACTGGGATAAATACCTTGAACAGGCCATCCGATTCTGGAAGTCCAGGTGTTCCATTGTTCATCACGGAGAGCGGTGGCACCTCCAGTGAGTTGTTGTCCAGTATGGGCGTTGAAGAACAAGATTTCATAAGCACCATCAGTGGCTTGAATATATTGACTGTCATTGGACCAATCAACGGAAGTAATGAAGGAAGAGTGCTTGGCACACTTGGAAACAAGCTTGTAGTGGCTGTCATAAATGTAGACCTTGTTATCATGAGAGCCAACAGCCAAGAACTCACCACAAGGTGAATATTGGAGAGCTTCAATCCATTCTTTAGCATCGTGCTTTTGGGTGACGATATTGTCAAGATCTCTAATGCTCTTTCTAATACTGAGTTCACCGTTGTTAATACCAACAGCAACGTGTCCGGTCTTGGGGTTAATGGCAACAGCTCTAGCGCATTGATTGGGAGGATAAACACTCAAAGTAGAAGCTCCCATAGTTCTGGCCTTAGGACCAGCCTTTTCATTGATAGTTCCAGTAGAAACGCATCTTCTAGCTTTAGGATCCCAGACCATGATTTTGTTATCATCAGCAACGGAGACAAGGAGTCCGGATTGAGGGCAAACAGCGAGGCCCCAGGCTTCACCATCAGAATGAGAAGACATCAAGAGCTTAGGTTGTTTGCTGTCAATGAATTCAACGATAGAACCATCACGAAGTCCGACGACAAAATCACCTTGGCCATTTTGATCAAGAGCCTTGGGAAGAGCGGGGACTTGCATTCTTCTAAGTTCCTTGAATTCTTCAGTCCAGACGATGAGGGCGTTGTCTTTACCACCAGTAACAACTCCACCAGGAATAGCGCTGATAGTACTAACAAGACCAGTGTGGGCCTTGACTTCTTTGGTACATTGGTTGCCACTCCAGACATAGACTTGTCCATTAAGGCCACCAGTGATACATTTACCGTTAGAAAGCCACTCACAGCAGTACATATCGGTCATCTTGTGAGATCCAAAGATACCCTTCTTGGATGAGAGAGTTCCAGAGCCAATGGTCCAGAAGACAACACCACGTTTACCAACAGTGGCAAAAACATTTTCTTGGGTGGAGCAGAAATTCAAGTCCAAGATAGCATCAGGGCCGCTTTTAGCAGAAGCAACTCTGGTACCTTCTTCCCAATCCCAGACAACGACAGTGTGGTCATTATCATCACCAATAGCAGCAAGATACTTGCCGCTGTTGGAGAATCCAATGCACTTGCAAGCTCTAGTGTCTTTTCCAAGTCTAAACTTGGCGATCAAAGAGCAGTCATCAGCAGACCAGACGCAGATAAGGGGGTCCTTACCAACTTGGCCAGTGGCGACGTATTGTCTAGAAGGATGGATAGCAAGGGAAGTGATGTCATCATCGTGACCTTGGAGTTTGCTCTTTTCACCACCACCAAAGAATCTTTGGGTGTTGGTTTCAGTATTGAGGACTATACCTAAAGCTGCGGTCATGTAAGCGATTTCCTTAGGGTTGGAAGTATAGAAGATGTTGTTTCTAGAGTCAATGGCTCTGTAACCATAGACATATTTCATTTCAAGGTCTTGAGAGGGAGCACTTTTTTCGATTTTAGGAAGGTCAGTGGGTTGAACAATAGCACCGAGCCAAGGTTTAACAGCACCGAAGGATTTTTCTTGTTCAGATTCTTCTTCATATTGGAGTTCTAATTCAAGAACAGGAGCTTCGCGCTTTTCGTATTTGTCGACAACGTTGCCGAATTTGTCGAGTCTTTGGCCACCAGAGCATTCCCATTCGAACTCTTCATCTTGGATTTGTTCGTATTCTTCAACTTGAGAATCCATTTGTTGTTAAACTAAGTTTGCAAAAAAAGTTTATTGATTTAAATAATATATAGTTTTTGAGTTTCCTGGAGATATTTATAAATCAAAACTAGATTTATATTAAGACAAGCCCTAATCAAACTGGTTGAACGATTATTTAGGGTTCAATCAATCAATTATTCATTCTTAGATTTGAGACTTATCATCGTCTGCTGTCTGTCTAAAGTGAGGTATATGAAGGACTTTGGGTTCATTTCAACGGTAGTTAGAATGGAAGGTTCGATCAGAAGAAGAAAGAATATGAGATAATTTAACAGTCAGGCGTTATTAAAACCCTAATCTTGACTGACTCTACTAAAATTAGAGTCCCTTTGAAGTTTAATTCGGATAATCCCTTAAAATATGAAGAGTTTATTTTCATGCAAGAAGTGACCAGAAATTGGAAGAGTCCCTTGAGACGAGACTGAGATTGAAGATGGGAAAATTCTCAACGAAAAAATGTCATGGAGAATCAATACGCAAAATGAAAAACTTGAAATTCGAATGATAAGTGTTTTGAAGGGGATTTTGACTTTAAAAAAGTCCTAAATTAAACTAACTTTGATTTTTGTTTAAAATTTAAACAAATTATTTGTCTGTCGTGTGCTGTTCTCAGAAGATATTTGTAAAGACTCTTGACTTGAAATAAAGTCTCTAATAATTTGAAACGTTAGAAAAGGCAACCGTTTTATTCCTTATCTTTTATAATGCCCTTTTTGGAAGATAATTATACAAAGAATATAAAGATACAAGAAAGTTAAAAATACAGAGAAACAATTTATAATCTTTCTAATTTTTGTAAATGCTCATCATAAGCACCTTCATCAGCCAGAATAAGATTATTGATAAATTTGATTTTTTGTTCAAAAATTATTTTTATTTCTTCCAAATCTTCCTTTGATTGCCTCTTCAATGACTCTTCAAACTTGAAAATTTTTGATACAAGAATACGAGAATGATTATTACCCCACTATCTTTCAATAGACCAACTAAATTCTTTGACATTTGTCTTCTAGTTCTTGCAATGATTTCATCCCTAAGAAATTATTTTTAAAGGAAAACTTTCTTCTTTTACTTTATAGCAGCAGGTTGTAGTACAATACTCGAGGCTTGTTTTCGAATAAAACTGTCCTTTTTATCATTAAAATACAAATCAGCAGGATCTCCTTTCTTTATCTCAATTTCTAAAATATAATGATCTGTCAGGTAAGTCCCAGCTCTTTTATCATAGATATAATTCGCTCTGATTTGATATTGATCAGCTCGAACAGGTGGTGTAAAATGTTTCAGTTTTCTGTCAAAAGCTATTGCAATTTCATCAAAGAGTTTACGATCCAGTCGAATCCCAAGAGCCAGCCCATCATCATTTATTCCCAGATAAAGAGTTCCCCCTTGCGAATTTAAAAAGCTGGTGACGTATTTTTCAATAAGGCCTTCAATATAGTCAATACTGGTGATCTTAAAGTGTTTAAATTCATGATGCATATTTTCAGCTATATCCACTGTTTCTTTATAAATATAGATTTTTGTTCCAATAGTAAATGGGAGCCCATTTTTCGAGTTCAAAATTCCCAATAAATTCACATCAGTTTCTCTCTTCTTTTCAAGGCGAACCTGAGTCTCCACCGCTTCAATATTTTGAACTCTTGGGACTTCCGTTGTGATAGGTTTGATTTCTTGAATTGGTGGTGGTTTATTACTTTGATGGTTCACGTGGACTATCTGTACTGGCTCAGCCTTTTTAGGAGTATTTATATTCACATTTGCAAGAACTGATACTGGCACTGAGACGGGTTTTGGTTTTGCATAACCATTTAAGGCAGAAGGTAATTGATTAGCTGTTGAATACTCCTTTATGTTTACAATTTGATTGGAGGAGGTTTTTTCCTCTTCTTTAATGGTGTGATTGATGACCTTTACTGTGCTGATACTTTTGACAGGAGCAGTAGTTGCCGAGGTTTGATGAGATTCCAGATAAAATTGTCCTGAAAAGCCTTTTTGGGGATCTTGTTTGCTGATTGATTCTTCGATAAAGAATTGCCCAGAAAAACCACCTTTTGAGTCACCAGATTTGTTTGATTTTTGCGAATCAACTGTTGTATTTTGTTTACTATTCTCATTTATGGAAATAGGTTTAGGATGACTTTTCAGACTGCTTTCTTCTTCCAAATTGTTAATTAATTCACCAAACCATATTGATGTATTATTTGTATCAGATCGATGACTGAACATAAGAGAGTCGTTATCCACATTCATCAGTCTATTTTTTATTTGGGAATCACCATCTTTTGTGCTGGGAACACTTTTATCATTATGAACATCAATTCTTGATAAAGAAACATGGTCCAGATCTCTTCCAACTCTTAATAAATTATGCCAGTGATCTTTTTCTTCTTCATTGTGATAATCTGGACAAAAATATCCGCGACATTGGATGCAAGGAGTGGTTTTAAATGCTTTTGGATGATACAAGTACTCTATTAGATTCAAACATTCTCTTCGTTCAGGTTTTATGTATTGAGTATTTGAATAATAGTGTTCATATTGAATTGTTGGGATTGGATCCTTATTCAAAGGATCTCTTCTTTGGTCAGTGTGATTATGATAATAGAAACATTCAGCAAAATCATCAGGAGGCCTAAAATTGTCAGAAGTTTGTTTATAGCAAGGGCAGAGTTTTTCTTGACATTTTTCAGTTTTAAAGGTTCGGAAATCTTGAAAAGTCTCCATGATTTGAAAGGTTTGATTGTCAACCTTTAAAGAAAATTTCAAAAAGATTTTTTGTGTACTCTTTTTCAGAAGAAGCACTTTATTGAAATTAATTTATAGAATTAATTTGTCTCTTTGAGAAGTATCGCCAATTACATTCATATCAGATTTTAATAACCAAGGGTGACAATCTTTGGTCACTTTTTTTGTATTTTTCATTTTTTAGGATATGAATATTATTGTTTAAATTCAAAATTAACCAATCAGAGGTAGCTGAAGGGTTGACTCGAGAAGAAAGTAAAAAAATAATTGAAATAGAACTTTGGGTCAGTTGTTTTTGAATGAAGAAATAAATTGAGACTGCCTTATTGTTCGAAGACGAGAAGGTTTTATAAAGCCAGCTCTATTATTTTTGAGTTTTTTAGGAAGAAGTTGGGAACATTTCATAAGACATGCCTGATGAAGAAAATTGAATATTTCTGTTTTTGAGATGTTGTTTTTTTTCAATAACAGAAAGATCTGAAAGAAATGTATTTCAAAGATAGTCAAGGTTCTATCTACTCTTGAAGTTTTTCCAAAGCAGTTTAAATTCACTTTTTCAAAAATAGTTCAAGTAATTTATTTAATGAGAAAAGTATTTTTGAAAATACTTGATTGAACAGAACATGAAATACTTCCATATCTTGGCTATTTTTAAAACAAAATCTACTTTCTATCATATTTGGTTAAACTCTAAGAGATATTCCATAATTCATTAAAAACTATTCACAAATTTCTGGACTCTTTCTTTCTCTAAAAAATTCTATTCAATTCAATGCTTTTTGAATTCACTCACTTCCTCATAAAGATATATTTGGAGAAGTATTAATGATTTGTCCCTCAAAAATCTTTTTGCTTCAGATTTGATTTTTGACAGAAATATCTTGTGGTAATTAGATCTACCAATTTCACATAAAATGTTTTTTGCAAAAGAAATGAAACCCAGTCAGAGAAAATTCATTGTCATTACTATATTCTTAAACAAATATTCTCTCAGTCAATTTCAGTCACTTAGACCAGCATAAAAATTCTTTTGTTGAATAGCATGTTTATCTCAGGCTTCAAGGTTATCAAAAAGTTATCCACATTTTATTTGTGGTGGAGTGTTGGATGGGCTCTCGCTTACTTCTTATAACTCACTCTCTTTATCAGAAAATACTCCCTGAGCTCGTTAATGACGAACGAAGCCCTCAAAAGAATGATGAGTCAAAAGAAGATGTACCATTTATTTCCCTTGTCTTGGAAATATAATGAGGTAGGTGCTCATCGTGTTGCTCGTTTTTGATCTTAGACTCAAGACGTCTTCAGATCAGAAGGAGCCTCCAGGAGAAAAGGGAAGAAGAAATTTTTCCACATCTAAACTTGAGGTACACAAAGAGTATTTCAGATTTGTAGTTTGATGAAAAAATACTTTAATGCGCAAGAAATTCGAAAAGTACGGGTTTTTGATATTAAATCGAGTCAAATAAGCAAGCAAGAAAATGATTTTTAGAATAATACGAAGCAAAAGATTTTTTCAGAAGACATCAGACTAGGGCTTGCGAAAAATATTTTTAGTTGAAACTCTTTTTATTTTGCAAAAGGTCACTAAAAATTTCGATAAGGAGAAGTGTTTCTCAGAAAACACAAGCAAATATCTCATCGGACATAGTATGAAATAGATTTGAGTACGCTTTAATTTTAAAATTTAGAGCCGATATTTGGAACGATGTTTAAATTTCCCGCATTAGGCACTAAAAATTTTAAATTCTTCGCACATAAATACTTTGGGCTCGCATCAGATCTATAAAATATATTTAAATCGCACACTCTTTTCCTCTTCACATCATCTCAAACATGTTCCAAGCTAGACTCGAACAAGGTATCGTCCTCAAGAAGATCATTGAAGCCATCAAGGAACTCGTCAGCACTGTCAACATCGATGTCTCTGGTGCTGGTCTCTCCATCCAAGCTATGGACTCCTCCCACGTTGCCCTCGTTGCCTTGAACCTCAAGGAAAACGGTTTCCAAAGCTTCAGAGCCCTTAAGAACATGACTTTGGGTCTCAACATCCAAAACCTCTCCAAGATCATGAAGTGCGCTGGTAATGACGATATTATCACCATGAAGGCTGAAGAAGATCCTTCTTCCATGACTTTTGTCTTTGAAAACAACAGTAAGGATCCATTTATTGATCGTTTGACTCATGGATTTCAATAGAGAGTGATAAGGTCTCTGAATTCAACCTCAACTTGTTGACCATTGACAGTGAACAACTCAGCATCCCCGAAACCGACTACAACTCCATTGTCACCATGAGCGCTGCTGAATTCACCAGAATCTGCAGAGAAATGTCCCAAATCTCCGAAACAGGTATTAGATAGCAATAGTTTCTGAAGCCTAATATTTTTCTAGTCACCATTGAAACCTCCAAAGAATCTATCAAGTTCTCCGTCAGCGGTGAAATCGGTGGAGGAAGCATCACTATAAAAGGAAATGAATCCGACAAGAAGGAAGACCAAACCATCTTGGAAGTCGATGAACCCGTCTCCTTGTCTTTCGCCCTCAGATACTTGAACCTTTTCAATAAAGCCTCCAACTTGTCCACTCAAGTTGTCTTGTCCATGTCCACTGACACTCCCCTCGTTGTTGAATACAGAATTCCTGATTTGGGAAGCTTGAGATTCTACTTGGCCCCCAAGATTACTGAAGACGAAACTGCTTAAAAAAGAATTAGGGACAAATAATAAAGAGTTTATTTTATATCTCCTTTTTCCAAGGAGAGTTTTTAGATACATAAATCTATAGAATAGATATAATTTGTAGCTTGTTTGTGATGTGCAAGTTTTACTCTCTGTATACAAATATATATAGCAGTTGATATATATTTTTGAAATAAATCAGAGGTTCATATCTCCATAAAGTTGTTGTACTTACAAATTATCTCTCTCTGCTGTCTGTAAAATTTGCCCTCCCCTGCTTCCGAAAAAAGGATCCTCTGAATTGGTTTTTCCAAGAGAATTCTTTTTCCTATTTTATATTTCATTTCATAAGACTTCTTTCTTCAACAAAAACAAAAAGGTCAGGGGGAATTTTTTTCTCCTGGTATTCCCTCTCTCCCTCTGTGTGAGAGGTAAGTTTAAAAAAATGAAAGAAAATCTATTTGGAAGGGAAAATTTTCAGGTTGCGCGTATTTTTTTAATTTTCATAGAGAGTAGTAGCTTTTTAATGTTTCACATAATTTAAATCAAAAGTGCGCAATTATTATAAAAGGAAGATAGATGATATGATAAATTGTTCTGTGTGTGATCAAAAGAGATTCTTCACTTCTTTTTGACTTTTAATTAGTTAGAAGAGCCCTGAAAACCCAAGCATCTCTTTAGTAGGGGTACCAGAATTTGAATTTATTAATTCTCGAAATTAGAGCTCTTATGAATTACTTTAGATTTTAACAAGATTTTCTTGAAAATTTAATTGATGTTTAATCCCAGATTGCTCAGTTTTCATAAGAAAAATAAATTGGTGCGTTTTTCTTTCAGATAAACACAAGTTCTATAACTCATGAAATTTATTTTACTGTAAGGCACTCTTATTTTCCTCTAATTCCTTTTGGGAATATGAAAATGAGAACTTTTCAAAAGATTTGATTTTACAATTTTTCAACAGAAAAGAGTCTGAAAAATAAAAATCAGGTGATTCGTGACTGATCCACTCTCATTTGAAATGTCTTTCAAAAACCAAATTATCCAGTATTTTGAATAGATTTTTTTCTTACACTTTTTCCCTTTGATTTTTGAAAATTTTTTTTTTTAGTTTTTTCTTGACAGAAATTTTTTTGGAAAATTTTCAATTTCAGGAAGTTGGAAAATCAGAGAACATTTTTGGGAATTTTTTCCCTCTATTTTGAAGTTCAGAGAAATTTTTTTTTCAATTTTTTTCATAAAGTCTGACCATTTTATTTTGTGAATACAAAATAAAATCTCTAGAAAATTATCTCATTCTCAGAAAAAACTTTTATGACTTGCAAACCAATAAAGAAGTTTATTTTATAAAATTATTGCTGATCTTCAAATCCCTCAGAATCCTCATTATCATCATCAATAAAATCTGTCAGATTTTCATCACTGTCATTACTATCATCAATATCATTTTCATGCTCAGTCCAAGATGAATCAGATTGATAGCGAAGATGAATTTTTTAAAAGAAACGAAAACCTGAAGTTTACTCAGCTCCCATCAAAAGAGATTTTTGCAACTGCGCATTATGATTACTGTATGATTACTGAGAAACTCTTGGAGACGAGAAACAGCTTCTTGAGAAATTTTTGGGCAACTACAATGAGCGTAAGTTTCAAGAAATCAGAGGACAGAAGTACTATAAAAAACCTATTGATAAGTTTCGAAGATTTTTCAGATTTCCTGAACAAAGTTCTCCGACAAATATCTGAGCTGCATCTTCTGTAATTGAGCCTAGACTATTTCCTAGTTAAATATTTTCCATAAAGCGAAGATCGTTACAAAGAAAAATTTATGTTTAAATATTCAAGTTTAAGTAAATTTGTGATCATCGAAGTGCCCATATCCTTCAAGTCAGCATTAGAAAAGCTGGTACTAGAAGAAGAATTAACTCAGAATTTTTAATAAAGAAATGAACTTGGACAATTTCATTGTGAGATGTGAAAGCCTTCTCAGTTGAGGAAGAGCTTTTGAGTTAAAGTCCTGAAAGAATTTGAAATTGTCATCAACTGACGGGAACTCAGAGGGGCTAAATTGTGACATTTAAAGACCTGATTTCGAATAAAATTTACGATTTGCTGACGGAAATGTTGACTTCAAGATTTGTAATTTTGTTCTTTTCAACACAGTGAAAATTCTTAAAAAATTGTTGGGTAACAGAATTGACCAAGAAACTGATTACACGTCAAATAAAAAGGAGAATTCTTATTACCCTTTGAATTTCAATTTCAAGTGTTCAAGGGTCAGAGAACAACCAGAAATGGCAGCAGCGATTTTTGCGGCATCATCTTTACTTCCAAAGCCACTATAACAAGATAAAAATCCATTTAAATTTATTAACCATTTGAGATCAAGTTGCAAGACCTTGAGATTCTTCAAGTAATTGAATAATCTTGAATCAATATCTTTAAAGCATAAAGATTTTTGTCTAGAGAATAGTTGAAAAAAACTTTGAGGAAAAAATGATTTACAGAGAGCGGAATATATGAAGAGAAAGATGATTTTGTTTTGTAAGTGATTTTGCCGAATTGAGGAATTGGATATCAGATTCAGGCTCTGGCATTCTGAGCCCACTATTTCAATCTTTAAAAAAAAAGTCGTCAAGCAAGAATTACTCTGAAGTCGCTAATGTGAAACTTGTGATGCTGTTCAAGTATCTTGATGTGTTGAATTTAATTTGCTTTTGACGAGAACGGTGTACTGAATCCACTCTAAATAATTGAAAAACGATGAATTCAAGAGAACGAAATATTACCCGACAAATTGGATATCGAGATGTTTGAGATTTCGAAGATAATTGCTAAGGTAATGTGTCATGAATTCCTTCAAGTCTGCGCATTGTTGCTGGTTTCTAAGGGTTGTCCTCAGTGTTAGAAAAATTTTTAAAAATTACTCAGAAATATATAGAGTGAATTTTTCAAGTCTTTTTAAACGTCTGCATATTAGCAGGATAAGCTGTTTGATGCATTCATCCGGTTGATCTCGAAATCTATTTTTTCAGAAATTATTTTAGAAGAATTTACCCTCGGAAGATGAGAGTGAGGCTTTTAAGATTGCGAAGAGACTTTGTAAGTTTTTGGCTGAAAAAATCGACGCCATCAGCTCCCAAAGAATTCCAGCTAGTTTTTCTGTGAGATATTGAAAAGAATATATCCACTATACTAGTCAAAATATAGGTGTAAGGAGGTGAGTGATTCAAAATACTTTGTGAGATCCGTTGTAAAGATTCGAAAGTCCCGTTTTTTAATTGCTCGAAAGCTATTTATCAGCAAAGCTGGCATATGTTGAAATATTTACAGTTTGAAGTTCATAGCTAAATGGCGAAAATGTTTGAATTGGCGGATTGCTAATTGTGAATGGAGAAATGTCAAGTCTGACTCTAAACCAGGACTATTTAATAAAAGTTGAGGAAAATCCTTTGTGAAAACAAGTATAATTTGATTTAATAATATTGAATTTTGAAAGTCTTTGGAAAAAGATCGCTTACGATGGACCTGGAAAGTCGTCTTTAGGATTGAGACGAATGATGTTGTTATCATGACAGATTAGAGGCGCTGAATAAGGTTCATCAACAAATCTGGCATCTTTCGGGTTAGATTCGAATATATTGGGAGGATTATCATACAAGAAGCGAAAGTAAAAGGGATGATATGGGGTATTTGGTGTTGAGAAAGTTCTAGGAAGAAGTTTGAATCATAATTGGCAAGCTTGAGGCTTTGAAATTCTTGATTGGAGTTCATCAGAATTGAGTCGAAAAAAATAGCAGAGATTTTCGAAATTAAATATTATATTATTCTGTTTATGAAATTTTTTCTTAAAAGATACAAAGAGATATCCTGAGTTTTTATTTTTCTCTCTCTCAAATTAAATTACAATAATTCTGTTTGAGATTTTTCATATGAGTCCTCAAGGAACTTTCATTTGTTTCAACGACTGTGGGCGGAATTTCTTCAAATTGCATATCATCCAGATTATTTTGATCTTTTTCTTCAAGGAAGTCTGAGAGATTTTCGTCACTATCATCACTATCATCTCGAGAAACATCACTGAGATCATCAGGAGGCTTGTACCACGAAGAATCTGATTTTGCACTAGGTATTATAGAATAAATGGATAAAACAAGACATTAATTACTCGTTAAATTGAGCAATGGCTGTCGTCATGTCTGGTCGAAAATGGTTCAATGAAGCTTGGAGTTTTGCGGCCATCTGTTCAGTGATTTCACAACAACTACAATCTTGTTAGAGAATATTAAATTGAACTTTATGACTGGCAAAAAGCAACAAAGAAACCTTTCAAGTTGGGGAGATGTTGGATTGGGTCTCTACAAAATTTATCAATCATGTAATCAATCGTATCATCTCTGAGAGTTCGATTCCTTTGAACAAGTTTATAAGAGTGTAAAGTAAGAATTATTACCCAGTAAAAAGAAGATGTAAATCTTCAAGTTTAGGGAGTTTCGTGGCAATTGCCTCTATCAAATTACAGACCTCGTCATCCTCGACGCCTCTGGCTCTTAAAAAGAATCTGAGGAGGATTTAGAGTGAAATTTTTACGCTTCAAAGTTTAGTTTTAAGGATTGGAGATTTGGAAGCTGAGGGATCACTTTTGAATACAATGCTTCCAGAGGGTTTCTTTGTTCATTTCCAAGCGACCTCCGAATGAAACTATGTCAGACCTGAGAATATTCAAAGGAAAAATGGAAATCCTACCGACTGACAAAAGAGTGGATATCGAGAGTTTTGATATTGTTATTTGGAGCAAAAGTCATATGTGCAAAAATTGGTTCAAAAGAAATAGCACTGCTTCAGAATTGTGAATTTACTGGCAAATGCATGGATTAGTTACCAGTGGAAATAGAATTTGAGGTGATTTAAAGTGCTTGTGCAGAGAGAGATTTCTGTCATCATTTTTTCAAATATGCCAAAAGGCGCAAATGTACTAACTTTTAATGTCTTAAGGAAAGGGTTGAGTTTACTGTTTGAATTGGAAGTTGAGAGACTTGAGGGATTTTGTCTGTCGAAACAGAGAAGAAGCAACTGAATCAAGGACACTTTGATCAATCCTATAAAAATACTTATTTGAATCTGACCATGATTACTTGATGTTTAGGAAAAGAATATTGAGTTTTCGAGATTTTTTTGTTGAAGAATTCTGGGTATCCAAAGAAATTTGATCTTCCGTAAGACACATTGAACCAGGAGCCCTATTGCCAAGGTTAGGTCTTTGTTGCAAAGGAAGGTCCTACTCAGCAAAGAAGAGTTCGATTTCATGCAAATTTTGAAGAAATCTCGATTTGTTGAATGCAATTTGTGATAAATCCATCTGACTGGATTGGTAAGGATTACTTGAAGAGTTGAGAAAGGAATAAAATAATGAGAAAAACCTCGATAGAGTGAGTCTAAAATTTTTCAGGTCTCTTAAATAAGTTGTTGGATGATGAGTGATAAGTTTCGTGAATTTCTTTGAAAATTCTTGACCACTTTGACTATCGGATATTTAGAGGATCATTTAATGTCAGAGGCTTACTGGATGAAAGAGAGGTGAAGAGATTCTATTTTTTTGCAGCGTTTGCTGAGATCACAAACAAGCTGTTTATAAGCAGTTTCAGTCATGTTTTGGGTCCTTGGGAGTATGAGATTTTGAAGAGATGATTATTGTACTGTCGAACGACAATTTTCAGTTCTTTGAGATTGGTGAAAGACTTGGTGATAAGATTGCTGAACCAGATAAAGTCATTATTGGTAATAAGTCTCCCATTTTCATATGCTGTAACTCTAAAGATAGTCTTATTAGAATGTAGAGAATTGTGGTCACTTTTGTATGGTGATTGATAGGGATCGAAGTGACTTGCCATACTTTGCCATATTCATCGCCAAGTAACGAAACTCTTTACCGCTGAGCATTTGGCAACTATTGGAAGAGATGAGTGGAATGGGGAGATCATTTTAGCTACTATGTAAGATCAATTGCAAGATGAGACAAATATTTGATTTTCTTTGAAGCGAGTTGTGAGTGAATGCACGCCAAGACCTGCTCGACTCTTTGCCTAAGTATGGTTTAGTATGGTTTTTTTTATGAAGAAGAAGAAATGCAACAAATTTTCATTGAAAACTGAGAAGAATGAGTTTTACGCTTCAATAGGATGCTGATTATCTCTTGTATCCAGTCGGAGTATGTTGTCCGGGGTACAAAGGATACCATCTTCAAACTTTTCTGGAGGGGATCGCAAATCTATGAAGGTGAATATATATATATATTTTTAATGAGACTATACAGGAAGCGCAACTGAAGGGGAAGACAGGGGAAATTTTGTTTGGAATAGGTTGAGGGAAGTAGGAAGGAGAGTCAGAGTTGGACCTTTCGAGGTCAGGCTTTTGTTTGAAAAATTTCATATCTTTTCACAAGGCTTGATCTCTTCTGAAATAATAAGATTTAATTGCTTTGAGATTTTACAAAAAGGATAGATAGATAAATAAACAGTATTGGGAACTAAATTATACAAGCAAGAAGAGTTTCAATCCAAAAAAATTGAAGGAATAAATTTTCGTTCGTAACTCTTTTTGAGAAGATTTTTAAATATCAAAGGAGAGGTTAAGAATCAAGTCAGAAGAAAAGTTGATCTTTCTTTACAAGTCTAATTCAAAATAGAGATTTGTGGCGAACAGGACATAAACAAATTCAAATTAAATTACAATAATTTTGTTTGAAGTTTTTCATCTGAGCCCTTAAAGAGCTTTTATTTGTTTCAACAACTACTGGAAGCCTTTCTTCGAATTCCATATCATCGGCGCCATTTTGATTCTCATTTTCAAGGAAATCCGAAAGATTTTCATCACTATCATCACTTTCATCTCGAGAAACATCACTCAAATCGTCAGGAGGCTCATGCCATGAAGAATCTGAGACATCCCTAAATTTTGTTTAGTGAGAATTTCAGAAGGAGCTACTCATCAAATAGAGCAACAGCTTGAGGTATATCTGACCTATGATCCTTTAATGCAGCTTGCAGATCTGCTACAGTTTGCTTGGTAATATTTGGGCAACTATCACGTGATTTTTGGATGAACAAGAATGGACTTTATTACTAGGAGAAACCGGCAAGGATGTTTTTCAAGCTGGGAAGGTGCTGAGTTGGGCTTCTACAAAATTCATTGACCATGTATTCAACTGTACTTGATGTGAGAGCTTGGTTTCTTTTGATGTGAGTGGCTTTATGAGTTTAAAATGATTCTTACCCAATAAAGAGTAGGTGCAAATCTTCAAGCCTTGAGAGTTTTGTAGCAATAGCCGAAATTAAATTGCATACTTCTTCATCAAATAAACCTCTTACACTAAAAGAATTTTGTTTCAATGAAATAGTGAATTTCTTACGTTTCAAAATTCAGTTTTAGAGATCGCAAGCCTGGAAGCTGAGGGATAATTTGCGAATACAATGTCTCTAGAGGTTTTTTCAGTTCGCCAAAGAATGTTCGAATGAAACTAGTTTCAGTTAAGATGAATTCTCCAAAAGAAGGGAGCATACCGCGTGACAAAAAAGTGGATATTAAGGGTTTTGATCCTGTTATTTTCAGCAAAAGAAAGTGGTTTCAAAACAGATTCAAGGTTAACGGCAGGGCTTGCAGAACATTAATGAAATAGGACACGTATTTATCTAGTTACCATTTGAAACAAAGTTTGATGTGTTCTAAAGTGTTTGCACGCTGAGAGATTTCTCTCATCATTTCATCAAGTATGCCAGTAGCAATCCATCCCCTAATTTTTATGTTTCAAGCAAAAAGCAGAGTTTACATAGTGATCTGGAAGTTGAGAGATTTGAGAGATTGAGCATGTTTCAACAAAGAAGAAGCTAGTGAATCAAAGATGACGCCACTGACTGACGATGTATTGATATTAATGAGGTGTATGGTGAGCTTTCGAGATTTCACTTGAGATTTCTGAGCACTTGAAGACATTTCATTTTCGACCAGACCGACTAAACGAGTGCTCCTGTTTGGAGTATAAAGTTTTTGTTTGCTGAAGAAGAAAATCATACCCAACAAATACTAGTTCAAGCTCCTGTAAATTTCGAAGAAACCGAGACTTGTTGAATGCGGTCTGTGTAAAATCCACTTGACTTGCATGAAAATAAGAACTAGTAGAGTTGATAAGGAATCAATGAGCGAAGAAGAACCCTGATAGAGTGAGTTGAAAGTCTTTCAAGTTTCTTAAGTAAGTGGTCGGATGATGAGTGACAAGCTTCATAAACTGAGAGGAAAAGTCTCTGCCGTCTGAACTGTTGGAAATTCAATGAGGTGAGAAAATTGAATGGTAATTTACTGAACGAAATAGAGTTGAAGAGATTCGATTTTTTTACAGCGTTTGCTGACGTCACAGATCAGTTGTTTATAGCTTGTTTCATTCATGTTTAGGGTTCTTTGGAATAGATGTTATGAGATTATGCGAGGTTTTGGTACTGTCGGAAAGCGATCTTTAATTCTTTGAGATTAGTGAGAGATTTAGTGATAACATTGCTGAACCAGATCAGGTCGGCATTGGTGATAAGTCTGCCACTTTCATATGCTGAAATTCTATAAAAAACTTTAGGACGTGGAGAATTGTGGTTACTTTTCCAAGGTGATTGATAGAGATCGTAGCGACTTGAAATGCTTGGCAATACTCAGAGTTAAAGAACGAAATTCTTGGCTGGTCAGAACTTGACAACTATCAGTTGAGATTCGTCTTATGAGGGACAAAAATAGCATACTATGTGAGATCAATTGCAAGATGAGACAAATTTTTGATTCTTTTGATGGCAAGCTGAGAATGAATCCATGCTAAAACTTGCTCAAATCTTCTCCTAATGAAGAATTATTGGGGGTATGAGTGGTTTTTTATGTGATCCTTTTTTAATTGAGAACGGGACAATGAGCAATTAAGAAAATTTTCAAAAATTGAGTTTTACGTTTCAATAGGATGAAGATCATCTTTTGCTTCCAATCGCAGGACATTGTCAAGGGTGCAGAGAATACCATCTTCGTACTTTTCTGGAGGGGATCGTAGATCTATAGTAATAAATATTTTCAATGAAGAGAGACTTACATGAAGAACAGCTGAAGGGAAAAACAGGGGAGATTTTGTGTCGAGTTGGTTGAGGGAAGTAGGAGCTTCCAGGGTCGGATTTCTCAAGGTGTTTGAAAGATTTCATATCTTTTGACAAGACTTGATCACTTCTGAAATAAATTTTTATTAAGGATGTGGTTTTAATTGAAAATCATCATATCGTAATGACTTTTTTGGTTTAAAAAACCCTTTTTCCCTTCAAAACTCTATTGATAATTATTAAAGTTGATTTTATTCATTGAATCTAATTTTCTTCGCCCAAGTCTGACTTAGAGATTAATATTTTCTGAAGGAAATTCATTCTCTATTTCAAAATCTATATAACCTTCACATGAAATTTCTCCAAAAAAAAATGAGAGAACAAATAATAAAAAAAAGAAACCCCTTCATTATGGTCAAAATTTAGATAATGATGACACCCCTCTCTGAATCTACCAGCATGTCTCAAAAAATCACTATTTTGACAAGAATAGAGGATTTTGAAATTCACAACAAAATAAAGCAAGGTCATATAAAATTTTTCTCTGACGGGTGGGTCTTGATTTTAATTTTCAATAAGGAAATCTGAAAGGTCCTCATCACTATCATCACTGTCATCAGAACCCTCTGGAGGCCCAGACCAGGATGAATCGGATTGAGAGCTGTAATCTATTTAGGAATTGTATCACAAGAAATTACTCATTAAATAAAGTCACAGCTGAATCCAAGTCAGGCTTACAATGGTTTAATGAAGCTTGGAGCTTTAAGGTTGAATTCTCAGTGATATTTGGGCAGCTACAATGTTTGATAGTTAATCAATAGAGTTTTGCTACTAGGAGAAAGCGACAAGGATGTTTTTCAAGCTGGGAAGGTGCTGAGTTGGATCTCCACAAAACTGATCAATCATAGATTCAATAGTTTTTTCTGTGATGTTTTCATTTCTAATTTTGGGAAGCTTTGTTTGATTGAAAGGAGATAGAAATGTACCCAGTAAAGAGAAAACAGAGGTCCTGAACTTTTGGTAGTTTTGTTGCAACACTGGAAACTAACTTTGAAACCTCTTCATCTTCTAAACCTTCTCGTCTAAAAAGATTTAATGGATGGTTTTGCAAAAAGAAAATTAGAAAGGAGATTTTCGACTTTTTAAAAAAGGTTCAATTACGTTTCAAAATGGATTTTAAAAGATTGAAGATTTTGAAGTTGAGGAATAATATTGAAAGACAAGGCGCGCAGATGATTTTTGAAAGCTGGCTTTGCCAATTTTGAGAATCTAAGAAAATTAGTTTCCAATCAGAAACTCAAAAAATTTTACTGATCGACATCAAAATGAATGTCGAATCCCTCGAGGTTGTTGTTTTCGGCAAAACTAAGCTCAGAAAACATTGCATCAGGAGCAAGATTATAACTAAAAGTTCCTCTTTAATCTGAGAAAACAAAGCTTTTACCTGTGTATATGCAGTCGAAGGTATTCGAGAGTGCGAGTGCACATCGAAATTCCTATCATTGTATCCTCTAAGAGTTCCCTTGCACGAGTAAAAATAGCTCTATTTTATAGGCTCTGTCACTGAGATCTTTAAAGAAAGAATCACTTTGCAATGTGGAGGTTTAGAATTTTGAGAGATTTTGTGTGTTGAAAAAGGCAAGAAGTCAATGAATTTGAATTTTTCTCATTGATTCTATGAGAAATATTGGCTCCATAAAATAATAGAAACTTACTCAACATTTAGAATGTGAAGAGAAAGCGTTCGCGATTTCTCCAAAACTCTCTGTTTGTTAATTGGACTAAAGAAATTGATCCCTCTATTTTAGAATCAGAGATTTTAGTTGTAGGAAAAAATACTTTCCAATCACAGACAAATCAAGTTGTTTCAGATTTTTAAGAAATCTGGATTTATTAAACTTCAGCTGTGTGAGATCCATCCGGCTCAGGGTGAAAATAGGCCTAATTGTTGAAGAAAACAAAGTGGCTGGCCTGGCTTACCCTGATAGAGTGAGTGAAAAATGCTCTAAATTCTTTAAGTAAGTTGTGGGATAATATGTAATGAGTTTGATGAATTTTGGAGAGAAACATCCACCACGTTTTCTATTGGAAAGTGTTGGGTAACGAAGGATTGACTATTTACGCTTGGAAAGAGAGATGAAGAGTTTGGAGTCTTTTGCAGCGTTTGCTCATGTCAAGGCAAAGTCGTTTCAAACTTGCTTCAGTTGTGTAACTCTCCCTAAATATTGGGAAATTAGTTAAAAAGGTCAAGTTAGAGTGAGCAGGGTAAGCTTCGAAAAGAAAATTCTTTTGTTGTGACAGTCTTGAAAGTGAGCTGATGAGAAAGCTCAAAGGCTTTGAGAAAATCTTCTGATGTCGCAAAAAAGTTTTTTTGTAGTCATGAAAAAAAAAATAATTCTGTCAGGCCCGAGCTTTTTCAAGGCCTGCTCAGAAGGAAAGAAAGGGAAAAAAATTTATACGGTGGGATGGAGATTTTTAAAGTTTGGAGATTCGTCAATGATTTGGTAATTTGAATGCTAAACCGTATTAAATCTGTATCAGTGAGAACGAAATTGATATTTTCTCCAGCATTGCAAATTCTACATTACTCAAATAAGGAGACACTTTGCTTCTTACTTTCGAAATGTGATAGATAGTGATCGAATTGACTTGAAATATTTGATGATATTAAGCGTATATGAACGAAGGTCTTTGCTTTGAAAAACTTGATCACTATTCAAACGTGAGCTAGAGAAAGAATTTCGATGATGATACAAGGAGAGATCAATTGTGAGATGATCAAAGTGTTTAACTTTCTTGACTGAGAATGGCGAGTGAATATTTTTGAGAACCTCTTCAAGCCGCGGTCTATTTGAATAAATTAATATTTGTTTGTTAAGAAAGCGAGCAAGTATTTCAAGTAGAAAGAGCCTTACATTTCAAAAGCTTCAGGAGCACCGAAACCGTAGGTGTCATGATAGGTAATGAGCATGGTCTCTCCCCATTTTTCTTGAGGTAATCTGATATCTGAAGGGTTAGATGTATAGATCGTCCAGGGAGAATGTACATGGAGAACACTTAAAGGGGAAAACAGGTTTGATTTTATGTGGAGAAGGTAGAGGGAAGCATGCGGAAGAATTGGGACTGGATCTATCAAGAGAAAACTTTTGGTTGGAGGTCTGCATTTGTGGGAGTTTGGTTTGTTTGGAAATAAGATTGATATTGAGATAATTTATTTTTATTTATTTATAATTTGAGAGAGGTATTGAAAAAAAAATCCTCGAGAGATTTTCACAAAGAAAGAATTTTTTTAACTTTGAAAGCGAATGAAAGATTTTGGCAGATAAAAAAATTTCAAGGTTATTTTTTTCTCAAATTTCTCATTCTCAGAAGAGAGTATAAAAAGCGCTTTACTTTCTAAAAAAAATGACAATCATATGACTGAGCTTTTTAAAGAACTCATCTCTAATCATCTTCATCAGTTATATCTTCATAATCATCATTGTTATCATCATCATCATCATCATTAGCCTCTGCGAATGGATCATAGTCTGAATCATCGTCATCACTTCTTTCTTCATCTTCATCTGATGCCCAATTTGAATCAGTATTATAACTAAGAAACTTATTAACATCTCAATAATCGCACAAGCCATACTCGACGAAATAAACATTAATAGATTCAATATGAGGCTTTTGGCTTTTGAGGGAATTCTCCAACGCTTTGGTCTGCTTTTTGGTGATTTGAGTGCAACTATTTCGATTCAGAGAGAGTGGGAAAAGAAGTGAACCTTGAGAATGTCAAGATGAGGGTTTTGAGATTAGGGACGGCATTTTCAGCGCAAAGACTCTCTTGGAATGCTGTTACAGCTTCTCCAGTAATCGATGCACACCTAATTAAAAAGTCAATGAAGGGAGAAAACAAGAATTTAAAATACCAGAAGAAATTGATGTAAAGGAATTCTAATTTTGGAAGGTTTTGAGCAACACAAGAAGCGAGGTCTTTAACTTGTTGATCTTTTATGTAAACACTGAGGAGGAGAAGAGATTATTTAAAGAGGATTCAGGGAGGTTACGTTTCGAATCGAAGGTCAAGGTAGGTGAGATTTTTGAGATACTGCATGGATTTTGAGATAAAGGTTGAGAGAGGTTTCAATGGAATGAAATTTTGGTCAGGCACAGTGCTAAGAAGGATGAAAGTTTATTGTTCTCAAGTATTTACTCGATGGAAGCGAATTGCATTTCTAATTTTTTGAGCTGGTTATTTTCAGGACATTCAAATAATTCCAAGAAGTCTCCGATCAGATGGACACACATTTTGAAATGAATTTTGATATGTTCCAAGGTGTTGATTCTGGTATTTAAAGCTTTGACAAAGTTCTGAGATGACTCCAAGCTGACATTTAAACTAAGAAAAAAGTTAGAGAATCAGCTTTTCAAGAAAAATTGGAACGATTCGAAGTGAAGACTGATAGCTTTGAGATTTTGAAGATATCGTAAAAAGTTTGGAGAAAGACTATCAAGCCCTTTTCCACCGAAGAAGTACTCCCTAGTGGATAAATAATGGTGAAATTGAAACAAATGAGATACTTGAGAGGTACAAAATAAAGGCTGAGTTGACGTGAGCCAGTCGTGAACTTTCTCTTGCTCAAGTTCAGTTCTTGAGTGGTACGACTAAACAAACCTTCTTCTCGTCTAGATAATCAATATTGGGAGAGTGAAAAACTTACGTACGTATCAAGATAGAGGTCGAGACTCTCAATTTGCTTGAGATATCTTGTTTTATTAAAATGCATTTTTCTCATACCACCATCAGAAATCCTTCAGAAGAGATGAGAGAAATTCAGTTAGAAAATTGACCTGGAAGCAATGATTCTGAAGTCTTTGAGGTTACGAAGATAGCTTGTTGTAAAATGAGTGAGAGATCTCAGAGCTTTATCTGTGATCCTTGAGCATCTATTGGAGATAAATAAGCAAGAAGGATTCAATAATTTGAGGTGCCTGCTAAAATCAAGAGTGAGGCATTCAAGTCTTTTTAATCTTTTGCCGATTTGCTTGCATAATATTTTTACAGCATTTGGGTTAATGAAGTCATTTCTAGCGAGTTTATGACTTGAGGAAAAATGGATGGGTTCGTTACTGATGGAATTGAAGGAAGAAGTGTTTGAGATTGGGCATAAATTTTGTGATGTGAGAACTGAACCAAATAAGATCTTCATCTTTTAATTTCTTGCAATTTTCATGGCATGACGATCTTTGAATAGAATTGAGGGGAGTTTTGAAATTAGATTACTTTTCGAAATTGAGATGGAGATATTTGAGAGATGGGAAAGACTTGGCCAAACCAGCCATCATTAATCTAAATTCAGGACTTTTGATTTCTCGACAACTGAATTTATTGAGAAATTTTTCAAGGAATCTTTTACTAGGTGAAGTCGACAGCTAAATGTTGAATGTATTTTTGTTTGCGAATTGATATTCTTGAATGAATAAATTGAAGAACTTCCGCAAAATTAAATCTAACAATGAACAATGAGAAAAGTAAATCTTTGTTTAGAAAAAAGTTCAATCGTTCCTTTCCAAATAAAGAGAGGGAGCTGAGAAACTCAGAGTAACTTTCTGAGCAAAATCTCAATTTAGCCACTCATAAGTTTTTTAAAAAAATGAAAATAACATCATTATATTCTAAAAATTTTTACCTTGTATCCAATCGAATGGTATTATCACCAGGAGTAAGCAAGATATGATCAGGGTATGGGTCTATTCCTCTTTTAAAACCTAATTATTACTCTTAATGCAATGAGAATCTGGGCATTTTACTTGATGTGAAGGTAAATGGGAAAGTAGGGGCAATAGGACCTTCCTGGGTTGAAAAAGATGTGCCTGTATAACTCAAATAACTGGAATCATGGCCAGAGTCGTCTTGAGATGCGGTTTCTGGGGGTTTTGGGATGGATTTTGTGTCGAATAGGGTTTCCATCAATAAGATTTTATGATTTAATATTAATTCAAAGAGTAATTATAAGATGAATTTCATGTGATTAAAGATTGAATAGTGATCTTATTGATAGTTTTTTTTTTCAAGCCAGAAGTGAACAGATGTGAAAGGGGATATCTTGAGAAAAAAGGTGAATTCAATTAATTTGGATGAATTTGAATCATAAAGGCCAAAATCCTTTCTTGCTATTTCTCTGAATGAGTTTTTGAATAACGAATTTTCTTAAAATTTTTTTTTAGAAAATTATATCAAATATCAAAACTCTCAAATACAAATATTTTTGTATTCATATGTTAGAATTTCTTTTAACTTGAGTCTTCTTCTTCGATTTTTCCTTTACTCTCATTATCTGACTCGTGGTCCTCTCCTTTGTTGAAGAATCTTTTTTTCACCCAGTTGTTGTACTCTTCTTCTTCAGAATCCTCACTCTCATCCTCATCATCAGCATTATCTTGAGGACCTCCCCACCTTCTCCAGGCCTGCCTTCTCTTCCATCTCTTCTCTTTCTCACGCCCATTAACTCTTCTTAAGAATTTCTTCATTCTCCTCTGTTCTTCCATATAATCCTCCTTTTCATCACTGTCTGCATATTCGTAATCCTCTTGTCCAAAATTTTCTGGAACAGGAGTAGGATCATAAACATCAGGATCAGTGCAATCAGAGTACTCCCCTCTGTAATGGTCTTTGCCACAATCAGATGAAGGACCACTTGAGTCATAACGATAGCTCGAGGAATTTTAGAGAATGAAAATAATACAATTTGTACTCCACAAAATAAACCTTGGTAGATTCTTGGTTGAAGCTGGTCTTTTTCAGTGCGGCTTTCAATGTCCTGAAATCTTGTTTGGTGATTTGGTGACAGCTATTACTTTAA
>Ga0182738_1001911_pt1 | contig 25300 bp, 15 predicted proteins | sample eDN5th30CBELigMG_FD_128876 | JGI IMG/M metagenome (GOLD analysis project Ga0182738, IMG submission 128876) | Enriched Miracle-Growth compost microbial communities from Emeryville, California, USA - eDNA 5th pass 30_C BE-Lig MG (version 2)... ...
AAGTCCGCTCGACTTGCATGTATTAGGCACGCCGCCAGCGTTCGTCCTGAGCCAGGATCAAACTCTCCAATAAAGAGTAAGATTAGCTCATGCTAAACTCTAGCTTTTTGTTACTTGTTTTTTCGTTTCATAACGAGGGTTATAAAACGAATATTGTTGACGTTTTGTTTGTTCAGTTTTCAAAGAGCAATTTGTTTTCTTCGCTTTAGAAGCGACTTAACTAATATACCACAACTTCTTTTATTAAGTCAACAACTTTTTTTAAGAAGTTTTTTCTTTCAATTCATTGTTGATAAGTTATGTTTATATTTTTTCGTTGCTGTCAGAAGCAACTTTTATATAGTAACACTCTCTAATCTATTGGTCAATACTTTTTTATATTATTATTTCGCTAATCCTATTCCTAATTAAACTTAAATACCGTTTTTTCTCTTCATATTTGCTTCAATTACCACACTAAAATCAATACAATAGGTTTTACTGTTCAATAAGCATACTCCTTTGCCAAAGATTCCTTCACCTTTTATTTGTTTAAAAAAACATTTCCCATTCTAAAAAAGCCGTAATAACAACAGCAAAAAACATGACAGCATCCAACTTAACTTGAAGCATGGGTTAAGAAAAAAACTCGACTGCTTTTGCAGCCGAGTTTCTTCTTATTTATATAGAAGCATTACTTTTCAATAGAAATAATATCTTCTTCCTTAATATCTACATTTCCTTGCTTATTAAGCTTTACAGACTGCCCTTCAGAAAGGTTTGTAAATACAACTGGAGTAATAGTAGATGTAGCATTTTCTTTAATAAAATCCAAATCCACTTTTAAGATCGGTTGACCTTTTGTTACAGTATCATTTTCAGATACTAATGTTTCAAATCCTTCCCCTTTTAGCTTGACAGTATCAATACCAAAATGGATCAGAATTTCACGACCATTATCAGCCAAGATGCCAAAAGCATGTTTTGTCGGGAATAAATTTACAATTTTCCCGTCAACAGGTGAAACAACTGTACCTTCAGAAGGAATAATCGCAAATCCATCTCCCATCATTTTCCCTGCAAACACAGCATCCGGAACTTCTGTAATTGGAACTAATTGTCCTTTTAGTGGAGAAACAAAGGAATCATTTCCTTCTACATTCCCTTTAAGGGCTCCTGGATTTACTTCTTCAATTTGCTGTGATACTTCTTTATCCATAGACGGTTTTGCAGCAGGACGTGGTCTTTTTCCACTCATAATATCTTTCATTTGGCCCTTAATCGTTTCAGAACGAGGTCCAAAAATAGCTTGAATATTATTACCTACTTCCAGTACTCCCGCTGCTCCTAATTTTTTCAGACGATCTTTGTCTACTTCTTTAATATCATTAACTGTAACACGAAGGCGTGTAATACAAGCATCTAAATGACCAATATTTTCTTGTCCACCCATTGCTTCTAAAACTTCATAAGGAAGATCACTTGTAGCTCCGCCTCCAGCAGATTCATTTTCTTCCGTTTCATCTTCACGGCCCGGAGTTTTTAAATTAAATTTGCGAATTGCAAATCGGAAACCAAAATAGTAAATAACCGCAAACACTAAACCTACAGGGATGATAATCCACGCATTTGTTTGAGGATTGATCAAACCGAATAAAATATAGTCAATTAATCCACCAGAGAAGGTCATACCTACTTTTACATTTAATAGTTGCATTGTCATAAATGATAGACCTGCAAAGATTGCGTGAATTCCAAATAGTACTGGTGCTACAAATAAGAAAGAGAATTCTAAAGGTTCTGTAATACCTGTTAAGAAAGAAGTTAATGCTGCAGATGCCATTAAACCACCTACAACTGCTTTTCTTTCTGGACGCGCTTCATGATAAATCGCAAGAGCAGCAGCTGGTAAACCAAACATCATGAATGGGAATTTACCAACCATAAATGTTCCTGCAGTCAAGTGCTGCACACCATCTTTAATTTGTGCCATAAAGATCGCTTGGTCACCTTTTACAATATCCCCTGCTTTAGTAGTATAGCTACCAAACTCAAACCAGAATGGAGAATAGAAAATATGATGTAAACCAAAAGGAATTAATGAACGCTCAATAACACCAAAAATAAAAGCAGAAAGTGTTAAGTTAGCACCTAACATATTTTCAGAAAAAGCATTTAGCCCATGCTGAATCGGCGGCCAAATTACGATCATCAATAAACCTACAATCAACGAAAATACAGCTGTTGCAATTGGGACAAATCTTTTTCCAGCAAAGAAGCCTAAATAAGAAGGCAACTCGATTTCAAAAAACTTATTATATGCATATGCCGCAACAATACCAATAATAATACCACCAAATACCCCTGTCGCTAATGTTGGGATACCTAAAACACTTGCATATTCTTTACTACCTTCTAGAGCAGCAGCATCAATTCCAAGCGCTGTTCCCATTGTTACATTCATAATAAGATAACCAATGATTGCAGCTAAGCCAGCTACACCTTCACCGCCAGCTAACCCGACCGCTACACCAACAGCAAATAATAATGCTAAATTACTAAAAATTATATTTCCTGCATTTTCCATAACCGAAGCAACCATTACCACTCCACTATTGTTAAAGAACGGCGCAAGATCTAAAAGTGCCGGATTTTGAAGCGCATTACCAAAAGCTAACAAAATACCTGCCGCTGGCAAAATAGCCACTGGCAACATCAATGCTTTTCCGACTTTTTGCAAGACACCAAAAATCTTTTTAAACATCCAGTTTTCCCCCTAAAAATTTTTTAGCTCATAAAAGCGTTGTCAAGAAATTCCAAACAAAACAAAAACAGGCATGAGTGAAGACAACTGAAAGAAGTTATAGGGATATATTGCCCTAAAACTCTTAAATCAATCATCTTTTTCACTCATGCCTGATCGAATCAGTAACACGTTTATGAAGATAATAACTATTTAACTTTTTTTTGAAGCCTTTGTAAGTGCATTGTTAAATACACCGCTTCAGCATCATACACTTGCTTTTTTAAAGCTTGTTGCATCACTTTAATGAGCTTCCATGAGAGATTATAGCATAGAGGATATTCATCTTTCAATAGGGAAGTTATTTTTTCTGGTTCTTCTACTCTTTCTCCTGTTTGGACTCTTTCAATGGTAAAACGCAAATGGCGCACAAGCCTCATATAATCAATACTATCTTTATCAATTTCCACTTCCAGCTGCTCTTCGATAAGATTAACCAGCTTCGTAACCAATTGTGAATGTTGATTTACTTCCGAAAGTTCTTTATTCATTATGGCACTATGAATATGAAGAGCGATGAAACCGATTTCACCCACAGGCAGGTGAAGCCCCTTTTGTTCTTCTATCAATTTAACGACTTCTTCCGCAATTTGATATTCAAATGGGTATAGCGCTTTTGTCTCAATAAGAAATGGATTATTTAATATTAGCCCATTTGATAACCTAGAAGCAGCAAACATTATATGGTCTGTAAGCGCAACATGGATATGCTCATTTAAAACGGCATTGGTTTTACTTTTAATAAGTTCAATCGAAGATATAATAACTTCTAACAAATCATTGTCAAGATGGGGCAGCAGCTTTAAATAATTGACTTGTTCTTTTTCATTTTTTAGAACAAATAATTTTTCTACCATATCTGTATCAATAGAGTCGCCTCTTTTCCGATTAAACCCTATCCCTTTTCCTATTAAAACAACTTCTCCATAGGATTGATGTTCAGCTATAAGCACATTATTATTAAGTGCTTTTTTTATTAATAGATTAGGCATATTATTTTCCTCGCTCCGACTGACTTCTAGATAGATTTAATGTTATTAAAGTCTGTAGGGGAAGTCAACGAAAAAATATTAAAACTACAAACAAAAAAGGACTTTGATTAAAGTCCTTTTTGCTCGAATTCACTATTGCAAGAAAATAAAGTAAAGTGCAAAGATCACAAAGAATATATACATGATTGGATTAATCTCTTTTGCGCGTCCTTTGAAAATCATTGTAATAGGATAGAATAAAAATCCGGCTGCAATTCCTGTAGCAATGCTGTATGTTAAAGGCATGACAATAATAGTTAAAAATGCTGGTACAGCAACTTCAAATTTTGTCCAATCAATTTTCCCTAAAGAGCCAACCATTAAAACCCCTACCACTACTAATGCTGGTGTTGTAACAGCAGACGTCACTACTGACAAAAGCGGAAAAAAGAATAAAGATAAAAGGAAGAAACCAGCTGTTACCACAGAAGCAAATCCAGTTCTTGCACCAGCTGCTACACCTGCAGATGATTCAATAAAGGAAGTAGTAGTAGATGTTCCAAAAATAGAACCTAACATAGATGCAATAGAATCAGCCAATAGCGCTTTTCCTGCTCGCGGCAATTTATTGTCTTTCATCAATCCTGCTTGATTTGTTACAGCAACAAGTGTACCTGCATTATCAAAGAAATCCACAAACAGGAAAGTCAAAATAACAACCAGCATATTTTGTGTATAAAAACTGCTGTCTCCAAATGAAGAAAATAATTCCCCGAATGTTGGAGCAAGGCTTGGCACAGAATCTACTACTTTAGATGGTGTATCAATAACACCAAAAATCATTCCTACAACCGCTGTGATAATCATTCCATAGAATACACCGCCATGAACGCCTCTTACCATTAAGATAACAGTCACAAATATACCAAAAATCGCCAATAGCGTACCAGGATTTGTTAAATCCCCAATATGAACTAATGTCGCTGGATTATCTACAATAATTCCAGCGTTTTGCAATCCGATAAATGTAATAAACAACCCTATCCCTGCACCAACGGCAAGCTTTAGCTCAACAGGAATAGCATTAATTAATTTTTCGCGAAGTCCTGTAATCGTCAATAAAAAGAAAAACACACTAGAAATAAAAACAGCTGCCAATCCATGCTGCCAAGGCTGCCCTTGTGTCAATACAACTGTATAAGCAAAAAACGCATTTAATCCTAAGCCTGGAGCCAGTGCAATTGGATAATTAGCAAAAAGCCCCATAATCAAAGATCCTACTGCAGCTGCTAAAGCAGTCGCTACAAATACAGCCCCATAATCCATGCGCAAAGCTGGATCAAGATCTGTAATATCTCCAAGTGTTAAAGTAAATGGGTTAACCGCCAAAATATATGCCATTGCTAAAAAGGTAGTGAACCCACCTAAAAATTCTTTACGATAATTTGTTCCTAGTTCTTCAAATTTGAAAAACTTCTTCATTCTATTTGCCCCTCTCATCTGCTGTTAAACATGAAAAAACACTCCAAAGTTTATATGGAGCGTTGACTAAGGGTTTGTGAGATAGACAGGGAAACTAGAATAAAAAAGGTTATTAGTTCATTTTCATCCCCATATATACACTCACCTCGTAGTCAAGCTATTTACGGTAGCTCGGTAGAAACTTTTGGACCATATTCTCCAATATTATACGAGTATAAATCTTTCTGTACTGCTTATTTAGTGTATCAGCTTGGTTGATTTTCGTCAATAAATTTCACGAACATTTTTTCATTAATTATGTTTAATGTTCGTTTATATATTTTCCAATAAAAGAATATATATCATTAATATTATCTATTTCTAAAGATTTAAAACAAAAAAACTTAAAGTCCTTAAACGATAAGGACTTTAAGTTTTTTAATTATTCCCACTCAATCGTTGCTGGCGGCTTGCTCGTAATGTCATAAACTACTCTGTTGATATGAGGAACTTCATTTACAATTCTTGTAGAAATTACTTCAAGAACATCCCAAGGAATTCTTGCCCAGTCAGATGTCATTCCGTCAATAGACGTCACCGCACGAATACCGATTGTGTAGTCATAAGTACGAGCATCTCCCATAACCCCTACACTGCGGATATCAGGAAGAACCGTAAAGTATTGCCAAATATCACGTTCTAATCCGGCTTTTTTCACTTCTTCACGCAAGATCGCATCAGATTCACGAACAATCTCTAATTTTTCTTCTGTTATCGCGCCAAGAACCCTAATTCCTAGACCTGGTCCTGGGAATGGTTGTCTCCAAACGATTTCATCTGAAATGCCCAACTCTGATCCTAAAGCTCTTACTTCATCTTTAAATAGTGTATTTAATGGCTCGATCAATTGGAACTGCATATCTTCTGGAAGTCCACCAACATTATGATGAGATTTAATAGTTTGAGCAGTTGCTGTACCACTTTCAATAATATCTGTGTACAGTGTACCTTGTGCCAAGAAGTCAATTCCTTCTAGCTTCGCTGCTTCATCATCAAAAACGTAAATAAATTCATTGCCAATAATTTTACGTTTTTTCTCTGGATCGCTTACACCTTCTAATTTAGCCATAAAGCGTTCTTTTGCATCTACTTTAATTACGTTCATATTGAAGCCTTCTGTAAAAGTTTTCATAACACCTTCTGCTTCATCTTTACGCAATAAGCCATGATCGACAAAGATACATGTCAGCTGGTCGCCAATCGCTTTATGAATCAAAACAGCTACTACTGAAGAGTCCACACCGCCACTAAGCGCACAAAGGACTTTTCTGTCTCCAACTGTTTGGCGAATTTTTTCCATTTCAATTTCAATGAAATTTTCCATAGACCAATCGCCTTTGCAGCCGCAAATTCCGAACACAAAGTTTTTCAGCATATCATTTCCATAAACAGAATGACGGACCTCTGGATGGAATTGAACAGCATACAAACCTGCTTCTTCATTGCTCATTGCAGCAATTGGACAAGAAACATTTGTTGCATCTACTCTAAATCCAGCCGGCGCTTCTACTACTAAATCACCGTGGCTCATCCATACTGTTTGCTCTTTTGGAAGCTCAGCAAAAAGCTTATTGTCATGTTCAATTGTTAAAACCGCTTTGCCATATTCACTATGCTTCGCTTTTTCTACTTTCCCGCCTAAATGCTTTGTCATAAGCTGCATGCCATAGCAAATCCCAAAAATAGGCAAACCTAAATCGAAAATCTTTTCATCACAGCCAAAAGCATTGTCATCATATACACTGTTCGGTCCACCAGAAAAAATAATTCCAGCTGGATTCATCGCTTTAATTTCTTCTGCTGTAATAGTGTGCGGATGCAATTCACTATACACACCAAATTCTCTTATACGTCTTGTAATCAATTGATTATATTGACTACCAAAATCAAGAACAACAATCATTTCTTGACCTTCGATAATAGCTTTCCCCATTCCATTCACCTCAAAGATTAGTCTATTTAAACCTATCCTATTTACTATCCTTTTCTTAACTATAAAAAATCATGCTAAAAAGATAATTTATTCTAGTCAAGTAAAAACAAAAAAGACCAGAATTCCCCCTTCTAAGAAATGAAGGCAGCATTCTAGTCCTTAGTGTCAAAATACAGTAAACTCGCTCGGAAACAAGCTTCTATATAGCGAAAGACTTTATCCTGCCTTCATAGTCAGATCATTTATGGTGATCCGGTAGAGACTCTCGAACCATATTATCGAGGATATATGAAGGTTTTTATACAGATGAGAATATTGTAACAACATGTCGAATTACTGGTCAAGCAGTTGTTTTTTTATTAAATTTTCCCATAATTCTATCAATTCACTCCAATCACTAGCAGGAATGGAACCTTTATACAAAAACTCCTCGTATTTTGCTGTTAAAATCTCCATTTCTTTTTCCGTATCAAGAAGATGATCAATTTGTTTTGCATATTCTCTTAATGTGATATTTCTTTGTTTCTTCATGCCGGAAGCTTCTAATATTTTCAGCAATAACAAATATGCTTCTGGAAAATTTCCACTTATTTTTTTCTTTTTAAATCGCCACATATAATAACGAGGAAGCCATTTATACCGGTATCTATAAAACAGCCATCCTGTTAACAATGCAAATGCTGCACTCGCCGCTATCCATTTCCAGCTGACTTCTAAAAACACTTTAATCGTTGCTGCGTTTGCCATGGACTTTTCCTTTTGTAAAAAAGCAGTTTCTTGTTCTTCTTTGTTCGGAGTATGTTGCGCTGCATTGCTTTCTGGTTCTGTCTGCTGGCCGCTTTCTTCTTGCTTTGGTTCGTTTTTTGCATCATTTACATACGTATTCTCATTAGAAAATCCCTGAGTAGGTTCAAATGATACCCATCCCACATTAGGAAAATATGCTTCTACCCAAGAGTGAGCATTATTATTTGTCACTTCATAAATATCGCCATCCGTACTTTTTCTAATAACTTCTCCTTCCGTAAAGCCTTTCACCCATCGTGCAGGAATGCCAATGGATCGCAGCAATACAACCATTGAGGTAGAATAATTGTCGCAATAGCCACTTTTGGTTTCAAATAAAAATTGGTCAACATAATCATCTTCAAGGCCTGGCACCGCCACATTCTCTCTGCTATACACAAATCCATTTTGAGAAAAATATTTTTCGATTGCCCGAGCTTTGCTAAATGCATTCTCTTCATTTTCAGTAATCTCGGCTGCAAGGTCCACTACTCGCTGCGGCAAAGTATCTGGAAGCTGCAAGTATCTTTGAGCCATTTCTTGATTATCTTGTGCAAACTTGCTGAAATCTGCTGTTGTCAAAGCATCTATGCTATATTCTGGTTTATTAAATCTCACACTGTACCCATCAACAGGAAACGTCGGAGCAATTCTTTCAATTCCTTTCTCTAGCTCCAATGTGGAGTCTATATCTATTATGGATTCTGCACCAAGCGGATATAAAAGATAAGAAAAAGGCTCTTCAAATTCAACACTGCTTTGATATTCTGTAAATTTTGTCCTTTCATCTGTCTCAAACGAAACAAATGGCAGCTCTTCCCCTTCCTCTATCGTCACTTCATCTAGTTCATTTGCCTGAATGGATTGTTCTGACTGCACCCAGCCTTTGCCTGTATAAGCATCTTTTGTTTCTACCTTCCAATAATGAGAAACTGGTGATTGCGCTTGAAACACAATCGTATCATTCTCTTTAAAAGGTCCTCCCAGCTGAGAATCATCTACACTGTAGCCTGCTCGTCTACTGCCTTTTATTGAATTCTCTTCACTAGTCCCTTCATTTAATGATTGGATAAAAGGAACAGGGTCCGGCCATTTTGGTTCTGCTTTTGGAGCCACATAGCCTAAAACTGCACTTATTGCAATAAACACTAATAATGGCAGCATCCACTTAAAAAGGTATCGCTCTCTCAAAATGTCCCCTTCTCTATCTTTTAAACGTAAAAATGTCAACATCCCCATCACAATAAAGCCAATAACAACTATTCTTACAATTGATTCATTTGCACGATAGGGAGTAAATGTATCTAATACTGTTATATAGACCATTGTTAATAATAAAAAGGTAAATACTCTCCTCTTTTTTATTAACCAGTAATCAATTAAATAGCACATCAGCCATAATAAAATAAAAAACAATAAACTTTTGAATAAATTTGACATCTCCGGCCAATTCGTATCAAACATTATAGAAAAATTAGCCGCTATTTCCGCTAAAAACATACTGATCCAATGAAAAGCAAAAAACGAGGACTCATCATACAAATGCTGCAGCATAAAAATAATATAAATGATTTTGACAGACCCGCTAAAAATGGGCGCAATCTGTAAAAAAGCTAGTGCAAAGGAAAGCATTAGAAAAAAAATAAAAACAGCAATATCGCCTGTATCTGTCAATGTTTCAATTGGGCGCAGCCATTCCCAGACAAGGAGAAAACCTAATAGATAGAGAATAAAGTTAGAGATTGTTCTCTTTGATTCTGTCCCTTGTTTCATCATGTTTTCACCCCCGAAAAGGCATCCTGAAACCTGTTTTGGTCGAGAAGAATCACACGGACTCCACTTCTAAGAGCCTCGCCTTTTAACAGCAGTTCTTCATTCGACAGCCCCTTATTGCTGTTTTTGACTAAATATATTTGAATACCGTACTTTCGACCAGCCAATACACCCGCTGCCTTTATTAGCTCCTTGGATAAATCAGCAGTAATCAGCATAAACGTCGTATTTTGCTGAAAAGCAAACAACCTATTTTCCATTAATTGCCCAAAAGAACTATCGCTGTTATTTTTTAATTTCGCCAGATGATGAAAAAGCAGTCGTTGTTGGGATTCCCCCCCTCTTACAGGAAAAACTTTCTTTTCCTTGTCCGTCGATGCAAAACCAACTTGCGCTCCTTTTTTTAATACTGCTCTAATTAATGTGGCAGCAAAGGAAAGCATTGTTTCAAAATTAAGGTTCTCCTTACAATCCAGTATAATAAAAAGATCGTCCGTTTGTTTTTGTTCAAATTCCTTCATCATTATCTCATTTCGTTTTGCGCTTGCTTTCCAATTAATCCAGGAAAAGCGGTCGCCAGGGTGATATTCTCTCACCCCTACCGCCATAGTGGTATCTCGTTGCACCATATTTTTAGCTGTGCGCATTCCCTGTTCATAATGATTAGTGAAAGGTTTATAGACAACTTCCTCATATCTAGGAAAAACCAGCACTTTCTCTTCGTTAAAAAAGTTCCATTCTTTCTCCATCAGGCCAAACGGATCTCCCATTTTTATGGTTGTGCAAAAAAACACATGCTCCCCTCTAGGCAATTCATGAATTACATACTCAAATCGAATACTTCTTTTAAATCCTGGGAAAAAGAGCTTTTTACTGATTGTTGCATTAGCCAGTTCATCACTGACATGGTCCTCAACAAGCAAATAGAAAATAGGAAAAAATGTTTTTCTCTTTAATTCTATCTCTACCTTTAATACCTCTTTGGCAGTGTATTCATGCTTGGCAAGCCTTCTTGCTATGCCCCACTCTCTAATTGGATAAATAGCTACCATTAGCCCATACGCCGCAAAGGGAAGAAAACTGTAAAATAAAAACCAGCTGACAAATCCTCCTTGAAACATTGCATAAGAAAATGCAGCCCCAATGAGCATAAACAATACAATCAACTTCCATAAAGGGGGAAGCAGTTTTTTTATTTTACTCATTTATTCACAAGCCTTTGGATGGGAACAGCAATTTGCGAGACAACATCGTCCACAATAGCTTCCGCTGAAACTCCTTCGAATTTCGCTTCCGATTTTACAATAAGGCGATGCACAAACACCGCTTTTATTAAAGACTGAACATCATCTGGAATCACATAATCCCGCCCTTGCATAAAAGCATAGCTTTGCGCTGCCTTCATCAAAGCAATTGATCCTCTTGGACTTACCCCCAAATAGACATGAGGGTGGGTTCTCGTTCCGATCGACATCTCCACAATATATCTTTTAATAGTTTCATCCACATAAACTTGCTTTACTTCATTTTGCAGCAGCACAAGTTCTTCTGTAGAAACAACTGCCTTTAACTTTTCAATTGGTGCTTGAATCTGCACCCTTGTCAATACTTCCATTTCTTCTTCCATTGTTGGATATCCCATATTCATTTTTAGCAAAAAACGGTCCAGCTGCGCTTCTGGCAAAGGATATGTTCCTTCATATTCAATTGGATTTTGGGTAGCCATAACAAAAAAGGGCTTATTTAAGGAGTGAGTTATTCCATCGATAGTAATGCTGCTTTCTTCCATTGCCTCCAATAATGCCGATTGCGTTTTTGGCGAAGTTCGATTAATTTCATCTGCTAAGATAATATTCCCTAAAATAGGACCAGGAACAAATTGGAATTCCATTTCTTTTGGGTTATAAATCGATACTCCCGTAACATCGGAAGGAAGCAAATCTGGCGTAAATTGAATTCTTCTGAAATCTGCTCCAATTGATTTTGCCAAAGACCTGACCATCATTGTTTTGCCAACCCCTGGCACATCCTCCAACAACACATGCCCTTGCGCCAATAATGCAATAACGCTTAATTCAACCACTTCCCTTTTTCCAATCATCACCTTTTCTATATTTTCGATTATTCGGTTAACTTTAATAATAGATTCAGAACTAGGCATGTTTTTCCTCCTTTTTATTATTCTAGAAAACCAATAGCACCCTTACTGCTAAAAACATTTCGGCCTCCAGGAACTTATCTTATTCCCTGAAGGCCGAAACTAGCTGTTTATTCTCTCTTATGACAAAAATTCATTAGGATTTAACCCAAGCTCTTGGCATATCTCAATCACGGTTTGTTTTTCCCGCTGATCAAAATGGCCATCTGCATATCCAACTGCAATACAATATCTTGCCACCAATCTTGCCACCTCAGGCTTGGATCGGACCTTGCCAAGCGCTTTGAAACATTCTGCCCTGCCGATGATTTGATCATACTCCAGCTTTCGGACAAACTGATGGAACTGCTGCTGCACTTTATTTGTATCAAAAACGCGAAGTTCTTCGCTTTGATGAATAAATTCCATCATTTTTCGCTCTTCAGCAGGATCCAATCGTCCATCCGCCATTCCCACTAATGCACAAGAAGCCACTACCGCATCCAGCACATCTGGACTTTTAAAGCGCATAAACAATTCTTTGGCTTTTTGTTTTTGCTGTCTGCCCCATTCTGCATAATCGGTATTAGAAGGAGACCATGTATTTCCGCAATTATTACAAGTAAACTTTAATTGATTTTTGCCAATAAATCCTCCCAGTAAACCTACTGGTCCTAAAATCAATCCTCCAATTGCTGCTTTTCCTAAACCAAATCCCTTTTCTCCTGTCCTTACATTAGAGCCATGGCATCGTGGACAAGTGATATCATCTCCACTATATGAAGAAGACATAGGCTGATTATAAGAAGATCCTGAATATCCTCCATTTGCCGATTGATATGAAGGCATTTGCTGCGCTTGTCCATATGAAGGGTTTTGATAGCCCGAATGGCCAGATTGATTTTGGCTATTATATGGCATTGCCTGATTCGATGAAAATGATTGCGGCTGGGAAAAAGGCGGATTAATCTGCTGCTGAACTGGTTCATCATCAACCGTCACACCAAAGTTCCGGCATAATGCTGCCAATCCCCCTTGAAAGCCGCTGCCAATTGCATTGAATTTCCACTCTCCATTATGGCGATATAGCTCAGCTGCCACTATAGCTGTTTCTACCGTATAGTCTCTTCCTAAATCAAATCGCAGTAGCTCAACATTATCTCTTTCATTAAAGATGCGTACATATCCATTTGAAATTTGGCCAAAATTTTGCCCTTTCTCATAAGCATTATGTATAGTGATCGTAAAGGCAATGCGCTGAATTCCTTGAGGCACTCTTGATAAATCTATTTTTATTTGCTCATCATCAAAGTTGCCCGCACCTGTTCTATTGTCTCCGCTATAAAGGATTGATCCATTAGCGCCACTAGGATTATTATAGAAAATAAAATCCAAATCACTCTGGACTTGTCCATTTCCCCCTAAAAGAAACGCAGATGCATCCAAATCATAGTTGCTTCCATTTTGCGCAATATCCCACCCTAATCCCACTACTACATTAGTTAAGCCAGGATGCGCTTTCGTTAAATCAACCTTTTGCCCTTTGCTTAGCATAACACCCACTTTATTCATCCTCCCTATCATCTTTTTATTTCACTACAGGATGCTCTTTGTCTACAGTTACATTTATTGTACATGAGAAAGCACCTATTTGGGAATTTTTGTACCATTAGAAAAAGACTGCTTCTCTATTTACGAAAAAAGCGAAAAAAGGTTCCGAAAACCAGCAGCTTATTTTTTTACAAGACTAGGTGAAAGCTCCTTATTAATTGAAGCGGAAGACACAAGATTCTTAACAGCAAAGTTTAATAGATCCTGCAAAAAGCAACAAAACGTCATTAAACAGAAGCACAACTGTAATACTATGGTCATTTTGTAGCCAATCATTAAAGTCTTTGTTTTATTGTCATTAACTTGCCAGTAAAGTTACCATTATTTAACGTTATACCCTTTCCCTTTATTATAAAATGATTGTATACATAAAGGAGTTGGCAAAACATGATATTTGGAGAATTAATATGCAAGATACGAGGCTATCATAAATTTAATTATTATTACAGTGGTCAATGCATCACATGCGGCGAAATGCGCAAAGAACATCAAGAAATAGAGGAAGAATCACCAAGAGAAGCCAAAGAAGAATCAGAGGAAATAAGAAAAATGGATTAAGTCTTTTTAAGATTTAATCCATTTTTCCTTTTTAGAAAATGGACTTTCAAAATTAGCCAAAAACAGCTGCATTTTATTCCTGCAGATAAAAATAGGGGTCCATGGAAAATAAAAAAGGCTTTGCTAATATACAGCAAGCCTCCGTCCATCACTTTACTATAGTAGAAAAATATTAAGATTTTACTTTTATAGCTCTTTTCTAACAATCTAACAATCCTCTGCATCTTAAGCATTCAGCGATTTACAACCCTCTGTATATGGATAGCTAAATACAGTTTTTCATTATCTGTAAGGTGATAGTTGAATTGTTTATTAATATACTCATTAATTTTTTCTGTACATTCAAATGCCTCTTTATGCCTTTGCTTAACAAGCTCATATAAAAATAGATCATCATCTTCTATATAAGTATTGCTGTAAAGCCTTTGGGCAAAAAATTTTAAATGGGTGAGAAATCGAAAATAACTTAAAGAGTCTTCGTCAAATTCCATTTTGTAATGGTATTTCACAATGTTTAAAATGGTTTGCATCACTTTCGTAATATTAGCGATATTGGGCATTTCCTGGTTCAGATCAGCATTAACAAGGTGCATAGCAATAAAACCAGCCTCATCCTCTGGAAAAAGTATACCTAACCTTTCCTTAATTAGTTGTAACGCTTTCATGCCAATAGAAAACTCTTCCTTGTAAAACCTTTTGATTTCCCATAATAAAGCATTTTTAATTTCATATCCTTTTTCTTTCCTTTTTACCGCAAAATGAATATGATCTGTTAAAGAGATATAGAAGCTGTCGCTTAAAGTTCTCCCTAACCTGCTTTTAGCATGCTTAATAATCTCCTCTGTTATTTCCATATATTCAATAGGCACTTCGTATAAAAGAGTCTTAAATTTTTCAGACATATCTTTATTTTTTAAAGCAAAAGTCTTCTCAATCTTCTCCTCATCCACTAAGTCTCCAGGCTTTTTTTGAAAAGCGAGACCTCTTCCCATAACAACTAATTCTTCATTTTTTTCATTAAATGCACTAATGACATTATTATTATATACTTGGGCTATTTTCATTTGACCACCTATAAGTTTAATATGGTACTCTTTCCTTTATTATAATGGAAAAGTGATCGTGATTGTATGTTTTAGAAAAAGAAGGAAAGCCACAAGCATGCTTTCCCATTTTCTACACCTTATAGTTTTTCTCCATTCGTTGCAATAACTTCTTTATACCAGTCGAAGCTCTTCTTCTTTAAACGATTGAGTGTTCCATTTCCTTCATTATCTTTATCAACATAAATGTAACCATAACGCTTCTTCATTTCACCAGTTGATGCACTCACAAGATCGATTGGCCCCCAACTTGTATATCCAAGAATTTCGACTCCATCTTCAATTGCTTCTGACATTTCTGCAACATGCTTTCGTAAGTAGTTAATGCGATAATCATCGTTAACTTCTTCATTTTCTGTTGGAACATCAACAGCACCTAAACCATTTTCTACAACAAATAAAGGTTTTTGGTAACGGTCGTATAATTGATTTGCAGTAATGCGGAAGCCCTTAGGATCGATTGTCCAGCCCCACTCCGATTTTTCTAAATAAGGATTTTCAATCGAACCAAATACATTTCCAGATGTCTTCTTATTAATTTCTGGATCTGCGCTTGTTGTTCTGCTTGCATAATAGCTGAAACCAATATAATCTACTGTATATTTCTGAAGTAGCTCTTCATCCTTTTCTTCCATTTTAATCGTTAAATTATTGTCCTTAAAGAATCTTTTTGCATAGCCTGGATATTTTCCGCGGGATTGAACATCAATAAAAAAGAAAGAGTCTCGATCTTTTTCCATTGCATCCATTACATCATCCGGATTGCAAGAATAAGGATATGTCTGGCCTGCCGCCAGCATGCAGCCGATTTTAGCGTCTGGAATAATTTCATGGCCTGCTTTGACTGCTAAAGCGCTCGCAACAAGCTGATGATGAGCCGCTTGATATTTTGCTTGCTTTTTATCTTCTCCTTCTTCAAATACAAGTCCTGCTCCAACAAAAGGCAAATGCAGAAGCATATTGATTTCATTAAAGGTCATCCAATATTTCACTTTATCTTTATAGCGTTTAAATAAAGTTGTGGCATATGCTTCAAAGAAAGAGACAAGCTTGCGGTTTTTCCAGCTGCCATAACTTTTTACCAGATTAATTGGCACATCAAAATGAGCAATGGTCACAACTGGCTCGATTCCATATTTCAGCAATTCATCAAAGACATTATCATAAAATTGAAGGCCAGTTTCATTTGGTTCTTGATCATCGCCATTCGGAAAAATTCTTGCCCAAGAGATGGATAGCCGCAATGCTTTAAAACCCATTTCAGCAAATAGGGCAATATCCTCTTTATACCGATGATAAAAATCAATCGCTTCATGGGAAGGATAGATTTCTCCTTCTATCGGTTCATAGGAATCAAGTTGGCCGAACATAATCTCAAAGCGTTTTTCTCCCCGAGGCAGCAGATCTACTGTTGTCAGTCCCTTTCCATCTGTTAAGTAAGCGCCCTCTGCTTGATTGGCAGCAATAGCGCCACCCCATAAAAATCCTTTTGGAAAACTCATTTTACTTCCTCCCTTTCTTAAACAATCGGAAAAAAGAAACATTCTGTTTCCCTTTTTCCGATCCCTCCATTATTTCGCATGCAGCTGAAATAACGGCTCTCCTCTATTTATTTGCTTTTGATTGGCTATTTCCATTTTGTATTCTTTATAGTTTGTCACAATAATTGGAGTTGTTACTGGTTTGCCAGCTTTTTTTATTTGTTCTATATCAAACTCAATCAAAAGCTGCCCTTTTTCTACATAATCTCCTTGATTGATAGAAGCCTTAAAATAGTTTCCATCTAATTGAACTGTATCCATGCCAATATGAATCAAAATATCTGCACCTGAATCTGTTGTAATTCCTACGGCATGATTAGTAGGGAATAAAGCGGAAATTGTTCCTGAAACAGGAGCAAATAACTTGCCTTCCCTCGGTTCAATTGCTGCACCATGGCCTAATGCACCAGAAGAGAACGCAGCATCCTCGACTTCAGAAAGCATTTTTATTTCTCCGCTTAAAGGGCTTGCTATTTCTTCGGCATCAAGCTTTGTTGCGGCTATTTCGATAGACGCATCACCACTTGCTTTGACTTTTTGCTTTTGATTGATTCCCCCAAATAGCAATGTAAGAACAAATGCTGCAATAAATCCTACTACAATGGCAATCAATGCTCCCCATAAATCCATGCCGATTCCTTTAGGGCTAATATAGGAAGGAATTCCAAAAACACCAAGCCCCCCAATAATGTAACCCCTTACATTAACAAGACCTATAATAGCACCGCCAATTCCTCCACCAATACAGCTGATAATAAATGGTTTCTTTAGCGGCAAAGTAATTCCATAAATGGCTGGTTCTGTTACACCAAATATGCCAGAGACAAATGCCGGTATGCTTAGTGTTTTAAGCTTTTCATTTTTGGTTTTAATCATAATGGCAAGAACTGCTCCAATTTGTGCAAAGGAAGCGGCAAACACAAGCGCTAAAATCGTATCAAATCCAAGTGTTGCTACATTATTGATAGCGATTGGCACCAAGCCCCAATGCAAGCCGAAAATAACAATGACTTGCCATAATCCTCCAAGAATAATCCCGGCAATAACTGGACTTAAATGATAAAGATATAAAGTCACCTGGCCTAATAAACTGCTTGCCCATGTTGCAATTGGACCGATTACAATAAAAGTGACTGGAATAACAATCAATAATGTAAATAATGGCACAACAAATGTTTTTACAACATCTGGGATAACAGATTTCATCCATTTTTCCACTTTAGATGCAAAAAATGCAGCAAGAATAATCGGAATAACGGATGATGAATAAGACATTAAAATAACCGGAATGCCTAAAAATGTAATATGAATTGGCGATTCAAACATCGTTCCTGCAAATAATGTATATAGTGGTTTACCTGTCGTTAAAGTAGAAAGTGTTGGATAAACCAGCGCTGCTCCTATCGCCATGCCAATAAATGGCGCACCTCCAAACTTTTTAATAGCTGTGTAGCCTAAAAAGATTGGCAGAAAGTAAAAGAGTGCATCTCCAGTTGCATTTAAAATTTGGTAAGTTCCTGAAGTGCTGCTGATCCAGCCAAGAGCTACAAATAATGCATTAAACCCTTTAATCATCCCTGAAGCAGCCATTACACCCAGAACTGGTGTAAAGATGCTTGAAATCATATCAATAAAACGATTAAAAAGAGAACCTTTTGAACCCTCCTCTTCTGCTTCTACAGGTGATTGACCTTGGAAGCCGCCAACAGCCGTAACAGCTTTATACACATCTGGTACATGATTTCCTATAACTACTTGATATTGCCCGCCGCTTTTCATGACAGTAACAACATCATCCATATTTTTCAGCACTTCTGTATTTGCTTTGCTTTCATCTTTTAATTTAAAGCGGAGACGTGTAATACAGTGAACAACATTGGAAACGTTTTCTTTCCCACCTACATTTGCAAGAATATCTTTTGCCAACTGCTCATATTTCATTTTTTCCCCTTCTCTCTTTATTAAATTTGATATATAGCAAATAAAAAACCTGAATCGTTTAAAATGCATCTATACAAATGCAATATTTTAAACAATTCAGGTTATGCCCACTTAAGGTAACATTCCTTCTGGGAATTGACTGTATTTATTTGTTACCTGTAATTTAGCATGAGTGATTAAAAAATGTCAACGCTTTCTTTTTGATTTTTCTATATTTTCTAGAACTATCTTACTAAACGGAAAATTTTATAGATAACGCTTACAAAATTCTTGATTGAATAAAAAAAGGATGCTATAGTAAACACAAATAAACAAATTCTTTATGTAGGATTGTTACTGGTCATGCAGGCAAAACCTAAATCCCGTAAAAAAAGAGACAATTATGTCTTCATTACGCGATTTAGGTTTTTTTATTTGCCTTTTCTACATAAGAAGAGAGCAACCAAATAATATCGGAGGGATTCTACATGAGCAAATCAGATTATCAATTTCCAGATGGATTTTTATGGGGCGGTGCAACAGCTGCCAATCAATTAGAGGGCGCCTATCTTGAAGGCGGCAAAGGAATGAACCTTGCTGATGTAATGCCAGGTGGAAAAGTCCGTCTAAAAGTAATTTCTACTCCTGGATTTAATTTTGAGATCAATAAAGAAAAATATACGTATCCAAACCATGATGGCATTGATTTTTACCACCACTACCAAGAAGATATCGCTCTATTTGCAGAAATGGGATTCAAAGCTTATCGTATGTCTATTGCCTGGTCGCGCATCTTTCCAAATGGAGATGAGCTTGAGCCGAATGAAGAAGGCTTGGCATTTTATGATAGAGTTTTTGACGAGTGCCTAAAGCATGGCATTGAACCTGTTGTAACAATCTCCCACTATGAAATGCCGCTCTACTTGATCAAAGAGTACGGCGGTTGGAGAAGCCGTGAAATAATAACCTTCTTCGAGCGCTATGCAACTACTCTATTTAATCGTTATAAAACAAAAGTAAAATACTGGCTAACATTTAATGAAATCAATGGAGCTGTATTCCATCCGATTTTCGGGCTTGGTTTCTCTCCAGCTACGGAGGATGTTCGTCTGCAAGAAAGTTTTCAGGGACTGCATCACCAATTTGTAGCAAGCAGCTTGGCTGTAAAGGCTTGCCATGAAATTATCTCTGGCTCTCAAATTGGCTGTATGCTTATTTATGCTCCTGTCTACTCCATCGACTGCAATCCAGCCAATGTATTGTATGCATTCCAGGAAGAGCAATTGTTCAACTATATTTGCGGAGATGTACAAGTTCGCGGGGAATATCCAGCATTCTCTAGACGATTCTTTAAAGAGAAGGGAATCAGCTTACAAGTGCAAGATGGTGATCTGGAACTGATTAAAAAATATCCAGTAGACTTTATTTCCTTTAGCTATTACATGTCCCGTACAGAAAAGAAAGAAAAAACAGCCGAAGAAAAGGCAGCAGGAAATATCTTCTCAGGCGTCAAAAACCCATTCTTGAAAGCAAGCGATTGGGGCTGGGAGATTGATCCGGTCGGTTTGCGTCTCGCTTTAAACCAGCTATATGACCGCTATCGCGTTCCTTTGTTTGTCGTTGAGAATGGTCTTGGAGCATATGACAAAGTAGAAGAAGATGGGAGCATCAATGATGACTATCGCATTGATTACTTGCGCGAGCACATTAATGCAATGGGTGAAGCCATTGCAGATGGTGTAGAGCTTATGGGATACACCTCATGGGGCTGCATTGACTTAGTAAGTGCCTCCACAGGTGAAATGTCGAAGCGCTATGGCTATATCTATGTAGATAAAAATGATGATGGAAGCGGAACGCTTGAACGCAAAAAGAAAAAATCTTTCTATTGGTACAAAAACGTTATTGCAACAAATGGACAGGAATTGTAGTCAAAGGCAAAGACGGCTTGTTCTCTATTTTTATATTGATTACAGTATCTTACATAAATAAGTTTAATTTTATCAGTTCTATTTGAAAGAATCCAAAAATTACAAAAATTAAATAGCCTCTTTTTTCCCTTTGCTAAGCAGGCCTTTGTTGCTTTCATAATTAATCGAGACAATCTGCAGCACTTTTTAAGGAATTGCAAACTATATTTAACAACACAAAAACCGGCCTCTACTATTAGAAGCCGGTTTTTACTAGTGCTGTCGGTTGCTGCTTTCCCATTAAAGTCTCTTCTCTTGATTTTTATATTTTTCTCCCCTGCCAAAATGCTGTTTCCCTTAGTTACTTATAATCTACAAAATAAATATGGTAAAATAAATAAATTACTAGAAGTTAGCAAATGCTTATATTTTTTATAGAAAGACAATCGGGTTAGCTTAGGGGTGTATAGAATTATGAACAAAAAGGATATTGCAAATATTCGAAAACAATTCAAAATAAACAATGATTTGCTCAAAATCGCTGACATTTTCAACGTGTATATCATGAAGGAATCAAGCGATATTTATCATTATCAAAGTCAGCCATTTGGCATGCTTGATCAAGATCAGCAAGAATTATTTTTGAATAACTTTAAAAAATTGCTTGCTGGCCAATTGGATGAGAAGCTTTTTGAATTAAAATTTCAAAGAGATGCTGCAAATAGCAGTCAGCTTATTTTGCATCAAGGGTTGCTTGGCAAAGAGGTGGATGACTGGCAAGAGCAAATGCTTCAAATTGTAGACAAAATGCTTGCAAGCAGACAATATGAAAAAGATATTGTTGTCACGTTCATTCATGGAGAATATTTAAAGCCAACAAAGCGCCGAAATGAGGAAAGTGAAACGAGTGAACGAGATACTGTTTACTCTCATCCCTTTATTTTATGCAGCATCAATAATACACAAGAGCCAAAAAAAGAGCTGCTTTTTGACTATGTGGAGAAAGAGTTCAAATACAATATTGTTGTGGACCCAATCATTAACCTCCAATCTCCAATGGCAGGGTTTCTCTTCCCTTGTTTTACAGACAATGCAGCAGATGTCAACCACATACTGTATTCAGCTGGCAAAGTACATGAACCAGATTACCAATTCATCGAAGAAGTATTAAATGGCGAAGAAATCATGACCGCCCAAGATGATAAAATAGTATTTGAAGAAATCATTAAAGATGTAACAGGAGATCAATTAAATACCTCCACCCTCTCTAATGTCTATGAAGAAATTAACCGGATAATCGTAGAAAATGAAGAGGAAGAACAGCCAAAATTAGACTCCAAAGACATCGAACAAGTCCTAAAGATGAGCGGTCTTGAAGATATAAGCACAGAAAAAGTAGAAACAGCCTTCAAAAAAATTATTGATGATGATAAATATGAGATAAAGGCAAATAGCATCTTGCCAAAATTCACTTCCAAATCCATTAAGATCCAAACAAAAATCGCCAATATTTCGATCAGTCCACCAGATTTAAAGTACGTTAAACAAGTGGAATTAAGCGGAAAGCGCTATCTGATGATTGAGGTCGAAGAAAATACAGTTATTGAAGGATTTACGATGATACCAGAGGCCTTTGGAGGAAGCTCAGAGGAATAGGAATGATGGACAAGTTGTTGGATAGCTAAAGGAATTGCTTGGTTCTTATGCTTTCGGCTTCTGCAACAGGAATAGAGCCTTCAAAACCTGCTTTTGCATGCTAGACCTCTTTTGGCTAGTGAGCCTGTCCCCCAGTACAGTAAAACTTTACCGTACTGGGGGACAGACTCGCTTTTTCTCAGTTTGGTTAAAAAGTGAGGGACTAATTATCTTATAGCTCCCGTAAGGATTGAAGGTGCAATATCTTTAATGGAAATAAACGATTATTAGACTATACTAGTGCGTTAGCAAAATACTAACATTTTGCTAACGCTCATTATTTAAATAGGTTTAAAATAGTATAAATAAGGATATTATAGTGTACCTAAAAAAATAATTTGGATTTCTAGTTGAAAAGAAAGTTTACTTATTACATTTCGAGGTACTTCTTTTAATAAAGGAGAGACTTGTTAAAACTTTAAATTTTCCAAAATCAACTACTTTTTAATTTGATATTTACACCGTTGAACTCTCTTTAAACAGGTACTTTTTTGTTGCTCCTTACTAAATAAAGCTCAATCTCTTCCTTTTTTAACCATTTAAAGTTTAAATTGACGAACGACACCATTTAGTTCTTCCGCTAATTTAGCTAATTCAGCGGAACTATGTGATACCTCTACCATTGAACTACTAGTTTGTTGTGCTGAAGCAGAGGTTTCCTCTACGCCTGCCGCTGATTCCTCAGCAACAGATGCAATCTCTTCCACAGATGAACTCATTTCTTGGCTGCTTGAAGACATAGAAGATAGTGTATCTGTCACGGATTGGATTTTGTTAACCATCGCTTGAACTGCATTATTAATTTTATTAAAGGTTTCTCCCGTAGTCTCTATCTGATGAGTACCTTTTGCTACTTCTTCATAGCCACCCTGTAATGATTCAGCAACTCCTGTTGATTCACTCTGGATTTTCTTCACAATTCCTGTAATATCTGTAACTGAAATCCCCACTTGTTCCGCAAGCTTTCGTACTTCATCTGCTACAACTGCAAAGCCTTTACCATGTTCTCCTGCCCGAGCAGCTTCTATCGCTGCATTTAATGCTAAAAGATTTGTTTGATCGGCAATATCTTTAATTACAGATACTAGCTTTGAAATCTCCTGTGATTGCACATCTAAGCCTTTGACCTTTTGTACTGCATCTTGCACGATATGATCGATGGTATCCATTTGTTTGACAGATGCCTCCATCAATTTTGCCCCTTCGGTTGTCATACTAAGTACACCATTAGATGAGTTAAAGATTTCCTCACCATTCTGATTCGCCTCATACATTTTGGTTGCGAATATTTCCATTATAGCGGAAAGGTCGCTAGCGCTATTTGCTTGCGATTCTGTTCCATTTGCCAGCTCCTGCATTGTAACAGCTACTTGTTCAGAGCCAGCCTTTACCTCATTTGCAGATTGAGATAATTCCTCACTTTGACTTGTAATCATTTCCGAAGCTTTAGCAACATTGGATATAATATCCTTTAAACGAATTTGCAAATTGTTCATGGCACTAGCAAGTTGACCCGTTTCATCTTTTGATTTAATTTGTATTTGATCTTGAGATAAATCTCCATTTGCAAGGTAATTCATATGTTCTGATACTTTACGAATTGGTTTAGAGATATTATTTGTAAACATGGAAATAATAAAGATTCCAACAAGTAATGTAATACCAATTACAATCGCAATAAGTTTTAAAATTCCGTTGGCTGGCTGATTAAAATCCATCATGTAAGTACCTGATGCAATGATCCAACCCCAATCCGGATCTTGTTTTGAATAAGTCACCTTTTCCCCAATTTTATTTTCGTCAAATGGTAATGCCCAGTGAAAATAAGTTATACCGCCACCTTCTATCCCTTTTTTAACAATTGCTTGAGTTGACATGAAACCTTTTGCATCTGGGTTTTTATAGTTATTTTTCCCCTCTGCCGACGGATGGCCAAGCAAAGTACCATCTTCATCTAAAATGAATATATAGCCATTTTCACCTAAATCTATATTTTTATTAATTGGGCGGATTCCATTTTCATTCTTTTCTCCTAAAACAGCGACTTTCACTTTTTCTTGTGCTTCCTCCAAAGAGAGTGTACCCTTTTCCACTTCACTGTTTAAAGCAGAAATCATTTCAATAGTCATTTCTACACTATTCTTTAAATTTGTTATACCGATTTCTTCTAAGTTATTTTTACTTTGCTCATAACTTATTGTACCTAATATCATTAATGGAATCGTCAAGAGTAGAATCGATACTGTAATTAATTTCTTTTTGATAGTTAGGTTAAATTTTAATAAGGACTTGGGTTTAGACTTCACGTGAAAAAAACACCTTTCTGAAATTATTATTTTCAAGAAAATTATAAATCTTTAAATTAGCGATCATTCAAAAATATAAATATGTATTATTCTATCTTATTAGTCTTTTATAGCTTTCCTTAGCTCATTAACTTCTTTTATTTTCATACTTAATATCGTTGGTCCATTGATCAGAAAATAATAGTGGATTGATACCCATACAAGAGAATTATCCATAAAGATTGGATTGATCATCCCACTATCTATAGAATTCATATTAACTAGGATTCCTTTCTCTATCTTTGCTGCTAATAAACAAGATAAAGTGAAGCTTCAATCAGTGGTTTAGTTTCATTCTCCACTGATTGGTTAATGGAACAAATCGGGCTTTTACGTGCTAGTTTCTTCCCACCTAAATTTCTTCTTTCTTCTCCTAACTTTGAGGTGGGGGTTAAAAGCCCGTTAAATAGGGAGAAATATATTCTTCTTTTAAATGTTCTCTCCGCTTTTATCAAAGTGTACAGAATTAAATAAACTCGTTAGATTTGCCTCTTGCAAATTCATTCCTACATCAACCGCTATAAAATTAAGTAATAATTTTGAAAATTGGCATTTTACCCCTACTTCTTATTGGCAAATAAACTTTTCAACTTATATATATCCAACTTATAAAATCGACATAAAAGGATCAGCTTGCTTGAACAAGCATTTATTATGCAGTAATAACCAGCGCAAGAAAAAGAGGCCGACCAGTTTTATGTTTATGTCGAAAAA
>Ga0182738_1001912_pt1 | contig 25295 bp, 16 predicted proteins | sample eDN5th30CBELigMG_FD_128876 | JGI IMG/M metagenome (GOLD analysis project Ga0182738, IMG submission 128876) | Enriched Miracle-Growth compost microbial communities from Emeryville, California, USA - eDNA 5th pass 30_C BE-Lig MG (version 2)... ...
CAACTAACGAAAAAGACTCGATTAGCTTTCACCTGAGGATCTTTCAGAAGCATATTTTTGTCTATGTACTTTTCTCCCTCCATAGGAGTTCTTCAAATTTTTGTTGGCTACTTTGAGGTATTAGTGATTATTTCAAAATATTCAAAGGAATTTTTTTTCAATCGGAAAATTTCTCTTTTGAGATTTATTTCTGAAAGATTCTCTCCATTGATCAGAAAAATACCATTGAATACTTTCAAATTATAATTTTAACCATAGTTTTCTCTGATATTAATTGAAAATTAAACGCAAAAATAATTTTTTTTCGCTTGCAGAGAGGAGAACCTTGAGTGAAAAATCCTTTTGTTCCAAAAAAGAGAACAAGGCCGAAAAATGAATCAAATTCTGATCATGGTAATGAAGTCAAGAAATTTTTTCCTTTTTAAATTTCAAATGTGGTTATCATGAACCCTTTCAAGCGTTCAATCAGGGAAAATTATTCATTCATATTTTTATAATATTATACAAAAGTTGATAGATTTGCTGAATCGTATCAAGAGGAAACAACGTTTCATCTTGAGGAAGAAAAAATGAACCAAAAATATTCTTGAAAAACAAAAAGGTTTTTCTTGAAAATATTACGGTACTTCTTCATTTTCACCAAGATCTCTTCTTTGATTAAATCACCAGATTTTCTGTATATGAGTAAAACATATTCTAAAAAAGAAAAAATCAATTTCATGATTTGTCTATATCAAGCTACATTTTAATTTTTTCAAAAAAAAGGCTTAAAGAACGAACCAAAATAGAATCCAGAGATTAAAACTCATTATAATCGGTATTAATTCTTTATTTCATATAAAGAAGTTGCGAAGCTTTCATATGCAGATCCACACAATGCGAAAATTTATATACCATTCGTTTAATCAATATAGATATGAGCATCACCATACCATCCCAAAGTACTTCTTCTAATAGGTCTATTGTAGTGACTGAGAGCCATAAGAGAATGTGTAGGTCCCCAAGCGACAGCGGAGATATCCTAAAAAAATTGAATTATTTCTCTTTAAAAATTTGATTTTTACTCTATCGAAGAACCAGTTTCTGGCAACTCTAGACAAGTGGGGTTGTTCAATGTTGGAGATTCTGGTGGCGATTTCAGATCTGGGGACAACTCTGTTGAGGTACAAGAGTTGGTTTCCGATAGATTGAGTGATATCGTTACCAGTTTCGTGTTGTAACAATTCGTTGTAGAGCTTGTTCTTGGCTCTGAAGACTTCGACGATATTCATCTAAAAATACTATTCAAACAGACTTTTCTTTAGAAAAATTATTTTACAGTGTTGGCGTAGTCAGAAGCGACGATTTGGCCAGCATAGAGCATTTGGTAAGCGTGGACTTCATTACCGTGGAAGTAGCTTCCGAAAAGACCAGTATCAGAGTAAGGAGCATAGATGCACTTGTGGAGAGAGACATCGGGAAGGGAGCCCAACAAAGTGTGTAAGGTGTTGTATTGTCTGCTGGCTATGGAGATTTGTTAATAAAAAGGCTTATTGAAGAGCGAGTTACAGTGGTTGAGGTGTTGGCCAGTGTGTTTGGCTTGGCTGTATTCACCCAAAACTCTTTGGAACAACAAGAAAGAGTAGTAATCTTCGTGAGTCCAGCCGGGGGCTTCGAAGAAGGTACCAATGTTGAGGTTGGCCATTTCATCATCTCTGACGAACATCAAAGAGGGAGTGAAATAAGGCTTATCAGTGTTTCTGATGATCAAATCGCTGGGAGTAGTAGAGGCGAAACCACCGAAGTACTTTTCAGCCAATTCAGTGAGTTGTTGGTGGGAGATATCACCAGCACCGACGACAACGATGTTAGATCCGACGTAGTGGGTTCTGTGATAGTCGACGATTTGGTCTTGAGTGATGGTACCGATGTTTTCTCTGATACCGAGAATGGGTTGACCCATCATGTGGTCTCTGTATGACTAGATTGGAGGGTTAAAAGAAGAGAAAAATGGTCTGCTTACGGTATAGTGAGCAGCTTCAATGGTGGTTTCCATTTGGTCCTTTTGGGTTTCTATGCATTCTCTGTAGATGGTTTCTCTTTCAGCTTCGATTTGGTTCTTGTCGTAGTTGGAGTTGGCGAGCATATCACCGAGGATTTCAACAGCTCTGGCAGCATCGTTTTTGAAAACAGTCATAGTGTAAGAGGTATTTTCACGAGAAGTGTAAGCGTTAAGTTGGCCACCCATATTTTCAACATCGAGTTCGAGTTGGTTTCTGGATCTATTCTTAGTTCCCTGAGAAGGTTAAGAAAGTTGCCAAAAAGTGATGAGAAATACCTTGAAGTGGAGATGTTCAAGGAAGTGAGCGACACCACTGTTTTCAATAGTTTCTTGTCTGGAACCGCATTTAATGAAGACAGAGATGCTAGACAAAGGGTTATTTGGAGTTATTCTAGTTTTTTACGTGGCGAGTTGGCCGGGCCAGTGTTGAGTGGCAACTTTGACACCATTGTTGAGTTGAGAAGTTTCTATTCAATAATTAGAAGGCTGAGCCGAGAGAGGAGGGCTTACCAACTGGACGGTCGAACTTCAAGGCTTCAGGGATTTCACCAGCGGGGAGATCACCGAAATCAGTGAGTCTTTCCTTGGAGAATTGTAATCTGTCTCTTCTGGCGACGCCAGCACCGGTGTTTTGCTTTGAGAGGTCCTTAGAGCCAAGGGTGGTGAAAGTGGCTCTGGATTGCTTGGACAAACCAGCGAGGCGAGGAAGGAGTCTGTTGAATTTGCTGAGCATCCTTTTCTTTGTTTCCTTTTAAAAAAGATTTAATTTAATTATCTTGATTCAATGGGTTAATAAATCAAAGCAAAGGATAATAATTTTTTTGAGTGAGAAACATTGCCATTCTTCGTTCGAATTTAAAAACAAAAGCGATGAGGTTGAGAGAAAACTGGAGAGAATTGAAAGGGAAAAGTGATAAAGAGAAATGTTTGATTTTATTAAATTGGAAAGAGATCAGGGAAGATTGATTAAGTTTGAATAATATTCATAATTAAAAATTTCGTTTTTTCTTCGTTACGGTCTTTTTTATAAATTAGCGTGGATACACAAATAATATTACGGTAATTGCGAATTGGAAATTTCTTTCTGATAAAAAAAATTCCTTTGAAATACATGAAATAGGCGTAAAATTTTTCCCAAAAAATTCCTTCTCATCAAATCCTTCTTCTCCAGCCTTGCTCTATTGTTAGTTAAGAAGTCTTTTTCTTCCTAATGAATTATTTATTTTTTTGGATTTGAGAGAGAGGTTTATCAATGGTAGAAGTCAAAATTCAAGTCTAAAGAAAATCTGGAATCTTCATTGTGAGAAAAACATTAACAAGGCAGAAAGGCAATGAATTCTGATGAGTTTTAAATAATTTCAAAATTTATTGAGAAAAGGTGAGAATCAGGGTGAATTTCTGGGGAGCATAGGAGATGAAGAGAATGGTATCATTTTGGAAAGATTTTATTTTTTTTGATGATAAAATACGCCAAATCAATAATTCAAATAAAATTAAGCATAAGCAAACCTTTATAGATTTGTTTAGTAAGAGAAATCTGGTAATCTTGGTTTCTTTCCTTGATTCCAAATTGAGAATTTTTCTTGGTTTCATCAAATTTTTTGAATAAAAATTTCACTTTTCCAAGCTCTCAAGAGAAAATCTTCCCGAAAAAATTCTTTGAAAATTTTTTCTTTTACACAAAAAAAGAACCAGCACTGAAAAGTCAATCCACGTTTAATTTTGGCTGAATAAACCCCCACAAAGAAAATCCATCTTTAAGTAGTCTATAACTTCAGGCTTAAAACCGCCACCCAAACCCCATTTCCTCAACCTAAAGCCTCTTATTACCTTTTGAGGAGCTTCGCTTGATCTCAATCTCTCGTATTTGATTTTTGGCTGATGATTTTGGGGGCAAATCAGAGTTAATAGCACCCTAAATTTCCCTTTTATTTTTGCTAAAATATCAAGGATTTTCCAGGCTAGGTTATTTTTTCAGTGCTTTCCCAGAAAAAGCAATGAACTCATTTCCTTTGTATTTTACCTTCCAAAGAAAGAGAGCCAAAAAAATTTGTTTTAGAGAATTAAAGATATAAAAAATTTATCGATTTTTCAAGAGTCTGATTTAATTAAAATGTCTGTGTTATTAGAAACTTCACTTGGTGATATCGTCATTGACCTTTTATGGGAAAAGGCTCCTCTTGCTTGCAAAAACTTTATCAAACTCTGCAAAGTCAAATACTACAATGGAGCTCTCTTTTACGATGTCCAAAAAGACTATTTAACTCGTATCATGCATGAGAAAAAGGAGCCCACCTCTCTTAACCAGTAAGACGGCCTCAAAAGAATAAAAATTAACAAAAATTAGCATGCTTTATGGAGAGCAGGCCAAGTATTTTGAAGACCAGATAGACCCAGAAGCCAAGCACAATAGAATAGGAACAGTATCAACAGCAAATGTGGGGCCAAATATGAATAATTCAAACGTAAAAAGAGTGATATTTCCAATCTCACAATGAGTAGTTTTTTATGACATTATCAGATGATAATATTCAATCATTGAACGGAAAACATACGATATTCGGAGTAATCGCAGAAGGAGTGGATATTTTGAGAAAGATTAATGAAGTTTATGTGGATGAGAGAAATAGACCATATCAAAATATCAGAATTCTTCATACGCCAGTGCTTGATGATCCTTTTGAAGACCCCCCAGAGCTTGAAATTCCAGAAAATTCTCCCGAAATAAATTATGAGGTAGAGCTATGGAATAAATATGACGCTGAATTAAAAATTTTAGGAGACAGACAGATTGGATATCAATGATAAAATTGACACTATTGAAGGTCATGGAAGAACTGAAGACGAGATTATCGAAGAAACCAAAAGACATGAAGCCAAAACTAAAGCTATCGTCTTGGAAATGGTAAATAGAATATAATGTGGAGAATGTCCTAAATAAATTTTTAGCTTAATGACTTGCCAGATGCTGAGATAAAGCCCCCAGACAACGTGCTTTTCGTGTGTAAATTGAACCCAGTCACTCAAGAAGATGATCTTGAAACAATCTTTTCTCAATTTGGGCCAATTAAAAGGTGAGATTAAAAGCATTTTCAGCAAAATTTACGTGTTGTAGTTGTGAAGTAATCAGAGATTGGAAGACAGGAGCCTCATTACAATATTGCTTTATTGAATTCGAGACACAAGCAGCCTGTGAAGAAGCATATTTCAAGATGGAGAATGCTTTGATTGATGAAAGAAGAATCCATGTCGACTTTTCTCAATCAGTAGCAAAATACTGGTATAAATATAAATCTGGCCAACCTATCGCATTTAATGGTAAAACTTTTTGAATTCTAATTGGTGTAATGCCGACCGGCGTATATGGTATCTATATATATCTCATATGATATAAATATAGCCAATGTACGGTTAAACAACAACACAAAAATTAGTTCTATGCAAGAGAGTAATCTCATGAAATAGGTAAAGGAGGAAAAGGTGGAGAAAAGGAAGGTGGCGGTGGTAACCGTGGACCAAGATTAGAACTGAAGAGACAGCATAGAGAAGATAGAGGAAGCTATGGAATTGTTATTGATGAAGATGAAGCTCATAGAGAAAGAAGATATAAAAATAGAGAAAACCGTGGAGAAAGAGATAATAGAGAAAATAAACCAAGAGAAGAAAATAGGCCTAGAGAAGAGAATAGAGGAGAAAGAGATAATAGAAGAAGAGATAATGACCGAGATAGAGAAAGAGAGAGAAGAAAGAGTAGAAGCAGAAGTGGAGAAAGGAGAAGAGAAAGAAAAAGAGAAGAAGAAAAAACAAAAGGAAGAAGAGATGACCGTAGAAGTCGATCAAGAAGCCCAAGAAGAGAGAAGAGAGATTTAGGAAGAGATAAAGAAAGAGAAAGAGATCGCGTGAGAGACAGAGAAAGAGAAAGTACAAGAGATAAGAGAAGAGATGATGATAGAGAGAAGAGACATAGTGAAAAAGATAGAAGAAGAGATGATCATAGAAGTGGCAGAAAGGAAGAAAAGAAGAGAAAAAAGTCTTCTAGTTCTTCAAGATCCTCATCTTCTTCGTCTTCTTCTGGATCTAGAAGCTCATCTTAATGTATTTTTTGGCTTGTTGTTATGTAATATTCTATGAATAAATAATATATTGTGCTATTATGTGAGTAAATTTTTCAAAAGGAGACCAATAATAATAATAATAAAGGGGAAAGTGTATATACAGAAAATAACAGAGATAACAAAAAGAATAAATATTTACAAAAATTTACAAGTAAGTGAAACAGTGAGAGGCGGAAAAAAGTACAAAGACTTACGAAGTAGCTAAACTAGTATTCAATTTCTTTTTCTTTTATGTTTGTTTGTGGAGGCAAATAATTGAATAAGTACATTATTAGAGTGTTAATTCTTGAACCTTGTCTGGGGAAAAAGGAGAGTCTCCTTTTAGACTTTTAAAAGCGCATAGCGGTGGCTTGGTTTATTTCTTCTTCTCACTGAAATTTCTATTGAGACCCATGACATCATGAACAAGAAAATCTATATGGGAGATGAATTTTTAAAGAGAAAAATTCTGTTACCATTATTAATAGATGGGCAAAGATTATCATAAACATAAGGAGACATAAGACATTGATGTCTCCTAATGGATACAATAGATTTTCTCCATTATTTTTTGACTCTTGTCCCGGACTCCATAACCATAATAGCACGCAAATCATTTCCATCATAAATCCTGTCAATAGTAATATCTCTTGCTATATATGGGTTTTAATAATAAGAGGGGGAAGGTCTTTTACAATAATGATCCATTCTTTTTCTTCTTTCCTTGCTCCAAAATATCCAAAAAATGACAATGCCCAAGTGAGAACTCCGCTGACAATTAAAACTTCTAATGTTATTCCCAAATTCGTCTAAGTAAATCAAGAAAATTTCTCTTGAAATATTTACGCGTAGCTGAGGATAAACCAAAAGCCCAACGATCCCAAAACTGACGAAAAATAAGCCAATCACCTTGGCTAAATTAGTTTTTTCAAAGCAAAAGTCTCTTTACCATATTGAGGAGAGTTCCAAAAATAAATAAAGAGTGCAATTTTTCAATTTGTTCTTCATCCCAATTCTTCACTATTCACCAAATATAACAAAGAACCCAGCCAAAGCTTTTACGTAGTTTGAGATGGTTAGTTTGATCTTCATTTTTGACAATTTCCTTTACAATCGATTCAAAAACAGTCTCTATGCGACACAATTAATTTTCCCTTTGTCCGGCATTTAAAAAATATTCTACTTATTACATGACCTGAATGTCTCTTTGACGAAATCTCATAAAATGGCATCCCAAGTTTCTCTCCTAATTTCCTTCCTTCTTTAGTTGAAACCACTCTAAAAAAATCAACTTTTTCCTTTACCAAATTTCCTTACCTATTTTCCTTCAAATCCGATTTATTTCCCACGAGAATTGCTGGCAGAGCCCTCTGGTTTAGATCATAGAGCTTTCCATAGAGCTTCTGGATCTGTCAGGGGATTGGTTAATGGGGAAAAGTCAAAAGAATTTGTTACGAATTCGAAGGACTGGAGATTATCGATGGAATATACAAAGATATAGCCATCAATTTTTGCACTATATTTGCTTGAATAAAGCGGCGTATACTCATCCTATAAGCCTCTTTAGATTTATCACATCAATAGCAATGTTTACGATGCCTGCAAGGTCAACAATATTCAATTCGAAATCTTCGTTTTTGTATCTGTCAAAAAAATTGTCAATATTTTTTTTGCCTTTGAGAAAAAATCTACTTGATGGATGTATAATGACTTTCTTCTGTTCCTTGATTTGAAGCGTCTGGAAAGCCATAGAGGTATTTCAGAGTCATGGAAGACTTGCCTGTGTCACTGAGACCCATGATAAGAATTTTTTTGGTTTTGTATTCGCCGATCATGGTACGTCGGTTTGTGTCCATTGTGAGGAAAGAAGATTTGAGATCATGGATTTCGGGGCTGAAAAGAGGGAATTTCGAAGGACGCCGAGATGTATTTATAAAGGAGTGCATTGTGAGATAATCTCAGGCAAGGTTGGAGACAAAAAGTGTATTATAAATATTAAATTTTTTTGGTTCTGTTTTTTTTGTTTTGGAAGAGAGTTATGTAGGGAAGGCTTGAGGTCAGAAAAATTGTCTGTGGATTTTTGGGGAAGAGAAAAAGAGGTCACAGAAAATGTGTTTTTGAAGGGAAAGTGTTTTAAGGAGATTTAATTTATTTGATGAAGAGGAGGAAAAATTGTTTTGTCAGAAAAAAAAAGCCAAGGAGAGATAATTTACCCGCGATATGGGACATAATCTTCGCTCCTTAATTTTGTTTCATTTCAAGTGAATGTTTTGGCTTTCAATGTGACTTCCCTACTTGATGATCATACAAAAGGGGAAGATTTTAATTGAACAGATAGACTTGAAAAAATTGAATATGAGAAAGGATCAATTTTTGTGAAGGCAAAGCTTTTTATACAAAAGGCAAGATTTGAAAGAAGCTTGGCAAGGCAGTTAAGAATATGAAAGATTTAATTGAATGGAAATTTCTTTGGATAATTATGTATTCTTCTATTTTCATAGTACAATAAATTCTTTTTTTAAATTTGAAGAGGAAGTTTATTTATTAAATCACATATAAAAACATGTATGTAATAGATAGAGTTTATATATGGAAATTCAAACCTTTTATATTATCAATACACGCACATACACCATTAATTCTTTTAGAATGACTTCATAAACAAGACTCTCTCTCCTTGTTCATCAAATTCCTATTTGGAAAATCAATAAAAAATCCCCTTTAAAATTCTTTGTTACCTTTTTGGTGATCCACATCTTTTTAAATGTAGCTAAAGTACTCAAAATTGACCCACCAACCCAGCATGAAGTCTTTCTTTCAGGGGGAGCATAAACCTTTTTCTATTGAAATTGTTAGGAGGAGTTCACTCTATTCTCCAGAATTACCTTTAATTCTTTAGGCAAAATTTTGTTTAATTCATTGAGGAATCTTTCAGGGAAACCGTGAATCATAGTGTTACCTCCTGCAAGGAGGATTTCACTATACAATCTCTTTCTCAAATCCATATCGCATTTCTTTACTGTATTCACCAAAAGCTCATGAATTGCTATTTCTTATCAGAAAATATTCTCAAAGACAATATCATTTACGTGGATATTCAAGGCCGATCTTTTCAGGAGCAAAGAGGATTTCAGGAGCTCTGAATTTCTCAACGCCGATATCAATAGTGGTACCATCTGGGAGTATATATTGAGTGAGCATTTTATTGTCTTTTTCGACCAATTTGTCGTCCTTGGCCACTTCACTGATAGTACAGCATTTCTCTTTAATTTTCTTTACAATTTCGAATTCAGCCTTTTATTTAAAAATAAAGTAAAAATATGACTCATTTTCTCTCATTACTGAGGTGTGGAAATTATGGCCGGTTTTTCTGAGCAAAAGAGCGAGATTTTCAGTGATATCTCTTCCTCCCAAATCGATCCTTGTGGCAGCATGTTGAATAGAAAATCCTTCAAAAATTGGCACGCAATGTGTCACACCATCTCCTGAATCCAACACGACACCTGTAGTCTCACCATGTGCATAACTAATGGGCGGAAAAATTAATTTATCAAGCCAAGGTCATTTAATATACAGACTGAGGACAGCTTGGACAGCAACAAAGATAGCAGGAGCATTGAAAGTTTCAAAGAAGATTTTGGCCATTTCGACTCTATTAAAAGAAGGATTGATGGCGGCTTCAGTAAGAAGAACAGGATGCTAAAAAGAAAAATTTGTTATGACTATGATTCATTTTTGAAAGGGAGAATACCTCTTTGGAGGTCACTTTAAGCTCAGAGTATATATGTTTCCAGATGAGTTCCATATCAGAGAAGTTTGTGATGACACCGTGGCTGATAGGATAGCGGAGTTTGAGAAGGCCTTTCTTTTTATCCTGTAATTTTAAAAGGAAGATTAGGAGGGGAATCATGACAAAAATTATTTTACAATGGCACTGCCTAAATATTGCTCTGTTTCGATCGAAGTGGGGACGACTTCCTTATATTTAGGTCTTCCTATGCTAATGCATTTAATGCTGGAGTGTAAAATTGATAAATAACTGTGAAGCAAAGACAAGAGAAGGATGATCATCACCGCCCAAACCAGCTTTCATTTCACCTGAGCCCTGGGTTGAAGATAAGAAATGGAGGAGATAATTGGTGAGAGTACATTGTCAATGATGATGGGGTTCTTTGTGATCATTTCGTTGTAGGACTCCATTTTTGCGTGTTTGTCTTTAAGAAAGGGAAATTAATAAAATATCTTGAGGAAAAATAACAATATAGTTTAGTTTGCTCTGAGATAAAAAATTTTTTGGCTTTTGGCTTTATTTTTTAAATTGTATTGTATTGTGTTGTGTTTTGAAATCGTGTTGAATGAGAAGAAAAAAATGCTGAGGAAAAAGATTTTGGAAAATTTCTTTGTTCAAAAAATTTCATTTCTTGCTCAAATGTGAAAAAGGATCGTGAATAGGCTGAAGTTTGTGTGAGATTGGAAATGAAAAAAAAAAAAAAAATTGGAGTTTTTTTAAAGAAAAAAAAATTTTTTTTTGGTTATATTCTGAACCTTTTTTTTGAAGTTTTGAACAGGACATTCATTAAATCTTTGAAATAATTCAAGGCAAAAATTTTTTCTGAGCTATTTCAAATTAACCTTTTTAAGATTCAAACTAAAAAACTATCTCTTCAATCTTATTTTCCCAACTTTCTAAATTACTTTTCCCAACAGCTACTTATTTATATCTTGATCTCTCTTCTAACTTTATAATAATTTCCTTTTCCCTTCCCAAATTTTAAAAGACAATCACTTCTTTCTCCCAATGACTACCACAACCCAACCTCTTCCCATCGATCTCCACTGCCCAGTCTGCACCAAACCCTTTACCAATCTCTCAAATACCATCTTCATGCTAATCTGCTCTCAAAACTGCAGCTATAATGTCTGCAGTGACTGTGCAGGAGCCCTCAAGAGCTGCCCTTCCTGTCACACTGAAGTCAAGCAATTTATTCCCAACAAAATCGTGACTTCTTTGATCCAAAATCACAAGGAGAATGCTCAAGATTTCCAATGTCCAAACCACCAGCAGGTTTTATTGGCTTTCTCTTTTGATAACAAGAGGTTCTATTGTAAGGAATGCCTCTCTGAAGAAGGCTATTATCCCAAGAACTCAATCCAATGTGATAAAGTCACCGAAGAGCTTGCTCAAGCCAAAGGAATGATACAAAAAGTGGCAGCTTTGAAGAATTCTGCTACAGAGCTTCAGAAATTAGATGACCCTTTGAATTCCAAGAGGACGTTTGAAGACGCTTTTTCGTTGATATTTGATGATCAGATTGACCAGTTGGATCGTTTAAAGAAGAGAGTGAATACGGTTTGTACAGTTTACAATCAGATTGAAGATCTTTATGACTGGCCTAGAATAACCCAGGAGATCTCAGATTGTAGTAAGTACTATCAAGAGCAAATGGAGAAATATGAAGCGACTGGAAGCCTTGAAGCAGCTGCAGGAATCCTCTCAATAAACACCTCAGAAAATCAAGAGAAGTTGAAAGACTATGAAAGGCTGGTCGAGAGCAAGGAAGACCTGAGGGTGATCGCTCATTTTATGGATTTATTCAAGGCTGAGCTTGATCATAGTTTGGACTCTTTGAGAAAGAGCGATGAGCTGGTGAGTCAATGTTTAGAAGAGATCAACTTTGAGGCTAAATATGCTTCACAAAGAGATATTTTGGAAGAAGCTTTCAAGAATGATAAGGTGAAACTTGAATGGTCTTTAACAGAACCAGCAAGACTTTACAGATTAGTGGTGACTGCATCACAAGAAGAGCTGTCAGATATGCTGGAGAACCTGATAAAAGTACAGTTTCTCAAGAGATTTGTGTTGCAGCCTGTCATCTTTGGGAATTTCTTGCCGATCGGAACGATATCAGTGATGAATTTATTGGATTTATTTAATGTGTTGAATCAGATTCAAGGGCTTCAGTCAATAGAAATTGCTCACAAAGTGGATTTACAAGGAGCAGAAGAAGCCTGTTTAAGAAAGTTTTGCGAAGTATTGAAGAAGTTTGAAGAGTTAATGGAGCTTCATTTGGACTTTGGTTATCGTTCTGCAGAGAGCTTGGAAGTATTTATTGAAGAAGGCTTAGCTGGAATCAAGAGCCTGGAAGTGTTGGATTTGAACCTTTTTGAGGTGGGTCTGCGTGAGAGTATTGGAAAGGCGATGATGAAGAGTTTTTCTGTATTGGAGAATTTGACAGTCTTGCAAATAAGGCTAGATTTGCAAGGTAAAGAAGAAGGAGATTATGTGAGTTTGGTGGCGCAGGCAGTGTCGGGGATAAAGAATTTGAAGACGTTGGACTTGGGATTTGGAGAGACAGAAGGTAATGAGGAGATGTTGATAGGGTTTTTTGAGAATTTGAAGTGTGAAAATTTGGAGACTTTGGTGTTGTTTTTGCCTAATAAAGTGGAGATTTCTGTAGGATTATTAGAAGAGTTTATAAAGTGTGGAAAAGAGATGGAAAGACTACAGAATATGATGTTTAGTTTTATTGAGAGTGAAGGGATATTCTCATCGATATTGGAGCTGATCAGTATGTTGCCAAGTTTGGAAGGATATGAAGGGTTATTTTGCAGATTTAAGGTGAGATATTGTAAGACGAGAAGAGAGGATGTGCTGGAGTTGTTTGATGAAGAGATGATGAAGGACTGGAAAATTATGGAAACTATGGAAAATAATCGATTGTTTGGTGAAGTCGAAAATATTGTGATTGAAAAGGGTAAAACTTAAGGGAGAGATGAAAGGGAATTATGAAATGTTCAAGAATTTGTTGTGAGAATAATAAAGACAAGCAAATAATAATGAATGGAAATGATGAATCTTAAATTTTTATATAATTTTTAGGGTAAAGTAGGAAGTGTATATAGGAAATACAACTGTGTGAAAAATTCATTCGAAACAAAAAGCAAATAGATTATGTTTTAAAAGATCTTTTGCCAAAAGAATTATGTGAATTGACATTTCAGATGATTAATTTTTTTGGGATAAAATTTTGAGAGTTTTTTTCATTCAAAACATTATTGTAAAGTTCTTTCCAAATTTCAATATTTCTCCTTTTGTTTCTGGACGAAGTGTTTATGTCGCAACTCCTCAACATTGCAAACTATTTTCCTTCTTCAATATGCAAGTTTCTCGAGCTATTTTAAGACATTTGCCAAAGGATAATTTTTTATTAGATATTGAGTTTGGCGATATTGTTGTTGATGAATTTAGATCAAGGCCGAGATCATGACTCGAAACTCTTCTCAGACCAAGTGTTTTATTGAACAGATTTTGGAAAGAGAGACAGATATTCCTTCGAGCAGATTAATTTAGAGTTATTAAAGTAGCAAACAAATTGATTGTTGCATTATTTTACATACAGAAATTTGAAAACAAAAACCTCACAGTAAAAGATCAATTCTTTGAAAGCTCCTGAAATCTCATGGGAAAGACCGCATCTAAATGATTTATAATAATTAAAAAAATTGAAAACAATAAAAGCTACTACTAATGGGATCAATTTTATTGAGCTAAAATATGGTTCTATTATTTCACCTTCAGAAGGCCTTTCTTCTCAAAGCTTGATCTCTGAGAAAATACTGTATGTATGTTGAATTATTTTACTAATCTTACTCTCTAACAAAAACCTCAATTTGCATTAAATTTGTTTTGTAATATCCTTAATCTATAAAAAAGTCGGTTAATCATGTGCATATCAAATATCAAACTCTTTAATTTTTTGCACTAAAAGATTTCCACTGATTTCTCGCTTCCTTTCTTAAATCTTAAAACCAAAAAAAATTAATTAAACCAGTCTCTCAACTGTTAATTTCTCCTCAAATGGCTGCCCGTATCGAAAAGTTTAACCCTTCTCAAACCTATCCCCGTCATCCTAAAGCCTATCCTCAAGGTACTTCTGGCTTTTCTCCTCATTTTCTCATCCCCTTTCCAGGCGGTGTCCACCTCAAAGAAGATGAAACCTCTACTGTTAACACTAGAGATATTGTTATCAACTTGATCAAGAGCGTTGGCAGCAAAGTAAACAATAAACTGATCCTTGGTATTTTACTCACTCTTTTGTAGTTGAAGGAAGGAAAGATTCTCGATCTTCTTAAAGTTTCTCGCCCTGCCATCATCTCCTATCCACGTACCTATCTTGAATGTGTCGCTGGGTATAAATTTATTGCGAACTTGGAGTTCTTATCGCCTGTATTAGTGATTTGTTATACACACAATTGTTGGATAAAGCTGCTCTTTGTGAAGATCCCATTGAAAGAATGAAATACGTCACTGCTTTTGTTGTAAATACCGAGGCTTTGGCTTTAATAATTTTTGTAGGTCGCTGGATTACATAGAAACTCTGTCGAAATGGGCAATAACGGTCCTTTAAATCCCATCCTTGGTGAAACTTTCAACGCTGAGAAGGCTGATGGAACCAAATTATACTGCGAACAAATTTCCCATCATCCTCCCGTTTCTGCTTATTTATTGGTTCATCCTGAAGGCAACTACAAACTTTACGGCAAAGGAGAGGTAGATTTCCTTTATCAAGGAAGAGAATAATTGATTTTTTTTCATTAGGTTGCTGCTAGATTGTCAGGATTGAATACTATTCACGGTATGAGAATCGGAGCTACCACTATTGAGTTCAAGGATGGAGGCCAAATTATTATTGAAAACCCTGATATGTACATTGATGGTATCATGATGGGCGAAAGAACTTTGAACTATATCAAGAGCTTCTCTATTAGAGATTTTGCTAACAAATTAATTTCCGAAATCACCTTCAATTATGAAGTAATTGGGAGTGTTTGAAGATGAGATTAACCTGTAACTATAGGAAAAAGGAACATTGGGAAAGATCGCAAGTGGATTGACTGGATTTTTCAAGTCAAAGCCTGCTCAAGAAAAGCCTGCTTTTGACACTTTCAGCGTTGGAATTTATAAGGGAGATAGCTATGCTGAAGTCAATGAATCTGCTAAGGTTCTCCTCGTTAAAGGATCGTAAGGGAGTTGATTTGGGATTTTGAAAACTAAATCTTTGATAAAGAGGATCATGGTTGTCTCATATTGAACTTGATGGAGAAGTCTTTTGGAGACAAAATGATGAAATTGGACAAGAAGGATGGGTTGAAAAGGAAGGAACCTCTTTGGTTTCTGACTCAAAGAATAGATTAGACTCCAAATATATCAAAGAAAAGAATTTCGAACAAGCTCAAAAGTAACCCAAAATTTTAGGAGAGAATTCTTATACAATTCAATAGGGAGAAGGATTTATTGGAGAATATTCAAAGAAATGATGTTAAATTGAGAAAGGCCGCCAAGGGAGAAGTTGCTGCTCATTAAGAAGCTTGGTTTCAAATGTTAAAATTCGTATAAATAGTAGATAAAGAGTCATCTGAATTTTCGAGAGTGATCTTCCCTCTCTCTCTATAGTGATTTTTTTTTAATTCAACAATCAATAAGAAGTATTATTTGTATGAATTTTATCATCATCATAATAATCGACATCATCTCTATGTTTTTTAAAATAAACTTATCTTGCAAAGAAAGAACCTTAAATAAACGTTTTCTAATTTTCGACGTAAAAATTTTGTTTAAAAAAGCAAATAATGATTTAATGATGAGTAGATGCGTGAATGTTCATATGTAAGGCCCGCATAGATCAAAATAAAATCCAACAAACAAAAACAAAAAAAATTGAGGGATACTTTCAAATGTTTAAATTTTTTTTATTGTAAGATTTCTTCTTCTTCCTCCTAAGTTCGTCCTCATTCAATCTTTTATACAGTTTAAGAAATTATGGTGAGGATTTAATGCTTATTGTTAACCAAGACTTTTTGGAATTTGGGATCAGCACCTTTAACAGCAATTTCCTTGAGCTTAGGCTTGTTCAGCAACAATTCTTCAGTGCTCATCTTCTTGTTTCTTCTTCTTTCTTCGTCCATTTGTTTCTTTAAGATATCAGCGTGCTTTTTATTCACGTCTTTGATATAATCGTGCTTGTTCTTTTCATGATTATTGTAGTCTTCAGTATCTTTCTTCCAGATTTCAGCTTGCTTCTTTTCCAATTGTCTTTCTTCTTCCTTCTTTCTGGCCTTTTCGTCCATTTGAGAGTCCAAATACCTTCTCATTTCGACCTTTTGTTCATAGAGTCTTTGTTGCCTTCTGTGTTCTTCTTCCATATCCTTGGCTTCTTTATCCATATAATGTTTCAAGAGCTTTCTTTCTTCTTCGAGAATTTGAGCCTTTTGGTCCTTGACGACAGTATCAGCCATCATGTTCATGAACTTCTTGGCTCTGTCTTCTCTGGCCTTGATTTCAGCTTCTCTGTCAGCCATTTGCTTTTCAATGAGTCTGGTGTACTCTTGTTGAGCCTTGATGTCAGCTTCCTTTTCTCTGCGAGCTTCTTCGGCCATCTTCTTCTTATATTCTTCGTTCTCAAAAAGGACCTTCTTGAGTTGTTGCTTGTCTTCGACACGTCTTTGGGCAGCAGCTCTGGCTTCATCGTCCAATTCTTGACGGATCTTGGTGACCAAGAGCTCGTCCATTTCCTTTTCGGATCTCTTGTCCAACTTCTTTCTCATGTTTTCGTCTTGGAGTTGCTTATCTCTCATGGATTTTTCTTGCATGATTTTGTTCTTCATTTCGGTTTCCTTCTTTTGTTCCTTCTTGTCCATACCCTTGAGTTGTTCTTGGACCAATTGATTATATCTCTTCATCTCATCTTCTTCAGCTTCTTTGACTCTCTTCTTCTCAGCAATTTGTCTGTCCAATTCTGCCTTCATCTTGTTCTTTTGTTCTTGCTCCTTCACCTTTTCCAAAACCTTCTCCTTCTTGTAAAGTTCAGTGTCGTATTTCATCATAGTGGCCCATTCATCATCAGAATCTCCTTGAGCATAAACTGATCTAGGCTTCTGAGAAGAAGTGGTAGACACATTATCATCATCATGGTGATGGTGGTGGTCATGGGCGTGTTGGTGTTGGCCAACTTGATGGGATTGCTTATCGCCAGCGACGCTCTTGACAGCGGATTTAGTGGAGGCAGCATCAGCTTGGGGCTGGGCAGTGACTCCGACTTTGATTTTTTGTTCGAGTTTCTTGAGGTTTTCTTCAGTGAGTTTTTCGTTCTTCATGAACTCGACGACTTGTTTATTGACGAAATCCTTATCGGCCTTTTGGTCTTTGCCATGTTTTTCGAGGAATTTGGTGACAAGGAGCCCCTTGAGTTGTTCTCTCTCTTGAATAGCGAGGAGTTTTTCTCTCTTGGGGTCGTTGACGGCGGCAGGAGTCTTGGTTTTAGTAGTAGTAGCGTTCTTCTTGGGATATGACATTTTAGAGAATCAAGGAAAATGTTTTATTTTTTTACTTTATATTGCGATTAAAGACAGTTATCTGCCTTTTAAGTTTATAACTTAATAAGTTATAGTTTACAAAAACCCTTTTTTATTAAAGAGTTTTGCTTGCTATGAGATTTCTAAGTTAACAGTCTCAGTAGTTGTTGGATTAATGTTAATTGAAAAAAAGATCCATGTTTTTTCTCTTTCTTCCTTCCTTTAATCGAAGAAAAATTCCTTCGGAGGCGACTCCAAACAATTTGCTCTACCATGGATTGCCCTTGTTGTTTTGAGACAAGACAAGGAAGGTGAGTTGTTGAAAAATTAACAAATGGTTTGACGTTAGCGTTGTCTAGAGGGAAAATCTCACGAAATATAATTTAATAATCAGCACAATATCTTTGAGATTTTTCCGAGATTCTTTGGATTGAACAAAGGCCCTAGTTATGACCATCAAAAACGAAACTACCTTATCATGAGATACAAACATCATATCTAGAGAGCTCCTGAAGAATATGGATAAAAATCTTTCGCGACAATGTTTTGGAGAATTTCAAAAAACAAATGGAAGTTTGAGAGGGATATAACAAAAGAACCTGCAAAAGAGAATATAAAAGAGATCTATTGATCTTAATAGGCTTGACTAAGGATTTTATTTGTCAAAAGGGAAGAATAGAATCATAAAATAAGAAATTCCCAAGAAATCCATGGATAGAAAAATTCCCCTAAAAGGGTTGTTTTACTGACAGAATATTCAGAGAGAAAAGGAGATTAGATTCAGAAAGAAAGTTGAATGGATTTCAAGTTGGGAGAACAACTTCAAAGAGAAAAAAGAGATAAGATATGCAAGTGATTAAATTGAGGATATAATTATTGGAAAGGGTTGAAATATTGATATTTAAATAACAAGAAGTTGCACTTTTAATAAATTAAGATACAAAGGTTTCGCTTTTTTTTCGGTGCAGACAAAAAAAAGCGGATTATTAAATTAATTTTTCCTGAAGTCGAGTTAGATTATGTAACGAATACACCGGATTTAGGCCCTTCAATGGTCTCGTTAGGCCCTTATAACTAGAACTAATATCTTTCTATTTTTAACTTTATATGTAGGAGAGATGTCAAGAGAAGTGAAAAGAATTTTTGAAGGCTCAGTTCTAAAATTTACTGAGAGAAATAGAGAGATATAGCCTTTATTGAAAAAGAAAAATTTTTATTCAGAAACTTTTCGTAAGAGATAAATGCTCAAAGAAGACAAATTTTTAAAAAGGAAATTTTTTCGAAACTGGTACTTTTTACATTTTTGAACAAACAAATAAATTCACACACATGCAGACAAACGCACACAATAATAAGTAATAATACATAATAAATTAGAAATCTCCAAAATGAATAAACTAAAAAATTCACATTTATGGACTTGTACTTTTGACTCCATTATTCGTGATCAAGCTGACCATATCATGCAAATCATCCATTGAAGTGTCCATTCTTTCTTCAGTATTATTCTGACCACCCAAGAAAAACCCTTTTCCTTTTGATGGTCGATAACTATCGGTCTTTATCACTTCCTCCTGAGTCTCTTTAACAATTTCTCCTGACTCTTCTTCATTATTAACCACAGTCTCACTCACTACCAATATCTCATTATGCTCTTTTCTTTTTTGTGTAGAAATTGCTGGATCCTCATCTCCCGCTGTCTCTAATATCACATCGTCATTTCCTTTTCTTTCTCTCTTTTCTCTTGTGAACAACTTTCTATCCTCTAAATCTTTCAAGATTGGCAAGCCTTTGAACTCTCTAGACTCCACAGAGCCTGAGGTTCCAGGTCTATTTCCTACGACTTTAAGTGATTTTACAAGTCCCTGTGTGGTGTTAGGACGTTGTTGATCTGTTATATTAGGAAGTGGAGATTCATTTTCAAGACCAGATTTAATAACAACTCTTGTGAATTTTGGTGCTGTGCTTGATGATCTCATGATATTCGCCGTCGTATTAGGTCGAACGTTAATCTCATTGCCTTTAACGACGCTTTTATCTGATATAACCCTCGAAAGATTAGCAAGCTTGTATTTTCCTGATTGGACCAGTTTGGAGATTTGTGGAGTTCTAAATAAAGTTTTGACTTGAAGTGATGGCTCAACATCACGTCTGGGAACTGAAGGCCAAAGGCAATCGATTGTATAATCGCTAAGAGCGTTTCGGTAGAGGATTTTTACAGGGCAGTATTGTGAAGTACAGGTAACCTGGAAGCCGAGGTCTTGTGAAACTTCAAAGTAAGCGACAGAGAAACATCCTTTACAAACTGGTACCAATCTTCCTGGATACAAAGAGTTATTAAATGAAGAAAGAAGGGGATTCTCAGTACCTGTGAAGAGGACGCTGTAGATGTGAGAGTGAGAGTTTTTACAGATGAGATAATCGGAATTTTCAGGGATGAGATTTAAGAAATAATCTCTCATAATAGCTTCAACAATGATACGACGAGAATCATTAGGAACAAGAGTAGTATCCCAATTGGTGAGTCTCACTAAAGTGGGAATAAAGCAAAGCTCGAAAGGAATTTTATTTACGTAGTTTGGTGAACTCTTTAGGATTGCTTTGAAGGAATTTGAGATGATGATATTTATCCTGAACAAAATCATCGGTGAAATCTTTCGAATCAGCGTCTTCTGCAGTACACATGAGAGCTAAAACAAGGTAAGAGGTTCCAGCTCCCAGAATATATCAAAATTATACTCCTTCTATTCATTTCGCTAGCAGTGGTTACACGCGATGCTTTCGTAAAGGACTTGGTTGTCATGGCAAAAGCGTGAGATAAGGTGAGTCTTTGTTGACTTTGAGCTCCACTTTTTGATCGTATAGAATGGTTTAGATTTCGTAAACTTTGTGCAGAAGTGAAAGGACGAGTGCTTGGACGGGTTCCCAGAGATTCTAATATTCCTTTTTCAAGCGCAGTTTCATTAGTTTCTAATGTGAGATCTTTCTTTTGTGAATGAGGTCGTCTTTTAGGTGCTGGTTTCTCAGTTTGTTGATGTTGAATTGGAATAAATGGCTTTGACATTCTATGCTTTGAGCCGATATAGAGCTTCCCATAGTTTTCTACTTCAGATCCGAGCTCTCTTCTAGAGAAAGTTAGATATTTGGAGAAGATTCCCCAGGGAATACCTGCCTTTGACGGAATGGATAGTGGAGATTCTGGCATAAGGAGGTTTTGCGAGAAGATTACTAATATAATTCATGCTTTGGATTTCGGAAATAGCGATGGGAGTTGTGAAAAACATTGAAAGAAAGTAAGGGAGAGTGGAGATGAAAGGTGGTTTGAGATTGTTTGAAAAGAAATATAAAACGCTTTTTGTGAAAAGGAGTAGTTAAGTTTCGTGATTTTAGTGCAATAAAAATTTTATTTTTGGAAGGAAAACTTTTGGTATTATGAATTAGAAATTCCTGTAGATGGAAAAGAAAGAATAAATAATTTTTCCTCAACAAAATACTTGATGGATTTTTTTTCAGAAAAATTTTTGCCTTTGAAAACAATAAAGGGGTCAAAATCACCACTTTTGAGTGAGAATTTGAATCATTCAAAGAATCCAAAAAAAAAAGTAAAATTTTTTCCCAAGAGAATTTTTTTTCAGAAAGGTTTTGCAGGGTCTCGTCAATCTTCTGAAAAATTGAACGAAAAAAGTCGATCGACTGGACTCTCTAGACAATTTTTTTATGAACTGAAAAAGACTATTGAAATCCTTGAAAAATAAGGTCATTATCGATCATAAAAAGACACTTTTTCAACCATTTTTATTTTCTTCCAAAACTTATGTTTCGCTTTGAAAAATGGGGGAGAAAAATAGTTTTTTGCATATTTGAAAAATCTTCATCTTCTTGATGTCTCATCACTTGTCAACGAATTTCCTAGGTTTCTATTTTCTCTGGGTAAAGATTTTTGAAAGGAGAAGAAAAGTAGCTTTATGGCAGTTTCGAAGTCGATCCGAAGAGAGGAAAAATAAATGACAATTTTATACTATATTAAGAATTTTTATGTAGAAAGGTCGAAATTTTATTTTTCATATTTGAGTTAGATATCCCAACTGTAATTTGAAATTCAAAAGTTTTCTGAAGTAAATTGGCTAGCAGAATCTGTTTAAAACTTCTTACTAGCACCAATATGTTTCATCAAAACAAAAAAATGAGCCTTTTTCCTTCACAATATCCTCGTTTCCACAGTTCCAAGAAAGTTTTACGACGTTGAAGAGAGCTTTAGAAGTTTAAAAGACTATTAATTGTATTGTTAGTCTATCAGTGTCATCCTTCCTGCAGGACCAATCATACTCTTCACCCAATTCGAAATAAGCTCAGGAAAACATTTCAAAAAATCTCCATCTCAAAGGGAATTTTTCCTACATAAAGAGAAGTTGTGATTGAAGGAAATATTCCAGTTGCCTGTTTCTGAATTTGATTATTTTCTGACACTTTATTTTTTTTATGTGAATTTCAAAAATGAGTTTCTTAACTGACTTTTTTTAAACCACAAAAAAAATCTCCCAATCTTCAAATTCCTTTCTCTTCTTATTCTCCAACTTCCTACAACCTCATTTCTCTCTTAAGTCAAACCAACGTCACCTCTTTCATTAACAAAATCAAGACAAAAAGCAATGAGAATTTACTCTCATTTTCTCTCTTGCTCGTACTTTAATTATTCTTCAAGAATAATATAAACAAAAAGAGTAGCTTTAAACATAATACTAACATAGAGGAAATTTTAATTGTCATAAGACTCAGCCGTTTAAAACAATTAAATTTCAAAATTTACCCTAATGCTCTCCTCTTTTTTCCGCAGCTTCTCCTCACTGATCCCTCTTCTTATCCTGATCAGTCTTTCCTTTCACGGATCCAATGCTGCCAGTGTCTTTTTCAGTAAAGGTAACCTCACGGTCCAAGCCCAAACCAACTATGCCTTCCAATTGGTCCTCAATAAAGCCATTCCAGCCAATGAAGTCGTCACTGTGACGTTCTCTTCTGGCTACACTCTCCCCAGCGGCACTCCTTCAACGTGTCTTCTTGGCTCAACGACGCTTTCAGGTGAAATCTCCCTCTTACTGAAATCCTCATAATAATCTTTCATTCTTAGGCTGTACTTGTTCCAGTTTGTCATGCTCACTTACATTCCCAGCTTTAAGTGCTCAGACAATCACATTAGAACTTGGTACAATTACCAATCCTTCTGCTTTGACTTCTATCTCCTTTGTTTTTTCCTCCACAACCTTGGGAACACTGTCAATCTCCAGTAGTAAACTTATAGAAGGATCTTTGTACGTCCTCAGCGCCACTGTCGAAACCCCAAAGGTCCAGGAAACAACCAGCTACACCATTAAATTCCAGCTCACTTATGCTATTCCTCAAGGTGGTTCGATTGCTGTCAAATTCCCTTCAGATACTACGAGCGCTATCTATGCTTCCAGTACTGAAGCAATAATGACCTATGCCAATGGAACATCAATAACCTATGCCTGTACAAGTCAAGATGAGGAAAAAGTAACAATCAGTGCGCCATTTGCAAATGAAGCTTACACTGACGTCTCCAATCCTCTCATTATGACTCTGAATAAGATCGAAAATCAGCAATCTGTCGGCACATCGAGCTCCATCACCATTGAAACTTTCAACAGTGCAAGTCAAGGAATAAATATCCAAGTCTTTACAGTCTCAATCACTCAGGCTGGTACCACGACCTACGAATACGCTTCTGTGAGTGGAGACACCACAATAAATACCGCTACTGAGATTGATATTCAATTCAGCTTTGATATTAGCTTTGTGGATACCGTCTCAGGACCTTATTACTATGTCTCTATCATCTTCCCTGATGAGTTTACGGTGACAGATTCTTCCACTTGCTCTGCTATCGGAGGTCTCGTCTCCCCAAATATGCCCAGTTTGACCACAACCTGCGCTGTAATTGACTCGCATACACTGTATTTGGAATACGTCATCTATAACTCCCAGAACAGTCCTGTCATTCTGTACGCTTATAATATCCAAACTCCTTATTCCACTCGTCCTTTAACCAGTCCTATCCAAATTGCTGTCTATATGTCAAGCGCAAAAGCTCTCACAAGCCCTCAATTACTTGCCCAAGGAAACTACACTTGGGATTGGACTGCGACTCCTGGAACGTTGACGATCAATTCTATTACCAGAACTGTTGATACTTTAGGAAGTGATATCACTTTAACGTATGATCTCACTCTGCCTGATACAATCGACCAAGGATCTCTAATAGTCATTGATATCCCTGAAAATCAAGCTGTTTTCTCCTCAACTCCCACTTGCAAAAAGTCCTCTGGGTCTGCTCTTACTTGCACAATGACTCAAGATTCCGATCTGAACACACAAATTATCATCAGCAATTACTGTTCTGACTCCACGACATGCGTATCTGGCGCTGAAATTGTCTTTACTTTATCAGGAACTGTGACCAATCCCCAGTATGTTCAGCTTCCTGAGGGTACTTCCATGAATATTTCCACCAAAACAGCTGATGGCCTTTATTATTTCCATCAAAATACTGGAGATATCTTCGCGAGTCCCTCACTTGTCCCTAATGTCCCAACAGATCTTGACTATCAAAAGACCGGCGCCCAATATCAAGTCGTCAATGAACCTTTTACCTTAAGCATGGAATTCACTCCTTATGAAAGAATTTTAGAAGGAGGTTACATTTACCTTCATTTCCCCACAGAAGCCATCTACAAAGAGAGTTCTAGTTCTCTTTCATGTTCATATAAGGATAGTGATTCAAATTCCGGCACTGGAGATTGTTATATTGAATATCATTCAGATGGAACCTCCTTTGCTACAATTGGACTGGAAATCTGCTCTGATCTTGAATCTGCTTGTGTGGCGCCCTTAACATTCACCATAACTGGCATTAAAAATCCAGGAAACACCAAGCCAATCCCTTCAAATAACGCTACTAACCCTTGGGTTATCGAAGCAGGTCTCAGCTTAGACAAGAGAATTGATTATAAAGTCTTGACCAGCGAACTTCCTAACATCACCATTATCCCCAATACCTTCGCTTTGGATGAATTAACAATCTCGAGTCCCTTGGTTGACGTCTCCTCAGAATATGCCCTTAAATTCACCATCGCCACTCCTATCCCAGCGAGCTCTAGCTACAACAGCAGAATTATCATCACTATCCCCTCTGATATGAGCATTGAATCTTCTTCTTGCACAGCTACTCTTGCTGACTCTACGACATTGAGCTGTGTGCAAGGCACCAATCTCGTTACAATTTCCTCATCTTCTAGCCTTGCTGCTGACTCTACAATTACCCTCACGCTTACTCTTTTGAATCCTGCAAATACCAAGCCTTCCAGTGCAATCACCTTAAAGTCAGTTTCAACAATAGATTCCGTGGATTATCTCATCGACACCCTTTACAACAGCGAAGAACTTATCATCACCGCAACTGCTGGTACATTCAGCGATGTCTCTTTACAAGTCTCCCCTCAAACTGTTGGCTCCAAAGCTCAAAATACCTTTATGCTGACTCCCACCACTAATATCCCTCCCTACAGTCAATATTCTTCAAGAATCGTCATTGAGCTTCCTGGAACAATGGTCTTCTTGAACCTTGTAACTCTCCCTAAATGTTCTGCTAACACCACATCTGGCGTGAAACTCTCCTGTGCTTATGATTCTGACAGCACTCCCCAAACTATCACGATTAGTCATACAGATTCTTCGTTAGACCTTGCTGGGGTTCCTATTACAGTCGTTGTCCCTGCTAATACCATTCAAAGTCC
>Ga0182738_1001913_pt1 | contig 25290 bp, 21 predicted proteins | sample eDN5th30CBELigMG_FD_128876 | JGI IMG/M metagenome (GOLD analysis project Ga0182738, IMG submission 128876) | Enriched Miracle-Growth compost microbial communities from Emeryville, California, USA - eDNA 5th pass 30_C BE-Lig MG (version 2)... ...
GAACCCGGTGGCGCCGCCGCGCTGGCCGGCCTGCTCTCCGGGCGGATCGATGCCCGTGGCAAGACGGTTGCGATCCTGCTTTCCGGCGGCAATATCGATCCGGATGTTCTGGAGCGCGCGCTCGCCGCATGATACCGGCAGGCTCCCGGCCCGCCGGGAGCCCGACTCACGGGTGCTCCTCTCGCCGCGCCCTTCTTCTTCTGCCGCGACACACTCCCGGCTCTCAGGTCAGCAGACATACATGGTTGCCGCGCCGCGCCATTTTGGCTCTCGCATATCGCTCTTCTACGCCGGCTTCTTCGTCGTTGGCGGATTGATGACGCCCTTCTTCCCGGTCTGGCTGCATCTGCGCGGGCTGACGCCGGAACAGATCGGCGTGTGCCTGGCGCTGCCGCTGGCCGCGCGCCTGCTGTTTATGCCGCTCGGCAGCGCCTTTGCCGACCGCGCCCCGAACAGGCGGTTTGCCGTCATCATCTTCGCGGTGCTCGGGCTGCTCTTCTTCATCCCGGCCACGATGATGGGCGGCTACTGGCCGATCCTTGTCCTCACCGGCCTGGCGACGGCGACGCTCGGCCTGGCCATGCCGGCGATCGACGCGCTGGCCTTGACCGGCGTGCGCCGGTTCGGGCTCGACTATGGCAACATGCGTGTCTGGGGCTCGATCAGCTTCATCGTGGTGAGCCTGCTCGGCGGCGTGGTGTTCGGCCATTTCGGCGCTGCCGTGCTCTCTCCGTTGCTGATCGGCAGCTATGTCGTCGCGGCCTTGTCGGCCTTCCTGCTGCCCGTTACGCCGCCTGAAATCCGCGCCGCCGATGATGCCGCGAAGCCCGAGACCGTCTCGGCGCGCTCGATCCTGACCAGCCGGAGCGTTCTGGTCGTCATCGGCTCGTCCGCCATCATCACGGCGACTCACGCCGTGTTCTACAGCTTCGGCACCATCCAGTGGGAGAAGCTGGGTTTCAGCGGCGCCGAGATAGGCCTGCTCTGGTCCTCCGGCGTCGTCGCGGAGATCGGCATGTTCGCGATCTCGGGCCGGGCGTTGCAGAAGATGGCGCCCGAGCGGCTGATCATGCTCGGCGCCATCGCGGCGATCGTGCGGTGGTCGCTGTTTCCGCTGGCGACCGGGCTCTGGTTCTCGCTCGCCCTGCAGATGCTGCACGCCCTGACCTTCGCGGCGGTCTATGCCGGCATGCAGCGGGCAATCGCCCGCGACGTTCCGGAAGAAATGACAGCGTCGGCGCAGGGGATCTGGCAAACGACGTCCGGCCTCGGACTGGCGTTGGCGACCCTGCTGGCGGGGCCGCTCTACGGCCATTTCGGCGCGGCGGCGTTTCCGGTGATGGCGATTGGCGGCGTGATCGCCGCGATCGTGCTGACGCTGCCCAAGGCGCGGCGGATCAGCCCCACAAAGCCGGGGACGGTGGGCTGACCAGGCTTCCCTCGTAGACCAGACCCGGCGATCGGTCGCGGGCTAGCAGCAGCGGTCCATCGAGGTCGACGAAGGCCGCGTCCTGCGCCAGAAGCACCGCCGGCGCCATGGCGAGCGAGGTGCCGACCATGCATCCGACCATCAGCGCGAAACCCTGCGCTTCGGCGGCGGCACGGAGCCGCAGCGCCTCGGTCAGGCCGCCCGTCTTGTCCAACTTGATGTTGATCGCGTCATAGCGACCGACCAGATGGCCGAGATCGCCGGCGACATGCAGGCTCTCGTCGGCGCATACCGCGACCGGCCGGTCGGCATGTTCGAGCCAATCGTCCTGGCCGGCCGGCAGCGGCTGTTCGATCAATTCGACGCCGGCCTCGACGCAGGCGCGCATGTTGGCGTCGAAGTTCCGTTCCGACCATGCTTCGTTGGCGTCGACGATGATCCGGCTCGCGGGAGCGCCCCGCCGCACGGCGGCGATCCGTTCGCGGTCGCCATCGCCGCCGAGCTTCACCTTGAGCAGAGGGCGATGGGCGGCGACACGCGCGGCCTGCTCCATGCTCTCCGGCGTGCCGAGGCTCAGCGTATAGGCCGTCACGAGCGCCTTCGGCCCGGAGAGACCGAGTCTTTCGGCGACGGCCACGCCGCTCTGCTTGGCTTCGAGATCCCAGAGCGCGCAATCGAGCGCGTTGCGGGGCGCGCCCGGCGGCATGGCTGCGCGCAACGCCTCCCGGTCCGGCTGGGCCGCGTATGTCGCCAGCGCTTCTCGAAGGGTCGCCGCGACGCCTTCGACCGTCTCGCCATAGCGGGCATAGGGGACGCATTCGCCGCGTCCGCTCGCGCCGCCGTCGCGGAGCGTGACCACCACGACATGCGCTTCGGTGCGCGCGCCGCGCGAGATGACGAAGCTGCCGGCGATCGGCCAGCTTTCGACCTCGACGGAAAAGGAGAACGTCATGGGCGAGGGAAGTCCTGCTCGAGGCGGTCGACGATGGGCTGGACGCCGGTGCGGATCGGGTCGACGGCTGGAATACCATGCTCCATCGCGGCCGCATCCAGCGTCGCGCGCGCTGCCGCGTCGTCGAGCGCCTGGGTATTGATGGCGATGCCGACGCAGCGGATCGCCGGGTTGGTCAGCCGGCCACAGGCGACCGTGAGGTCGATGACCTCCTGGATCGAGGGCAGGGGATGCGCCACGCCGCGCATGGTTGTGCGCGTGGGCTCATGGCAGACGACGAAGGCGTCCGGCTGCGCCCCGTGCAGCAGGCCGAGCGTCACGCCGGCGAAGGAGGGGTGGAACAGCGAGCCCTGCCCCTCGATCAGGTCCCAATGGCCGGCATCCGTCTCCGGCGAGAGCCATTCGACCGCGCCGGAGATGAAGTCGGCGACGACGGCATCGATCGCGACGCCGCGGCCGGAGATGAATACGCCGGTCTGGCCCGTCGCCCGGAAATCGGCATTCATGCCGGCGGCGCGCATGCCGCGTTCCAGGGCGAGCGCGGTGTATTTCTTGCCGACCGAGCAATCCGTGCCGACTGTCAGCAGGCGCCGGCCGCCGCGCTTCGTGCCCTTGCCGGTGGCGAAGGTCTGCGTCGAATGGCGCACGTCGTGCAACTGCCTTCCCGATCGTTCGGCGGCGGCGCGGATCGCGTCGACGTCGCGAAGGCGGCTGTGCAGGCCGGTCGCGACGTCCAGCCCGGCATCGAGCGCCTCGACGATCGAGGCGACCCAATGATCGGGCAGGACGCCACCGGCATTGACCGCGCCGACGATCATCGTGCGGACCCCGGCGGCGCGTGCCTCGGCGATCGTCATGTCGGGAATCTTCGCGTCGGCGCGGCAGCCGGCGAGTCGCAGCTGGCCCTTGCACCATTCCGGCCTCCAATCGACGATCCCGAGCGCGGTTTTGGCCGCCAGGGCGTCAGGAACGTCACCCAAAAACAACAGGTAGGGTGTTGCGATCTCCATCCCGACATCCTTTCCGGCCAAGGGCTTGCCCCGGCTTCCGTGCTCATGCGATCACCATTCAGTGACGGGAGCTTAGGAGGCACCCGGCGGCGCCACAAGGTCGCTCTGATCTCCATCCCGAATGCAGGCTTCGAACGCGGAGCGGTCGTGGCAACGGCAATAGCGGCGCAACTGGATTACTCGGATGTCGATGGGCAGGCTCGGTTGCGGGCGGTTGGCTCGTGGACGGTGCGCACCGTGGGCACTCTCGAATCATCCATCGACAAAGCGATTACCGATGTCTCCGGCGCGACGGTCATCGATCTCGCCGGTATCGACCATATCGACACAGCCGGGGCATGGCTGCTCACGCGTCTCCAGCGCGGCTTGAGCGCCAAGCAGAGCACCGTCTCCATGGAGGGCGCCTCCGAGAACGCCCAGCGGCTGCTGGACGCGCTCAGCCCGACCGAGCGGGAGATCCCGCCTCCGCCGCCGCAGATTGGCGTCGCGCACGAAATGGTCGAAGCCGTCGGCCGCACCATGTATTTCTCCTGGCAGGATTTCCTGTCCGGTCTCAACATCCTCGGTGGCGTCACCCGCGGCTTCGTGCGGGCCGTGCGCCATCCCGCGCGGTTTCGCGTCACGTCGATCGTCTTCCATATCGATCGGACCGGGCTGCGGGCCGTGCCGATCATCACGCTGATGTCGCTCCTGATCGGCGCGATCATCGCGCAGCAGAGCGCCTTCCAGCTGCGGGCGTTCGGCGCGGAGATCTTCTCGGTCGACCTGGTCGCCATCCTCGTACTGCGGGAGATCGGCGTCCTGCTGACGGCGATCATGATTGCCGGCCGCTCCGGCAGCGCGATCACGGCCGAAATCGGCTCGATGAAGATGCGCGAGGAGATCGATGCGCTCAGCGTCATCGGCGTCGATCCCGTCGAGGTCCTGATCATGCCGCGGATCATCGCGCTGATCGTCGCTCTGCCGATGCTCGTCTTCCTGGCCGACATGGCCGCGCTTGTCGGCGGCGGCCTGGTCAGTTGGGTCTATATCGGCATCACGCCCGCGGCGTTCATTGACCGCGTTCGCGACGCGGTGGCGCTCAACACGCTCTTCGTCGGCCTGATCAAGGCGCCTTTCATGGCCCTGATCGTCGGTATCATCGCGGCGTCCGAGGGCTTGAGCGTGCGCGGCAGCGCGGCTTCGCTCGGCCAGCACACGACCGCATCGGTCGTGAAGGCGATCTTCATGGTGATCGTCGTCGACGGTCTCTTCGCCCTCTATTTCGCCGCGGTGAACTACTGATCATGGCTGAAACATTGACGGGCCATGGCAGGGAGAAGGAAGTCGTCATCCGGGGGCGGGGCATCACCGTCGGCTTCGGCGACCGGCTGATCCTGGAAAATCTCGACATCGATGTCTATCGCGGGGAGATCCTGGGCGTCGTCGGCGCATCCGGCACCGGCAAGTCGGTTCTGCTGCGCACGATCCTCGGGTTGCAGCCCAAGCGCGCGGGCTCGGTCGAGATCCTCGGCACGCCCTATGACGATGCCGATCCCGAAACGCGCGCCTCGATCGACCGGCGTCTCGGCGTGCTGTTCCAGCAGGGGGCGCTGTTCTCCTCGCTCACCGTATTGCAGAACGTCGAATTCCCGATGCGGGAGCATCTTCATCTTTCGCAGCGCCTGATGGACGAACTGGCGCGCGTGAAGATCGACCTCGTCGGCCTCGCGCCGGAGGCGGCGGATCGCCTGCCGGCGGAGCTTTCCGGCGGCATGATCAAGCGCGCCAGCCTGGCGCGGGCGCTGGCGATGGATCCGGCCATCGTGTTCCTCGACGAACCGACCTCGGGTCTCGACCCGATCGGCGCCGCCGAGTTCGATGAACTGATCGCCACCCTGCGCGATACTTTGGGGCTGACGGTGTTCATGGTAACCCATGACCTCGACAGCCTGCACACGGTCTGTGACCGAATCGCGGTGTTGGGCCAACGTCATGTGCTGGTCGAGGGAACCATGCAGGATATGCTGGATTTCGACGATCCCTGGGTACAGAAATATTTCCGGGGCGTGCGTGCACGTCGCGTGGAGAACGAAGCTTAATGGAAACGCGCGCCAACTATGCAACGATCGGACTGTTCACGCTGGGCGTGATCGTTGCGTGCTTCGTCTTCATCTACTGGCTTGCACGCTATGACGAAAGCGGCATCCGCAAGCCGCTGCGCATCCTCATTCCCGGGTCCGTGGCGGGCCTTGCTCCTGGAAGTCAGGTTCTCTTCAACGGCATCAAGGTCGGCGAAGTGAACACGCTCCGGATCAACCCGGAAGATCCGAACCAGGTCGAGGCGATGGTCTCCGTCGACCCGAACCAGCCGATCAAGTCCGATACCAAGGCATCGCTCGGCATCCAGGGCCTGACCGGCATCGCCTATATCGAGCTCAAGGGCGGCACGGGCACGCTTCCCAATCTGCTGGACCAGCAGGGAATTCCGACGCTGAGCGCGCAGGGGTCTGGGCTGCAGGACCTGATTGCCAGCGCCCAGGAACTGGTCGCCAAGGTCAACACGGCCGTCGATCGCGTGAACGGCTTCATCGACACCTCGGAGCCGGCGCTGACGACCTCGGTCAAGAATATCCAGACCTTCACCGACGCGCTGGCGGCGAATTCGGAAGGCGTGAAGGAATTCATGAACAATTTCGGCGACCTGTCGAAGCGCGTCGGCTCGCTGTCGGAAAGCCTGAGCGGTGTCGTCGCCAAGGCCGACAAGATCATCTCGGCGATCGATCCGACCAAGGTCGCCGATACGCTCGGCAACATCGACAAGGTGACCGCGAGGCTCTCCGCCTCGGCCGACAACATTCCCGAGATCGTCGCCAACGTGAAGCAGATCTCCGAGCAGCTGGAGAAGGCGCTGGATGGCGCCCAGCAGATCATCGGAGCCATCCAGGTCGAGACCGTCAAGAGCACGATCAACGACATCGCCACCGTCGCGCGGCGCGTGCAGACCGCCACGGTCGATGTGAACAAGATCGTCGCGGATGCCGGAAAGACGGTTGCCGACGCCAAGGACTTCGTCGCCAACATCAAGACCAAGCAGCCCGACATCGACGTGATCGTCGACAATACGCGCGACATGGTGCAGAAGCTGAACGCCGCCTCGACCCGTATCGACGGCATCCTCGGCAAGGTCCAGGATCTCGTGACCGACCCGAACGGCAAGAACTTCTTCGCCGAGGCCACGGCCGCCGCCGCCTCGATCCGAAAGGTCGCGGAAGCCTTTTCCGGCAAGGCGGCCCAGATCGCCGACAACCTCGCGAACTTCTCCGGGCCAGGCCTTCGCAATGTCGACGGGCTGGTGGATCAGCTTCGCCGCACGACGACCCGCTTCGACTCGACGCTCAACTCGATCCAGAGCAATCCGCAGCGACTGATTTTCGGAAACCCGGGCGTACAGGACTACAATCGCAAATGACTGGGGTACGGCAAGCCATGCGTTCTGTGCGTCTATCCCTGCCTGCAGGGACGGTTTCGATGCTCCTCGCCGCCACGCTGCTTTCGGGCTGCGTCGGCAAGCTGCTGACCGCGCCGCCACCCGCCACCTATGACCTGGCCGGCGTCGAATCGGCGCCCTCCGTCAAGCGCCGCACCTCGGCGCAGGTCCTGGTGCCGGAGCCCTTCGCGTTGCAGACGCTGGCCAGCCAGCGCATCGTCGTCACGCGCGGCCCGCTCGTCGCCTATTATCCGAACGCCCAGTATCCGGACACGCTGCCGCGCCTGGTGCAGAGCCGGGTGATCCAGGCTTTCGAGAAGTCGAAGGGCGTCCGCGCCATCGGCAGGCCGGGCGAGGGGCTGTCGATCGACTACCAGTTGCTCACCAACATCCGCACCTTCGCCTTCGACGTGACCCCTTCGGGCCGCTTCGCCGAGATCGAGATCTTCGCCCAGATCATGAACGACCGCACCGGCAAGGTCGTCGAGGCGAAGCTGTTCAAGGCCTCGGTGCCGGTCGCCGAAGATACGGCGCCAGCCGCCGTTACCGGTCTCAATGCGGCCCTCGATCAGGTGCTCGTCGACATGGTCGCCTGGGCGGTCCCGCGCCTCTAGGGCCGATCGGGCGTCACGGAGACCTTCACGGCACCCGTTTGCCGGAAGCGGGCGAGGGGTTCGTCCGATCGTGGCCGGTTGGCGGCGGCGATGCAAGCTGACGGACGAAGGCCGCGCGCCGCCAGGGGATGGTTCTCTCCCTCAAACGATCGCGGGTGCGCCTCGGGCGGCGCGTCAGAGCGCCGGCCTTGGCCGGCACCTCGAAACCAGCTTCGAAAAATCTGGATACAAAAAAGCCGCCGCGCGGCTGGCGCGGGCGGCGGGCTGTTCGTCGGCCGGGTGACGGGCGTCCTGCGCCGATCGCCACTGCCATGCCGCCGTCGCCCGGCGGCATGGATGGATGCCGCCTGGCGGCATCCGGATGGATCAGGACGAGGACGAGGACGGCAGGCGGACCGGGCGCAGCAGGAACTGCGGCACGTGATCGCCGAGACCGATCACCTTGTCGTCCGGCTCGTTCCGGTCGCGGCGATCATGACGGGGACGATCGCGCTGATCCCGTTGATCGCGGTCGCGGCGCGGCGATTCCGGCTGCTGGCGAACCACTTCCTGCTGGCGCGGTGCCTCCGGCTGGCGGGGGGCTGCGTCGGGCTGGCGCGGGGCCGGCTGGCGGCGCGGTGCCTCGGGCTCCGCCTTCTGCGGCGCGGCCTCGGGGGCTGCGGCTTCGGCGGCGACCGGCTGGGCCTCCGTCGCTTCCTCGGCCGATTTCTCGACCTGGCGGGCGACGCTCGAACGCGATGCGCGCGGCTTGCGCTCGCGCTCGCCGCTGCGCGGCTCGTCGCTCTTGCTGCGGCCACGGCCGCGTGCCGGGGCCGCTGCTTCGTCCGTCGTCACCGGCTCGCCGATCCACTCGACGCCATCGCCGGTCAGCTTGTCGATCGCGGACAGATATTTCTGGTCCGACGGGGCGACGAGCGTGATGGCGGTGCCCGAACGTCCGGCGCGGCCGGTACGGCCGATGCGGTGGACATAGTCGTCCGCATGGGTCGGGATATCGAAATTGAACACGTGGCTGACATCGGGGATGTCGAGGCCGCGCGCCGCGACGTCGCTGGCGACCAGCAGCGTCAGGCGGTTGTTCTTGAACGCGTCCAGCGTCGCCATGCGGGCGCGCTGATCCATGTCCCCATGCAGCGCGCCGACCGAGAAGCCATGCTTCTCCAGCGAGCGGGCAAGGACGGCGACGTCGCGCTTGCGATTGCAGAAGATGATCGCGTTCTTCAGGTCGACCGCGTTGCGGATCAATTCGCGCAGCGTCTCGCGCTTGTCGAAGGCTTCGCGGCCGGTATGCACGAAAAGCTGCTTCACCGTCTTCGCGGTGGTCGCCGGCTTGGCGACCTCGATGCGGATCGGATTGGACAGGAACGTGTCGGCGAGGCGCTGGATTTCCGCCGGCATGGTTGCCGAGAAGAACAGCGTCTGGCGCGTGAAGGGGATCAGCTTGGCGATGCGCTCGATATCGGGGATGAAACCCATGTCGAGCATGCGATCGGCCTCGTCGATGACGAGGATCTCGACGCCGGTCATCAGAAGCTTGCCGCGCTCGCAATGGTCGAGCAGGCGGCCCGGCGTGGCGATCAGGACGTCGACGCCGCGATCGAGCTTCTTTTCCTGCTCGTTGAACGACACGCCGCCGATCAGAAGGGCGACGTTCAGCTTGTGGTTCTGGCCATAATTGTTGAAGTTTTCCTCGACCTGCGCTGCCAGTTCGCGGGTCGGTTCGAGGATCAGCGTGCGGGGCATGCGCGCACGAGCGCGGCCCTGCTCCAGCAGCGTGATCATCGGAAGCGTGAAAGATGCTGTCTTGCCGGTGCCGGTCTGGGCGATTCCCAGAACGTCACGCCGTGCCAGAACATGCGGGATGGCCTCTGCCTGGATCGGCGTCGGCGTGGTGTATCCGCTTGCCTCAACGGCAGCCAACACTTTCGGGCTCAGTCCGAGCGTAGAGAAGGTCATGTTTTGAAAAGGGGCCCAAAGCCCGATGGGACGGCAAACAGGCGCATCGCCATCGATGAAAGATGCACGCAAATACGAGATTTTGCGTGGTCTTGTCAATTGTTTCGCGAAGAGTGGCTGAATCCTGCCGCTTCTGGAGGCCGAATTCTAGTTGCTGGCCGGCCCGAAACGATAGCTCTCGTCGTCGCCGATGAAGAGTTCATAGCTCTCCTTGGCGCCGCCGGCCGCCGGATCGACCAGCTCCAGGAATACGCTGAGGCCGTCCGCGTCCGCCTCGACGACGAAATCGCCGATGTTGCGCTTCAGCTCGACCATCTCCTTGATGTCGACATTGCGGGACAGCGTCATGGCGCCGTCCGCGCCGCGCTCGAGCCACTGGACAAACAGGCGCGCCATAGGCTCGGGCCCGCTGCGGTCGATGACGATGCGGTAGATGCCCTTGTGGCCATCCTTCTCCCAGGCGCCGACAGTGCGGACATCCTGGATCGAGGGCGCCAGGGCAGCGACGCTGTCCGCGACGGGATCGGCATGGAGCGGTGCGGCGGCCGCCGCGGTGAGGATGCAGGCGGCGAGAAGCGTGCGAACGGTCATCGGTGAACCTCCGTGGAGCGCGGGGCCGCTAGCGCGGAGCCGCTTGGCGTCGACCGCGTCCATGGGCCGACCAGTACTCTGGGCGGATTTCCGCTCAGATATCGAGTTCCTTCACGAACACCGCCCGCTCCTGGATGAAGCGGAAGCGTTCTTCGGGCCGGTTGCCCATCAGCTGCTCGACGACGTCCTGGGTAACGGAAATATCGCCGTCCGTGATGCCGACCCGAAGCAGGGTGCGCTTCGACGGCTCCATGGTCGTTTCCTTGAGCTGGGCCGGCAGCATCTCGCCGAGACCCTTGAACCGGCCGATCTCGACCTTGCCCTTGCCCTTGAATTCGGTGCGGAGCAGCTCATCCTTGTGATCGTCGTCGCGCGCATACAGCGTCTTGCCGCCCTGGCTGATGCGGTAGAGCGGCGGCACGGCGAGGTAGAGATGACCCTTGTCGATCATCTCCGGCATCTCGCGATAGAAGAAGGTGATCAGCAGCGAGGCGATATGGGCGCCGTCGACGTCGGCATCGGTCATGATGATGACCTTGTCGTAGCGAAGGTCGTCGTCGCGATAATGGTTGCGCGCGCCGACGCCCAGCGCCTGCATCAGGTCGGCGAGCTGCTGGTTCTGCGCCAGCTTCTCGCGGCCGGCATTGGCGACATTGAGGATCTTGCCGCGCAGCGGCAGCACGGCCTGGCTGGCGCGGTTGCGCGCCTGCTTGGCGGAGCCGCCTGCCGAGTCGCCCTCGACGATGAAGATCTCGCTGCCCTGGGCCGCCGTCTGGCTGCAATCGGCCAGCTTGCCCGGCAGGCGCAACTTGCGCACCGCCGTCTTGCGGTTGACTTCCTTTTCCTGCCGGCGGCGCAGGCGCTCCTCGGCGCGCTCGATCACCCAGTCGAGCAGGCGCGAGGCCTCCTGCGGCGCGGCGGTCAGCCAATGGTCGAACGGGTCGCCGATCGCCTTCTCGACGATGCGGGTCGCCTCGGCCGTTGAGAGCTTGTCCTTGGTCTGGCCGACAAACTCCGGCTCGCGCACGAAGACCGACAGCATCGCTGCACAGGACGTCATCACGTCCTCGGCGGTGATGGCGGAGGCGCGCTTGTTGCCGGAGAGGTCGGCATAGGATTTGAGGCCGCGCAGCAGGGCCATGCGCAGGCCCTGTTCATGCGTGCCGCCCTCGGCGGTTGGGATGGTGTTGCAATAGGAGCGGACGAAGCCGTCGCCTGGATACCAGGCGATCGCCCATTCCGCCGCGCCATGGCCGCTGGCCTTGTCGGTGCGGCCGGCGAAGATCTGGCTGGTCACCATCTTCTCGTTGCCGAGTTCGGCGGCGAGGAAGTCCTTGAGACCCGCCGGAAAGTGGAACACGGCCGTCGTCGGCGTCGTGGCGTCGGGCTTGATCAGCTCCGGCGCGCAGGTCCAGCGGATCTCGACGCCGCCGAACAGATAGGCCTTGGACCGCGTCATGGCGAACAGGCGCTCGGGTCGGAAATGCGCCCCGACGCCGAAGATCTGCTCGTCCGGCTTGAAGCGCGTCCTGGTGCCGCGACGGTTGTGGACCTCGCCGACGGCCTCGAGCTTCGAGGTCGCGTGACCGCGCGAGAAGGTCTGGCGATACAGGCGCTTGCCGCGCGCGACCTCTACCTCGAGGATTTCGGACAATGCGTTGACGACCGAGATGCCGACGCCATGCAGGCCGCCGGAGGTCTCGTAAACCTTGGAATCGAACTTTCCGCCCGAATGCAGCGTCGTCATGATGACTTCGAGCGCCGACTTGTCCTTGAACTTCGGATGCGGGTCGATCGGGATGCCGCGTCCATTGTCGGTGACGGTGACGCTGCCATCGGCGGAGAGCTCGACATCGATGAAGGTCGCATGGCCGGCGACGGCCTCGTCCATCGAGTTGTCGATTACCTCGGCGAAGAGGTGGTGCAGGGCCTTCTCGTCGGTGCCGCCGATATACATGCCGGGGCGGCGCCGCACCGGCTCCAGCCCTTCGAGGACTTCGATGTCGGCGGCCGAATAGCTCGCCTCCGCGCTCGGCGTCGGCGATGCCGACCGCCTCGGGGCGGCGGGTGCCTCGCGCAGGGCGGTTTCGGGCTTGATCACGCGTGCGGTCGCACCGGATCCGAAAAGGTCGTCGATCTCTGCCATGGTCATCCGTAACTGTGTGGCCGTTGCAATGGCGTGGTCGATGCGGCGAATCAAGACGGAATTTTGCCACGCCCGGGGCTAGGATGCGAGTGTGTTCCTCGTTTGTTCGATTTGGCGCCGTTTGTGCCGCGGCGTTTGCGTGGCCAGCATGCCGATACCCGTTTGGCGAGTCCGGCAACCGGATCCACGATTCCATGTTGCGGGTGAGCAACAGTGCATTCGCAACTCGCCGCGTGACGGCGCTGGCCGCCCCAATTGCCGCCTTTCAGCCATAAAGTGGAACGACCGTCCTCCTCATCCGGGGGCGGATAGGACAAACCTTGCGTATTGTCGGTACAAATTCTCGTTGGTCTTCAGGGGTACACGTAGCTGTGATGGCGCGAACAGTAGAACGCAGCTTCAACGGCCTCGGAATCGCCCGAAACCAATCCCATATTTGGGAAAATCCAAATCGCTGCGTCTTCGCGGCTCAAGGCGGGAACTTCGCTCCTGCGACCCTGGCGGCCCTTTGGCCGATGGCGGGCGCGAGCGTCAGGAATGGTGTGGCGTGCTATGCGAATCTGTAACGCGTTTGGCGGCGTCGCCCTTTTGGGGATGAGTGTGCTTGCGGGTCTCGGGGCGTGCTGCGGTCAGGCCTGGGCGCTCGATGCCCGGACGCTCGATCGCAACGCGACGCCCGTCGAAGCCTTCCGCTTCGGTTTCAATGCCTACAAGCAGGGCGATAAGACCACGGCCGTCGAAGCGCTGACCTTTGCCGCCGACAAGGGCCATGCGGTCGCCCAGTGGAAGCTGGGGCGCATGTATGCCGAGGGCGATGGTCTCACCAAGGACGATATGAAGGCGTTCGAGCTGTTCAGCGAGATCGCCGACGCCCATGCCGACGACAATCCGGATGCGCCTTCGGCGCGCTTCGTCTCGAATGCTTTCGTCGCGCTCGGGTCCTACTACCGCGACGGGATTCCCAACAGCACCGTGCAGCCCGATTTCAGCCGCGCCCGGCAGATGTTTTCCTACGCCGCGTCCTATTTTGGTGACTCGGACGCGCAGCTCAATCTGGCGCGCATGTATTATGAGGGCGAGGGCGGCGAGCGCGACCCGCGCCAGGCCGCTCGCTGGGCGAAGCTGGCGGCCGACAAGGGAAATGTCGGCGCCCAGGCGCTGCTCGGCCACATGCTGTTCGAGGGCGATGGCGTGAAGCGCCAGCCGGTCGTCGGACTGATGTTCCTGACGATCGCGCGGGATCGTTCCGGCACTGGCGATCCCTGGATCATGAAGCTGCAGGAACAGGCTTTCTCGGTTGCGACCGAAACCGAGCGTCGTACGGCTCTCGCCATGGCCGATGACTGGATCGGCAAGAATCCGCAGACCGTTCAGTAGCGCCCCTCCGCGCTGACATTCGCGCAACACACGCTATCTCCCTGATCGCCCCGGCAAGCTTGCCGGGGATGAAGCCGCCGGATTGCTTGCGGGATGACCGCGAATGCGGTCAGGATTGCTTCCTGCAATCGTCTTTCGACCGGAGCGCCCCGAGAGGGCGAACCACCTGGACGGCGGGGAGGGAGAAGACATGAAGAGCAGCTCGGTTCAACGGGCCTGGTCAGGCTGGTTGTCTGGGTTGCGTCATGGAAACAGGCGCCGGTTGCCGGCCGCGAGGGTGCCATGAGCGCCCTTCGTCTTTCCCTCGTTCCCGGCCTGGTTCTGGTCACGCTCCTCACCGTCTGGGCCCTTGTCAGCACCGTGGGGGAGGTTCAGACCGATATCGGCGCCCGCGTCGACAATCAGCTGGCTCTCGACGGCCAGCCCTGGGCGTCGGCCAAGATCAGGGGGCGAACCGTCACGGTGATGGGCACGTCGCCAACCCTGCTGGCACAGCGCCTCGCGGTCGAATCGGCGGGACGGGTCTGGGGTGTCGGCCGCGTCATCGACGGAAGCGGCGTCATCCCGTTTCAACCTTCCTACACCTGGTCGGCATCGCGCGACGGCGACCACGTCCGGATCCTGGGCTTTGTCCCGTCCGAGGAAGCGAGGCTGGCGGTGATGGCAGCGGCCAGCCGCGAAATGCCCGATCTCACGATCGAAAACAATCTGGCGCTCGCGCGGGGGCAGCCGGTCGGGTTCCTCGTTCTCACGGATTTCGCGCTGAAGCGCCTGGCGGAACTGGCGAAGGGCCATGTCGCGCTGACGGGGGCCAGCCTGACCATCGACGGAACCGCCATCGACGAGACGCGCTTCGCCTCGGCGGCCCGCGCGATCTCCTCGACCGTTCCGGGCGGCGGGCAGTTGCGCAATGTCCGTGTCCTGCCGCCGCTGAGCAAGGCCTTCACCTGGACCGTCACCTATGACGGCAAGTCCATCGAGCAGACCGGCTATGTGCCTTCGGTCGCAGTGCGGCGCGATATCGCGGATGCGCTCGCCGTGGCGCTCCCCGGGGTTCCCATGGTCGATGCGACCCAGCTCGCCTCGGGCGGGCCGGAAGGCTTCTCCTTCGCGGCCGTCTTCGCGGCCTATCAGTTGGCGCGATTGAGTTCCGGCACGCTCTCCATCGACGGATCGCTGCTCTCGATCGAGGGCAAGGCCAAGACCGTTGCCGATTACGAGATGGCGCTGGCCGAGGTCGAGGCGCGCCGCAGCCGGCGTGCCATCGGCGTCGGCATCGGCTCGATCGACCTGCTGCCGGCGCGGGTGGATCCCTATGTCTGGCGCGCCGATCGCGCCGGCGACAGCATCGTCCTGACGGGCTATGTGCCGTCCGTGGAGGCGCATGACGAGATCCTCGGCACGGCGGCGCGGCTGTTTCCCGATCTGAGCGTGACCGACCATGTGCGCGTGGCCGATGGCGATCCGAAGATGGACTGGATCGGCGCCCTCAAATACGCACTGGAGCAGCTTGCCTCGCTGAGCAAGGGCTCCGTCTCCCTGACGGGCCGCCAGTACGACATCGTCGGCGAGGCGGTGTCGACCACAGCCTATTCGAGCCTGACCGAAGCGCTGAAGAAGACGCTGCCGGCCAGCATGGAACTGCGCCGATCGGCGGTTTCGCCGGGCGCCGTCTCGCCCTTCGTCTTCGCAGCCGCCCGCGCGCCGGAGACCTTGATGCTGAGCGGCTATGTGCCGACGGACGAGGTGGTGCAGAAGATCATCGCTTCGGCGCGCCCGAAATTCGGGCCGGACCGGATCGAACTGCGCCTGCTGCTCGCGGGGGGCGCGCCGGATGACTTCGTCGACGTCGTCGATGTCGGTTTGCAGGCGATCAGCCGATTGCAGGGCGGCCGTTTCGATCTCGTCGACAACAAGCTCTCGCTATCCGGCATCGCGGTGTCCGAGGGCGCGCGCGGCGATATCGAGTCGACGGTGAAGGCCACCCTGCCGGAAGGCTTCGATCTCGCGCCGTCACTGATGGTGGCGGTCGGTGGCGACCCGCTATCCGGTCCGGAGTGCCAGGCGGCGCTGCGGGCGGAGAGCGACCGCGAGAAGGTTCAGTTCGACGGCGCGACCGCGCGCATACTGCCCAGCAGCTTCGGACTGCTCGACCGGATCGCCGCGGTGATCCAGCGCTGCCCGATTGCAACGGTCGAGATCGGGGCGCACACCGATTCGTCCGGCGGCACGCGCAAGAACCAGGCGCTCAGCGTCGAGCGGGCCAACGCTGTCGTCAACCATCTGGTGGCGGATGGCGTCCGGCGCGAGCGGCTCAATCCTGTCGGCTATGGCGGCAGCCGGCCGATTGCCTCCAACTCCAAGGCTTCAGGGCGTGCGCAGAACCGCAGGATCGAATTTGGCATTGTCGGGCAATAGGGAGCGGAGATGGCCTACGTGATCGTGCACTATCTGCCCTTCATGATCGCCGCCGGGGCGCTGGGTGTCCTGGTTGGCTGGTGGGCGACGGGATCGCGCCGGCGCCAGATCGTCGATCCTTCCGGGGATGGGGGCGCCGCGTGATCCTTCATGCCGCCGAAGTCTGGGTCTCGCTTGCGGTATGCTTCGCGCTGGGCGGGCTGCTCGGCTCGATCCTGCAGCGCGCCATCGCGATGACGGCGCTTGGCAGGCCGCAGGCAACGCTCATTCGCGGGATCGATCGGGTGATCCGCTGGCTGGATCGGCGAATTCTGCCCTGGCGCGGCACCGTGCCGGCCGTGCTGCCGCAGACGGTGCCCGTGCCGCCGCCCGATTTCGGTCACCGGCTGGATCCCGCTGCGGAGCCGGATGTCGGCGAGGCCGCGGTGGCGCGCTTCGCCGTCGATCCGCCACTTCAGCACGACGCGTTTGGACTGCCCGAGATGGCCGCGGCGATCCGGGTGACGCCGGCCGCATCGCAGAAGCAGACCGAGGCGATCGCGCGCGGCGACGGCGCCGGCTTCCGGCCCCTGCCGCTGAGCGCGCCGCGCCATGGACAGGCCGATCCGCTCTATCTCATACAGGGGGTCACCAAGCGCCATGTCGGCCGCCTGGCGCAGGTCGGAATCTTCCACTTCAGCCAGATCGCCTCCTGGACACCCCAGGAAGTGGCCTGGATCGCCGCCTATCTCGGCGCCGGCGACGGCCCGCTCGAGAAGGACTGGGTCGGGCAGGCAATTCAGTTTGCCGGGGCCGACGAGCCGCTGGAGGTCGTGGCAGGGAAGGTCGCCGGCAAGAGACGGCCGGCGAAAAAGACACCGGTCGGTGATCGGCCGCTCCGGCGGAAGGCGGCCACCGGGCCGAAGCTGGGACCGACGAAGCCTGGACCGACGAAGCCGAAGCGTCGCGGCAAGGCCAAGAAGATGGCGGAGCCGGCCAAGGCAGCCGGCAAGGCGGAAGAGGGCGGCGAATAGGCCAGGATTCGCGGCGACCCGCCCGGGCATCCGGCATTCCGGTGCTGTGCCGGCTCGGACGGCGGAGCGTTCCCCGCCGTCTTCAGGTCAAGGACGGTGTCAGCCGCGGCCGCCGCGATTGAGATCGCGGTTGATCACAAGGGCCGGCTCGCCCAGCCGGGCGCGGTACACCTGCAGGTTTTCCATGCACCGCATCACGTAGTTGCGCGTCTCACTGAACGGGATCCGCTCGATCCAGTCGACCGCATCGACCTTGGGATCGCGCGGGTCGCCATATTGCTGGACCCATTTGGAAACACGGCTGCGGCCGGCATTATAGGCCGCGAACGACATGATGTAGGAGCCGTTGAAGCCGCCGACGAGTTCGGCCAGATGCGCCGCGCCGATGGTGGCGTTATAGCCGGCGTCGCTGGTCAGGCGATCGAGCGAATAGGGCATGCCGGCGGCCTTGGCCACGACCTTGGCCGTGGCGGGCATCAGCTGCAGCAGGCCGCGCGCGCCGGCATGGCTGACAGCACCCGGATTGAAGGCACTTTCCTGCCGGGCAATGGCATAGACGATCGATTTCTCGATGCTGGTGGTCTTGACCGAGCGCGGGATCGCCGCGGTCGGGAACGCCAACGTCTCGACCGGCAGGCCACGCACATAGGCTTTCTTGCCGACCTGGAGCGCCAGCTGATGGTCGCCGCGCTTCTCGGCCATCTGGGCGAGCAGGGCGACTTCGGTCGGGTTGGTCAGCGTGTCCGCCAGCCGGACGTAGAACTGGCGGGCCCGGTCCGGATAGCCGGCGGCCGTGAGGCGCTGGGCTGCCTGCACCATCGGGCGGGCGTTGAATCGCTGCCGCGTGGCGCTGTCGGAAGCCGCCGGCGACGACAGGGAAAGCTGCTTCATGCCGAGCTTCGCCGCCGCGAGCTGGCCGTAGAAGGTGGTCGGATAGGCGGCGGCGAGGCGGTATTGCGCCTGAGCCTCGGCGCGTTCCCCCATCGCCTCGGCGGTGCGGCCAAGCCAATATTCGGCTCGCGACTGGCTGAGCGGCATGGTCGAGGCGGCCTGGATCGCCTGGAAATGCCGGCGGGCTACGGCCGGGTTGTTCAGGAAGCGCAGCGCATACCAGCCGGCGTGGAATTCGGCGTCGGCCTGGTTGGTGCTCGATTCCGCAGCGTGCTCGGCCACCAGCTTGTAGGCGAGCTTCGGGTTGCCAAGATCCAGGAGCTCGCGCGAGAGAACGCGACGCTCGATCCACCACGCATCCGGATCGACCAGCGAGGCGCCGTCGCGCGGCGCGGTCAGCATGAGGGCGGCGGCATCCTGATATTTTTCGCTGCGGCGCAGATATTGCACCTTCGAATAGATGTAGCCCGGATCCTTCTTGAGGCGGGCGGGGACCTTCGCCAGCAGGTCGGCCGTGTTCTTGGACCTGCGGATGACGGCGGCGCGGGCGGCGGCCAGCTGACGCTGATCGGCGCTCAGCAGCTTGGAGATGGCGAGCCCTTCATCGGCATCATTGTCATAGAAGAACTTGTCCATCCGCGCCTTGTGGTCGGCGGCGGTCAGCAACGAGCCGAATTCCGAAAGAAGCGTGGCCTCGGTGCTCTGCGAGAAAGAATCCTTGCGCCATTTCGGGCGGATCAGCGCGGCGGCGTCGCTCGTGCGGCCGGCGCTCACATAGGCGCGCGCCAGCAGAAGCATGCCCTCGTCCGAGCCGGGCTTTGTCCCGCCGAACGCGGAGATGACCGTGGCCGGATCCGCCTTCATGCGCTGGAGTGCCTGTTCGGCGCGACGGCGCAGCAGGGCCTGGCCGGGCCAATCGGGCAGGTCGAGCGTCACCTGGGTGATCTGCGAAACCGAGACATCGGGGCTGCCGCTCTGTGCCACAAGCCACGCGACGATGCTCTGATTGGTGCGGTCCGGCATCATCCGGGCCAGTGCCTCGGCCTTGCCGATCTGCCCCGAGTCGATGAGCTTGAGCGCGGCCTCGAGGCCCAACTGGCTCGGCGAAAAGCTTTCGACCAGATCGTTGGCCTGCGAGGCGACGCCTGCCTTGGCGGCACGCGCGGGCCTGGCGACGGGGATGATGCCCGCCGTGGTCAGATCATCCGACGCGACGGTCGAGCCACGGCTCGGATTGGAGCGCGGGACCGGGGCCGACTGGGCGAATGCGTCGCCAACGATTCCGAGGCTGATCAGCGCGCAAGCGGCGACCTGCGTCAGCATTCCAATGCGACGTTGCAAGCTGCGGTCCGCTTTCACGATCATGTCGTCCTCACTCGTTGTCTCACCGCGCCCATGCGCAGCGCACTCATGTACAGGCAGGCTGTCGTCGCAATGACGTTCATCATGCGTGGCACCTGATCCATCTGCGCCGATCCTACGGCCGTCATGGTGAACAAAGGTTTGACGCAGGCCCTGACCCATGCGCGGGTTCTTGCCCTGCCCAAGGGCAACGACTATGTTCGCCGCCCAAGATAGAGCAAAAAACAGAGCATGTTGGACGAACCGCCACCGATCATACTCGGCGCGGAATTCGGCCAATTGACGGCAAAAGGTGGAAGAGCGCGATGTTCAAGGGTTCGATCACGGCCATGGTCACCCCGATGCGGGAGAACGCGGTCGACGAAGACGCGCTGCGTACCTTCATCGACTGGCAGATCGGCGAGGGCACGCATGGCCTGGTGCCGGTCGGCACGACGGGCGAGAGCCCGACCCTTTCGCATGCCGAACACAAGCGGGTCGTCGAGGTGACCATCGAGGTCGCCGCCGGCCGCGTACCGGTGATCGCCGGCGCCGGCTCGAACAACACGGCCGAGGCGATCGACCTGGCCCGCCATGCCGAGCAGGCGGGCGCGGATGCGGTGCTCGTCGTCACGCCCTATTACAACAAGCCCAACCAGGAGGGCTTGTACCAGCACTACAAGGCGATCAACGATGCCATCGGTATCCCGATCATCATCTACAATATTCCGCCGCGCTCGATCATCGACATGTCGGTGGAGACGATGGCGCGCCTGTTCGAGCTGAAGAACATCGTCGGCGTCAAGGATGCGACGGCCAAGCTCGATCGCGTCAGCCTCCAGCGTCACGCCATGGGCCCCGACTTCCTGCAGCTTTCGGGCGAGGATGGCACCGCCCTGGCCTTCATGGCGCATGGCGGCCATGGCTGCATCTCGGTCGCTTCGAATGTGGCGCCGCGGCTCTGCGCCGAGTTCCAGGAGGCCTGCATGGCGGGCGACTTCGCCAAGGCTCTGACCTATCAGGATCGCCTGATGCCGCTGCACAGCGCGATCTTCGTCGAGCCGAACCCTACGGGCGTGAAGTATGCGCTGTCGCTGCTCGGCAAGATGGAGGATCGCGTCCGTCTGCCGCTCGTCGGCATCACCGAATCCACCAAGACCATCATCCGCAGCGCCATGGCGCATGCCGGCCTTGTCAACTGAGGCATTGAATCATGAGTAGCGGCACGGGCGATCCGCGCTATCGGCTTGCCGCCGACAACCGACGCGCACGCTTCGACTACGAAATCGGCGACGTCTTCGAGGCCGGCCTCATGCTGACCGGCACGGAGATCAAGTCGCTGCGCGGCGGCCGTAGCACGATCGGGGATTCCTATGCCGCCGAAAAGGGCGGCGAGGTCTGGCTGTTCAACGCCTACATTCCGGAATATCTGCAGGCCAACCAGTTCAACCACGAGACCCGGCGTCCGCGAAAGCTGCTTCTGCACAAGAAGGAGATCGCGAAGCTCTCGCAGGCCGTGCAGCGGCAGGGCATGACGATCGTCCCGTTGAAGATCTACTTCAACGAGAAGGGCCGGGCGAAGGTCGAGATCGCGCTCGCTCGGGGCAAGAAAGAGCACGACAAGCGCCAGACCGAGAAGGCGCGCGACTGGAACCGCGAGAAGGGTCGCCTGATGCGCGACAAGGGCTGATCCGCCCACGCCGGAAGCTGACTGAAATGCGAAAGCCCGGCCGCGATGCGGTCGGGCTTTTTGTTTTCCGGCCGTAGCGGAAATGAAAACGGCCAAAGAAAAAGCCCCGCCGAAATTCGGCGGAGCTTTCTAACCCGTACGTCCGGCGGGGAGGGCCGCCGGACGCGAGATCGCAGAGGCGACCTGGAACTACCAGGAACGCTTCAGGAACAGGTTGGCGGTCCAGGAGTCGCCGGAAGCCTTCAGGCTGCCGTCCTTGATGTCGACGTCCGTGTAGAAGACGTCGGCGACGAGGTCGAGACCCTTGACCGGGGTGTAGGCGGTGTTGAAGCCAACGCGCCATGCGTCGATCGAGTAGCCATCGAAGTAGTCGGAGCCATCGAAGTTGGCATAGCCACCCGAAAGCGACGACCAGAGCTGCGGCGTCCAGACGTGCTTGTACGAAGCGAGCGCGCTCCAGCTCGAGCCGGTTGCCGTGGCGAACGAGTCATCGTCAAAGCCGCTGATCGCGCCGGCGACCGAGGTGCCGCCGGAGATGCCGGTGAACGAGTTGGCGTTGTCGCCGTAGGCTGCCGACACGAAGAAGCGGTCGCCTGCCGAGAAGTTGTCGAGGGCGATCTCGAGACCGCCACCGATAGCCCAGCCGTCCTGACCTTCGAGCGTGCCGTAGTCGACAGCCGAGTTGGTATAGGCGCCAGCAATCTTTGCCGAGAAGATGCCCGAAGAGTAGGTGGCGGCAGCGACGATATCCGGAATGTTCTCGTTGCCGAGATCGTTGCCGAACTGGTCTTCGAAGTAGCCAAACGAGCCACGATCGCGCTGGTCTTCGACCGACAGCGAGAGACCGAAGCCGTTGACGGCATAGGTCAGCTGGATGTGGTCGGTGGTCGAGTCCGAACCGAACATGCCGGTGTCGTCATAGCCGCGACCGAAGTCGAACAGCGAGGTGAAGTAGCCGGCCTTGATCGGACCAAGCTCGAGATAGGCGCTATCGACGTAAGCGGAGTTGGTCGAAGCGTTGACGTAGTCGCTGAGCGTCTCGCCGCCGGGCGCGCTGTTGCCGGTCTTGGCGCGCATGTCGATGAAGCCGGTCAGGTTACCGTATTCGGTGACCGACGAGGCCGTCAGCTGGATCGAAACTTCGGTGTAGAAGTTGCCCCAGTTGTTGTTCGAGCTGTTCAGGCCACCGAAGTCGCCGCCGCCGAACGAGGTGCCGAACTCGACGTAGCCGCCGACCTTGATGCAGGTGTCGGTGCCGGGGGAGTAGAAGAAGCCCGCGCCGAACGCGTCGCAGACCTTCACATAGTCAACCGGCTCGGCGACGGTGAGATCGGCCGCCTGGGCGCCGCCGGCGAGCACGATTGCTGCGGCCGAGCCGAGCAGAAGGGACTTAAAGTTCATTACCTGACCTCTGGTTGTCGGGGGATCGGAAGGCGGTCTGCCTGCCTTCGGTCTGCACTGTGTCCAGTGCGCCGAAAGGGGCGTCCCCATGCCTCATTCCCCCAGCCAATGAGCTGTCCGCGACCCCCCATGGGAAACGGACAGGACTTTCTCCAAATCACTCGTAGAAAGTGAAATGAACTTACCGATCCAGATGATTCACGTAACTCAAAAACAGCCGCATCTCCGATATGGAGTCATGATTGTAAGCTTGAGTTGCTATTTTGCGACAAGGTGCGTTTTGCGTTTTGTGAAGGGCCCGGAAGTCCCTGCGGAAGGTCGATTTCGGGGCTGTGGAAGAAGGGTTTTGACCGGGCGTTTCCAGAAGGCGATGCCCCGGGGGGGCGCGCGCAGGGCGGGTCGGAGGCACGCGCGGCGGGGCGGCACGCTTCGTTTGCGATCAAGCTGGGTAATCGGAGGAACAGGTGGAGAGGCCAGCATTTCCGCTGACAGTCACGAGGCGATCAGGGCTCATCCGGGTGTCCCGCGCCCTGGGCGAGGGGATGGATGGACACGCGCCCCGCCGATTGGGCGGCGTCAGGCGCCCTCGGAATCCAGAAATTCGCGGACGTCGGAAAAGACCGCCTGGAACATTTCCGGCGTGAGCACGCCGGTGTTGGTGTTGTAGCGCGAGCAGTGGTAGCTGTCGAAAACGCTAAGTGTGCCGATGTTATGCCGCGCGCGATGTCCGAATTTGTGGCGCGACATGCGTTCGCCGAGCGCCACGACGACGCTGTCATGTGCGATCTTGCCGAGCGCGATGATGGCGCGCAGGCGCGGCATGGTCGCCACCGTTCCTGACAAGAAGGTGCGGCACGTCCGGATCTCGTCGGTCGTCGGCTTGTTCTCCGGCGGGACGCAGCGAACGGCATTGGTGATGGCCGTGTCGATCGGCGTCAGGCTGTCGTCCGGCCGCGCCTCGAAGACGCCGCGGGCGAAGCCGAAGTCGAGCATGGTCTGGTAGAGCAGGTCGCCCGCATAGTCGCCGGTGAACGGCCGGCCGGTCCGATTGGCGCCCCGAAGGCCCGGCGCCAGCCCGACGATGAGCAGCCGGCCGTCCTCGACTCCAAAGGACGGAACCGGCGCATTGTTCCACTCGGGTTGCTTCGCCCGCCACTCTTCGCGAAACGCGACGAGGCGCGGGCAGAGCGGGCAATTGCGCCCGGGATCGGAAGCGGTAAGGGACACGGGGCGGGCGTCTCGCTGCGGGCGATCGGGGCAGAACAGGTTCGGGCTCAGATCTCGTCTTCGAAACCGTCCTCAAAGCCGCTGGTCGCCTGCTGGCGCTCCGAACTGCGATGCGCGCGCTCGGATGGATCGCGGCCGATTCGGCTCTGCAGGGTCACGAGGTCGATGAAATGATCCGCCTGGCGGCGCAATTCATCGGCGATCATGGGCGGCTGGGTTGCGAGAGTCGAGATCACGGAGACCTTGCGGCCCTTGCGCTGCACGGCTTCCACCAGCGAACGGAAATCGCCGTCGCCGGAGAACAGCACGACATGGTCGACGAATTCCGCCACTTCCATGACATGGACCGCGAGCTCGATATCCATGTTGCCCTTGACCTTGCGGCGACCCGCGGCGTCGAAGAACTCCTTGGTCGGCTTGGTCACGACCGTGTAGCCATTATAGTCGAGCCAGTCGATCAGCGGGCGGATCGAGGAATATTCCTGATCCTCCGAAAGCGCGGTGTAATAATAGGCGCGCATCAGGTAGCCCTTGCTCTGGAACTCCCCGAGCAGCTTCTTGTAGTCGATGTCGAAGGCAAGGGACTTGGCGGTTGCGTAGAGATTCGCGCCATCGATGAACAGGGCGATTTTTTCGCGAGCGTCAAACATCTTGAATATCCGAAAATGAAAGAGGGATAGCGGCATTGGCGGCCCCAACGGGCCGACTCGAAGCAGGCAATCCCGCATCAATATAACCTCGGTGCCTTGCCAGCAAACAATTCGCCGTGTTCGATCGCCGGGGCCCGGTCACGGCATCCGGCGCGTGTCCAGGGATGGGGCGGGCTGCATAATCTCTTGCAATCGGAAGCCCGCGCACTTATTCATGCGCGCTTGAACCCCAGACTTTTCCGAACAGGAGACCTGACATGGCGCGCGTCACCGTGGAAGATTGCGTCGACAAGGTCGAGAACCGCTTCGAACTGGTGCTCCTTGCCGGCCATCGCGCTCGCATGATCGCCAGCGGCTCGCCGCTGACCATCGCTCGCGACAACGACAAGAACCCCGTCGTCGCTCTTCGCGAGATCGCCGATGAGACCGTCCACCCCGACGATCTCAAGGAAGACCTGATCCATTCCCTGCAGAAGTATGTCGAGGTCGACGAGCCCGAGCAGGATATGCAGCTTCTCGCCGAGGATTCATCGGACGAGGACAATGGCGTCGCCTTCGACCGCATGTCGGAAGAAGAACTGCTGCGCGGCCTCGAGAACATGGTCCCGCCGGATAAGCAGGACGATTTCTAAGGCACAACGTCGCGCCGCGGCCAAACCGCTTGTCGTTTGGCCGCGCTCGCTATCCTATATGAAAGGGTAGCCATCCGGCCGGGTCATTCCCGGCCTATTCGCGTGCCTTCGGAAATAGCGCCATGATGCGCCAGTATGAACTCCTCGAGCGGGTCCAGCGGTACAATCCGCAGGCCGACGAGGGGCTTTTGAACAAGGCCTATGTCTATGCCATGCAGAAGCATGGCTCGCAGCGGCGCGCCAATGGCGATCCCTACTTCTCGCATCCGCTCGAAGTCGCCGGCATCCTCACCGATCTGAAGCTCGACGATGCCACCATCGCCGTGGCGCTGCTGCATGACACCATCGAGGACACGGACGCGACGCGCTCCGAGATCGACGGCATGTTCGGCGAGGATATCGGCCGGCTGGTCGAGGGTCTCACAAAGATCAAGCGCCTCGACCTGGTGACCAAGAAGGCTGCCCAGGCCGAGAATTTCCGCA
>Ga0182738_1001915_pt1 | contig 25278 bp, 23 predicted proteins | sample eDN5th30CBELigMG_FD_128876 | JGI IMG/M metagenome (GOLD analysis project Ga0182738, IMG submission 128876) | Enriched Miracle-Growth compost microbial communities from Emeryville, California, USA - eDNA 5th pass 30_C BE-Lig MG (version 2)... ...
GCCTCGTGCCGACCGCAAGGATGACGTCGGCGTCCCGCGCCAGCTCGTTGGCGGCGGAGGTGCCGGTCACGCCGATCGAGCCCATGTTGAGCGGATGGTCGGCCGGCAGCGAGGATTTGCCCGCCTGCGTCTCGGCGACGGGAATGCCGTGCGCTTCGGCGAAGCTGGCGAGCGTCTCCGTCGCGCCGGAATAGAGCACGCCGCCACCAGCGATGATCAGCGGCTTTCGCGCCATGCGCAGAGCTGCGACCGCGGCGGCCAGTTCATCATCGGAGGCGCGGGACCGGCGCTGCGTCCAGATCTTCTCGTCGAAGAAGGCTTCCGGATAGTCGTAGGCTTCCGCCTGCACGTCCTGGCAGAGCGACAGCGTCACCGGGCCGCAATCGGCCGGATCGGTCAGCACCGCCATGGCGCGGGGCAGGGCGACGAGGATCTGCTCGGGCCGGGTGATGCGGTCGAAATAGCGCGAGATCGGCCGGAACACGTCATTGACCGAGACCGTGCCGTCGGCGAAATCCTCGACCTGCTGAAGCACCGGGTCGGGCCGGCGATTGGCGAAGATGTCGCCGGGCAGGAACAGGACGGGCAGGCGGTTCACATGCGCCATGGCGCAGGCGGTCACCATGTTGGTGGCGCCCGGGCCGATCGAGCTGGTCACCGCCATCATCCGGCGGCGGAAGCTCGCCTTGGCATAGGCGATCGCGGCATGCGCCATCGCCTGCTCGTTATGGGCGCGGAAGGTCGGCAGTTCGTCGCGATGCTGATAGAGCGCCTCGCCGATCGCCGCGACATTGCCATGGCCGAAGATCGCCCAGACACCGGCGAAGATCGGCACGGTCTTGCCGTCGATGACGGTCTTCTGGCTGGCGAGATAACGCGTCAGCGCCTGCGCCATGGTGAGACGGATGGTGGTCATCAGGCTGTTTCCTCGCCCATTTTTGTCGCGCTCCGGCCCGATCGTCTGGGACGGTCTCCCTTGTTCTTCAAAGTAGTCTCTCACGGCCGTCGCCGCGAGAAGCGGAGCCTCGCCTTCTTCACCTCTCCCTCAGGAGGTGAAGAAGGGTGTCCACCACGGTCGTGTCGCACCGCCTGTATTCATCCCCTCCGCCGTCATCCCGGGCTTGACCCGGGATCCATTCAGCCGGGTTGACTGTCCTGTGAAACGCCCGATGGCTCGGTTGGATGGATCCCCGCCTTCGCGGGGATGACGGCGGCAGTTCATCACGCCGCCTCCGTCCGCCTTGCGCTTTCCCAGGCCGCGACCAGCTTGCCGAAGCGGGTCGCCATGTCGGTCACCGCCGCCTCGTCGTCGATGCGGCCGGAAAGCCAGCCTTCCGCGGCTTCCGCGAAGATCGTCCGGCCGACAGCAAAACCCTTGACCAGCGGCGTCGCGGCCGCGGCGCGGAAGGCGGCGACCAGCTCGTCCTCCGGTGCTTCCAACCCCAGCAGCACGATGCCCCGGCAGTGCGGGTCTTTGGCGGCGATCACCTGTTCGATGGCGCGCCACGCGGCCGGGCTCGCCTGCGGCTCCAGCTTCCACCAGTCCGGCTTGATGCCGAGCTCGTAGAGCCGGGCCAGGATCAACGACACCGTGGTTTCGGTCAGCGTGCCATGCTTGCCGGCGATGATCTCGATCAGAAGTTCGCGACCCACGGTCCGCGCCGCGTCGGCGACGCGCAGCAGTTCGCGTTCCTGCCGCGCCTTCAACTCGGCGCTGTCGTCGGGATGATAGAAGCAGAGGCACTTGATCGTATGGCCGATCGGCCATTCCGCCAGGTGGCTGCCGAGATCGGGCATATGATCGAAATCGAGCGGGCGCGAGCCGGGCTTTTCCACCGGCCGGCCGATCCAGAAACCCTGCTCGGCGGCGCGTGGAAACGCCTTCTGGCCATAGGTGGAATCGAGCAGCATGCCGAAGCCGGGCCGCCCCTTGGCGACCCGCGTCGCCGCTTCGACCGCCAGCGCCTTGATGCCCTCGATCTTTTCCCGCGGCACGCTCAGCTTGTCCGCTACCGCCTCCAGCTGCGCGCGATGGTCGATCGCCAGCGCCATCAGCGTTTCCGGCTGCTCGCGGCGGGTGGTCGCCCAGTGCAGATGGTTGAGCGCCGCGTCCTTGCGCAAGGCGCGATGTGAACTGCCATGCTCGAGGAACCAGGAAAGCTCGGCCCAGGTCGGATATTCCGGCGAGCAGAGCAGCCGCGACACGGCGAAGGCGCCGCAGGCATTGGCCCAGGTGGCGGCCGTTTCCAGCGCCTCGCCCTTCAGCCAGCCGCGCAGGAAGCCGGACATGAAGGCGTCGCCCGCGCCGAGCACATTATAGACCTCGATCGGAAAGCCTCTGCCGACGATGCCCTGTTCGAGATCGTCGGGGATCGCGCCTTCATAGACGACGCAGCCCATGGCGCCGCGCTTCAGCACGATGGTCGCCTCGGACAGCGCCCGGATCGCCTTCAGCGCACCGAGCACGTCGTCCGCGCCGGAGGCGATGCGGATTTCCTCCTCGGTGCCGACGATCAGGTCGCAATCCCGCAGGATCGACTTCAACTGCTCGGAGACGCGGTCGGACTTCACATAGCGGGCGAAGCCGTCGCCATGGCCGGCGAGGCCCCAGAGATTGGGCCGATAGTCGATGTCGAACACGACCTTGCCGCCATGCGTCTTGGCGATCCGGATCGCCTTGCGCTGGGCCGCGTCGCTGTTCGGCCGTGAGAAATGCGTGCCGGTGACGACGATCGCTTCCGCCGAGGCGATGAAGGCCTCGTCGATATCCGCCTCCGACAGCGCCATGTCGGCACAATCGGTGCGGTAGAAGATCATCGGCGAGACGCCCTCATCCTCGACCGCGAGCAGGACCAGCGCCGTCAGCCGGTCGGGGTCGGTGGCGATGCCGTCCGTCGCCACGCCCTCGCGCACCATCTGCTCGCGGATGAAGCGACCCATCTGCTCGTCGCCGACGCGGGTGATGACGGCCGATTTCAGTCCGAGCCGGGCGGTGCCGATCGCGATGTTGGACGGGCAGCCGCCGACCGACTTGGCGAAGGAGGTGATGTCCTCGAGCCTGGAGAAAATCTGCTGGCCGTAGAGATCGACCGAGGACCGCCCGATGGTGATCACGTCCAGCGGTCGGGCCGCATCGGCCCCACGAGCCTCGGTCATCGCATTCTCCGTCCCGGTTAACGAGGGGGTGACGGGGCGTTACCAGAAAACGACCGCGATGCACCCTGTCTTGCACAGGGCAGTGAAACAAAAATTCTGCGATTTCGTCAATATGGAATATACGAACCGTCAACCGCGGCGCGCTTCGGCGACGGCGACGGTGAGCGTCATGGCGAGTGCCATGGAGGCGGAGAGCGAGCGGAAGCCTTCATAGTCGGCCTCGACCACCTCGAACCAGACGCCGATCTTGGGGATCAGCGGGCTGAACGGGCTGTCGGTGATGACGACGAGCGGCGTACCGCCCTCGTTGATCTGGCGGGCGTAGTTGAGCGTCGCCGAGGCATAGGGCGTGAAGGAGATCGCGATCGCGGCGTCGCGCGGCGTGGCGAAGGACAGCGTTTCCGGGTCGTTGCCCTGGGCCGAGCCGACCAGAACGGACTTCACGCCGAGTTTGCCGAAGGCGTAGCTCATATAGGAGGTGACCGGGAAGGAGCGGCGCTGGCCGATCAGATAGATCGTCTCGGCGCGGGCGAGCAGGGCGGCCGCCTCGTCGATCTGTTCGACATGCACGCGCTCGCGCAGCGACCCCACCGACCGTTCCGCTGCCTTGCAAAATCCGGCGAACAGCGTCGCCGACTTGCTGTCGCCGGCGACATGCGAGCGCAGCGACGACAGGCGCTCGGAGTAGTTGGAGGTGCGGTCGCGCAGCCGGTCCTGGAACACGGCCTGCAGGTCGGAAAAGCCCTGGTAGCCGAAGGCCTGGGCGAAGCGCACCAGCGTCGAGGGCTGGACTTCGGCCTTTTCGGCGATGCTGGCCGCCGTGCCGAAGGCGACATCGTCGGGATTGGCGACGGCATAGATGGCGACCTGGGCGAGGCGCTTCGGCAGCGTCTCCTTCCGGCTTACCATCAGATTGCGCAGGCTCCAGAAATCGCGGGGCGGCAGGGCGTCATTGTCGTCGAGGGTCATGATCGCGGTTCTTTCCTACGCATTCGCGCAGCTTTCTCCGACTTCGGCACGAAAATCAACTCTTGACGCGCATCGGGGTTGATGGAATGAATATTCCGGCATCGGATATGAGGATCCATTTATTCCGGAATATCGATGCGGCGAAATCACAGAGCAGCAAAAACGGCCGGATTCTCGCATTTTTTCATTCTCGGGAGGAATGTCATGAAGATGAAATGGAAGGCACTGCTGGCGGCCACGGCCCTGGCCGTCTCCACCGTTGCCGCGCATGCCGATATCATCGTCGTCAGCCACGGTCAGGCATCGGATCCGTTCTGGTCGGTGGTCAAGAACGGCGTCACCGAGGCCGGCACGGATCTGGGCGTCAAGGTCGACTACCGCGCGCCCGAAACCTTCGACATGGTGGCGATGGCGCAGCTGATCGATGCGGCTGTCAACCAGAAGCCGGAAGGCCTCGTCGTCTCGATCCCCGATGCCGACGCGCTCGGACCGTCGATCCAGAAGGCCGTCGCCGCCGGCATCCCCGTCATCTCGATGAATTCGGGCTCCGATGTCTCGAAGAAGCTCGGCGCCCTGCTGCATGTCGGGCAGAGCGAATATGATGCCGGCAAGGCCGCCGGCGCGAAGCTGAAGGAAATGGGCGGCAAGAAGGGGATCTGCGTCAACCATGAGGTTGGCAATGTTTCCCTCGACGTTCGTTGCAAGGGCTTCACGGATGGCTTTGGCGCCGTCACCGTCCTGCCGACCTCGAACGATCCCGCCGACGTGAAGGCCAAGGTAAAGGCGGCGCTCGCCTCCGATACCGCGATCGACACGATCCTGACGCTGAACGCCTCGCTTGCCGGCGAGCCCTCTGTCGCCGCGGTTGGCGAATCCGGGATGGACGGCAAGGTCCATGTCGCCAGCTTCGACCTGTCGTCGGGTCTCCTGCAGGCCATCGCCGACGGCAAGGCGGCCTTTGCCATCGATCAGCAGCAGTTCCTGCAGGGCTATTTGCCGGTCGCCTTCCTGGCGCTGCACAGCAAATACGGCCTGATGCCGGGCGGCGACGTCCCGTCGGGTCCGAACTTGGTCACCAAGGACTCGGCCGCGAAGGTCATCGAGCTCTCGGCCAAGGGTATCCGCTAGACGCGATCTGGCGGGATGTGCGCGGGTCGAAAGGCGCGCGCGCATCCCGCCTGCTGGCGACCCGGTTTCGCTGGGGCGTACCGGATGAACCCCTTTCGAAAACGAGCCGGCGTTCTCGAGCGATCAGCGTGGCTGATGACTCGCGCCGGCGGGAGCGACCATGACCGACCGTAGCAGTCCGACCGAACTGATCCCAGACGAACGCATCCGGCCCGCCTCGGTCGTCACCCGCATCTTGCGCCGGCCCGAGCTTGGCGCCGTTCTCGGGCTTGTCATCGTCACGGTGTTCTTCATCGGCATCGCCAATCCGGTGATGTTCGAACTGTCGGGCATCGTGAATTTCATGGCGCCGGCAGCCCAGCTCGGCATCTTGGCGATCGGCGCTTCGCTGCTGATGGTCGGCGGTGAGTTCGATCTCTCGGTCGGCTCGATGGTGGCATTTGCCGGTCTGATCTTCGCCGCCTGCGTCGTCACCTTCGGATTGCCGTTGCCCGTGGCGATCGTCATCACCTTCGCCTGCGCAGCCGCCTTTGGCTTCTTCAACGGCCAGCTGGTGCTCTATACGGGCTTGCCGAGTTTTATCGTGACGCTGGCCTTCCTGTTCGTGCTGCGCGGGCTCTCGCTGGTCGGACTCAAATGGGCGACAGGCGGTGCGACGCAGCTGCGCGGGGTACGCGAGGCGGCGACCGACACCCCGCTCGACGCATTCTTCTACAACATCTTCTCCGGCGATGCTTTCGAGGGCCTGTTCGCCTGGCTTGCGGCGCATGACTGGATCGCCAAGTTTCCCAATGGCCAACCCAAGGTCACGGGCGTGCCCGTCGAGATCATCTGGTTCGTCGCCCTGGCCATCCTTGCCGCCGTGGTGCTGGCGCGAACCCGTTATGGCAACTGGATCTTTGCCTCGGGCGGCGATCCAAACGCGGCTCGGAATTCCGGCGTTCCGACGCGGCGCGTCAAGACTTCGCTCTTCGTCGTGACGGCCTGCTGCGCCGCGCTGGTCGCGATCCTGACCGTGCTCGATGCCGGATCGACCGACGCCCGGCGCGGCTTCCAGAAGGAATTCGAAGCGATCATCGCGGCGGTCATCGGCGGATGCCTGTTGACCGGCGGCTATGGCTCCGTCATCGGCGCCGCGATCGGGTCGGTCATCTTCGGCATGGTGCTGATTGGGCTCACCTATACTTCGATCGACCAGGACTGGTATCTCGTCTTCCTCGGCGGCATGCTTCTGATGGCGGTGTTCTTCAACAACATCATACGCAAGCGCGTGACGGGAGAGCGGTGATGACGACACCTATCCTTGAAATGCGCGATATCGAGAAGCATTTCGGCTCCGTCGTCGCGCTGGCGGGTGTGTCGGTGTCGATCCAGGCCGGCGAGGTTCATTGCCTGCTGGGCGACAATGGCGCCGGCAAGTCGACCTTCATCAAGACCATGTCGGGCGTGCACCGGCTGACCAAGGGCGAGATGTTCGTCAACGGCGAACCGGTCCATTTCACCAGCCCGCGCCAGGCCCTCGACGCAGGGATCGCCACGGTCTACCAGGACCTCGCCATGATCCCGCTGATGTCGGTGACGCGGAACTTCTTCATGGGTCGGGAGCCGGTGAAGGGCATCTGGCCATTCCGCTTCATGGATATGGGCTTCTGCGACCGGGTCACGCGCGAGGAAATGAAGCGGATCGGCATCGATGTGCGCGATCCCGGCCAGGCTGTCGGCACCCTGTCGGGCGGCGAACGTCAGTGCGTCGCCATCTCGCGGGCCGTCTATTTCGGCGCGAAGGTCCTGATCCTCGACGAGCCGACCTCGGCGCTTGGCGTGCGCCAGACCTCGATGGTGCTCAAATATATCGACATGGTGCGCAAGCGCGGGCTTGGCGTCGTCTTCATCACCCACAATGTCCGCCATGCCATGGCCGTCGGCGACCGCTTCACGGTGCTGAACCGCGGCAGGACCCTTGGCACGGCGGTGCGCGGCGAGATTTCGGCGGACGAACTGCAGAACCTGATGGCGGGCGGCAAGGAGCTTGCGGACCTCTCTGCGGAACTGGGCGGCACCGTCTAGACCCTCCTCAACCCCTCGGGAATGACCTGCATGAAATCCCTCGGTATCGGCCTGATCGGCACCGGCTATATGGGCAAGTGCCATGCATTGGCCTGGAACGCCGTGGCGCCGACCTTCGGCGATGTGGCGCCGCCAAAACTGGTGCATCTGGGCGAGGCCAATGAGTCGCTCGCCACGCGCAAGGCTGCGGAACTGGGCTTTGCCCGCGCATCCGGCGACTGGCGCGCCGTGGTCGAGGATCCGGAAGTCGATGTCGTCTCGATCACGACGCCGAACCAGTTTCATGCCGAGATGACAATCGCCGCGCTCCAGGCGGGCAAGCATGTCTGGTGCGAGAAGCCAATGGCGACGTCGGAGGCCGATGCGCTCGCCATGCTGGTCGCGGCGCAAGCCTCGGGTAAGGTGGCGGCGCTCGGCTACAACTATATCCAGAACCCGGCCATTCGGCATATGAGCGTGCTGATCGGCCAGGGCGCGATCGGCACGGTCAACCACGTGCGTGTCGAGATGGACGAGGATTTCATGGCCGATGCGTCGGCGCCGTTCGGCTGGAAGAGCGAGGCGGCGTCGGGTTATGGCGCGCTCGACGATTTTGCCGTGCACCCGTTGTCGCTGCTCACGGTTCTCGTCGGGCGGATGGCGAGTGTCGTCGTCGACATGGCCAAGCCCTATGCCGAACGGCCGCTCGCCTCCGGCGGCAGCCGCGCGGTTGAAACGCACGACATCGCCAACATCCTGTTCCGGCTCGAAAGCGGCGCTTCCGGCAGCCTGCTGGTCAATCGTTCCGCCTGGGGCCGCAAGGGCCGCATCGCAATCCAGATCTTCGGCTCGGAAGGGTCGCTGCTCTATGACCAGGAGCGGATGAACGAGCTGCATCTGTTCCAGGCGCGCGGTCCTGTGGCCGAGCAGGGCTTTCGCACCATTCTGACGGGAACCGCGCATCCGCCCTATGACCGCTTCATCCCGGCGCCCGGCCATGGTCTCGGCTTCAACGATCTCAAAGTGATCGAAGCACGGGAACTGATGCGCCGGATCGCCGGCGAGCCCGCCCATCTGATCGAATTCGCGACCGGTCTGCAGATCGAACGCGCCGTCCACGCCATGGCTCGCTCGCATGCGATGCGAGGCTGGGTGGACGTGCCGGAATAGTTCAGTTGCCCAAGTGGCCGCGCCCCTTGTCGGGGCGGTGCGGGAGATCGTCTACTTCGCATGAGCTTTCAGGGACTTTGACATGACCGTGAGACTGGGACTTCTGGGCGCCGGGCGTATCGGCAAGGTGCATGCAGGCGCGATCGCCGCGAATGCCGGCGCGACGCTGGTTGCCGTCGCCGACGCGTTTCCGGACGCGGCCAAGGCGCTCGCCGCCTCGACCGGCGCGGACGTGCGCGAGGCGGACGCGATCATGAACGCGTCCGACATCGACGCCGTGCTGATCACCACACCGACCGACCTGCACGCCACGATGATCGAACAGGCGGCGCGCGCGAAGAAGGCGATCTTCTGCGAAAAGCCGATCGATCTCGACGTCACCCGCGTCAAGGAATGCCTCGCCGTCGTCAAGGCGGAGAAGGCGCTGCTCATGGTCGGCTTCAACCGCCGCTTCGATCCGAACTTCATCGAGGTGCGCCGGCAGATCGACGACGGCGCGATCGGCAAGGTCGAGATGGTCTCGATCACCTCGCGCGATCCCGGACCACCGCCGGCCGACTACATCAGCCGTTCCGGCGGCCTGTTCCGCGACATGACGATCCATGATTTCGACATGGCGCGCTTCCTGCTCGGCGAGGAGCCGGCCAGCGTCTATGCCTCCGCCTCGGTGCTGGTCGATCCGGAGATCGGCAAGCTTGGTGACTTCGACAGCGCTTCCATCGTGCTGACGACGAAATCCGGCCGGATCGCCCAGATCTCGAATTCGCGCCGGGCCAGCTATGGCTACGACCAGCGCATCGAGGTGCACGGCTCGAAGGGGCTGGTCAGCGCCGACAATCTGCGCGCCACCAATGTCGAGATCGCCAATGGCGACGGCTATCGCCGCGAACCGCTGCTCAACTTCTTCATGACCCGCTACACCGAGGCCTATCGCAACGAGATTGCCGCCTTCATCGCCGCGGTCGAGAATGGCGGTCCTGCGACACCCTCGGGCGAGGATGGCTGGAAGGCGCTGGTGCTGGCCGACGCGGCGCTGCAATCGGTCCGGGAAAAGCGCGCGATCGCCGTTTCGATCTGAGGCCGGAGGGCGAGTCTGTCCCCAACCCAATTGCGGGACCGCCTGGGCACGGTCCCTCTCCGTCGCAATCACGCCTTTGCGATGCCATGCTGAAGCGCTAGGCTCGCCGCTTCTGTCAGGGTGGCACGTTTTTCATGCGCGTTCTTGTTACCGGCGGCGCCGGGTTCATCGGCTCGGCCCTGTGCCGCCATCTGGTCGGCGACCTCGGCGTTTCCGTCGTCAATGTCGACAAGCTCACCTATGCCGCGAACCTCGCCTCGCTGGCCCCGATCGCCGACGATCCGCTCTACACTTTCGTCCGCGCTGATGTCTGCGACCCTGTGGCCATGGCCGATGTCTTCCGCCGGTATGAGCCGGACGGGGTGATCCATCTCGCCGCCGAAAGCCATGTCGACCGCTCGATCGGCAGTCCCGGCGCTTTCCTGCAGACCAACATCATGGGCACGGCGACGCTTCTGGAGGTGGTGCGGGCCTATCAGGATCGACTCGGCGCCGAGAAGCGGGCGGCGTTCCGCTTCCTGCATGTCTCGACCGACGAGGTTTTCGGCACGCTTGGCCCGAGAGGTCTGTTCCACGAGGCCTCGCCTTATGACCCGTCCTCCCCCTATTCGGCCAGCAAGGCGGCGTCCGACCATCTGGTCCGGGCCTGGCAGCGCACCTATGGCCTGCCGGCGATGATCTCCAACTGCTCGAACAATTACGGGCCGTACCATTTCCCGGAAAAGCTGATCCCGCTCGTCATCCTCAACGCCATCGAGGGGGTGCCGATCCGCGTCTATGGCGACGGCTCGAACGTTCGCGACTGGCTGCATGTCGAGGACCATGCGCGCGCCCTGTTCCTGGCGCTGACGCGCGGCACGCCGGGCGAGAGCTACAACATCGGCGGTCGCAATGAGCGGTCCAATATCGAGGTCGTGCAAAGCATCTGCGCGATCCTCGACCAGCGGCGCGGGGGAAAGCCGCACGCCGAACTGATCGAATTCGTCGCCGACCGTCCGGGCCATGACCAGCGCTATGCCATCGACCCGACCAAGGCCGAGGCGGAACTGGGCTGGCAGGCGGCGGAAAGCTTCGACAGCGGCATCGAGAAGACGGTCGACTGGTATCTCGACCGGCGCGACTGGTGGGAGCCGATCCGCAGCGGCGTCTATCGCGGCCAGCGGCTCGGCCTGCTCGAAGGCGCTCCTTGATGCGGATCTTCGTCGCCGGTTCGAGCGGCCAACTGGCGCGCGCCTTGAAGGCGCGGGCGGCGGCGCATGGGCATCTTGTCGAAACCTTCGGCCGGCCGGTTCTGGATCTGGCGGATCCCGACGGCGCCGCTGCGCTCATCGAGGGCTTCGCGCCCGACCTGATCCTTAACGGGGCCGCCTATACGGCGGTCGACCGGGCCGAAAGCGAGGCGGAACTCGCCATGGCCATCAACCGCGAGGGCGCGGCGCGGCTCGCTGCCGGCGCGCGCAAGCTCGGCCTGCCGTTCCTGCATGTCTCGACCGACTACGTCTTCGACGGCGAGAAGCGGGCGCCCTATGTCGAGACGGACGCGCCCCATCCGCTCGGCGTCTATGGCCACACCAAGCTCGAGGGCGAACGTCAGGTCCTGGCCGAAAATCCCGACGCGCTGATCTTCCGCACCGGCTGGGTCTATGGCGCCGATGGCGGCAATTTCGTCCGCACCATGATCCGCCTCGCGGGCGAGCGCGAAAACCTCGACATCGTCGCGGACCGCTTTGGCAATCCGACCTTCGCTGCCGATCTCGCCGATGGCCTGCTGACAATCGCCGCGAAGGCGAGGGGCGCGCCTGGCGGTGTCTTCCATCTTGCCGGCAATGCCGAGGCAAGCTGGTTCGATCTCGCCGCCGGCGTCATGGCGCGGCTTGCCGCGGCCGGGCGCACGGTGCCGAGCCTGGCCAGGATCTCGGGCGATGCCTATGTCGCGCCTGCGGCTCGGCCGCCCGATTCCCGGCTCGATTGTTCGCGGGCGGAGCAGGTCTTCGGCGTCCGCTTGCCCGGCTGGCCGCAAAGCCTCGGCGTCGCCGTCGACGCCATCCTCGATTCCGATCGGAGCGCCACATGAAGGGCATCGTTCTCGCCGGTGGCGCCGGAACACGGCTGCATCCGATGACGCTGGTCACCAGCAAGCAGTTGCTGCCGATCTACGACAAGCCGATGATCTACTATCCCCTGTCGACGCTGATGCTGGCCGGCATTCGCGACATCCTGATCATCTCGACGCCGCAGGACCTGCCGAAATTCCAGGCCCTGCTGGGCGACGGCTCGCAATGGGGCATCGCGCTTTCCTATGCCGAGCAGGCAGCGCCGGAAGGTCTGGCGCAGGCCTACCGGATCGGCGCCGATTTCGTCGCCGGCTCGCGTTCGGCGCTGATCCTCGGTGACAACATCTTCTTCGGCCATGGACTGACCGGCCTGCTGTCCGACGCGCGAGCCCGGACCCTGGGCGCGACCGTGTTCGCCTACCACGTCCAGGATCCGGAGCGGTATGGCGTGGTCGCCTTCGACCGCGACCGGAGGGCTGTCTCGATCGAGGAAAAGCCGAAGCAGCCGAAATCGAACTGGGCGGTGACCGGGCTCTATTTCTATGACGAGGCGGTTGTCGACATCGCCGCCGACCTCAAGCCGTCGGCGCGTGGCGAGTTGGAGATCACCGACATCAACAGCGCCTATCTCGAACGCGGCGCTCTGCATGTCGAGAAGATGGGGCGCGGTTATGCCTGGCTCGATACGGGCACGCCGGACAGCCTGATCGAGGCGTCGGAATTCGTGCGCACCTTCGAGAAGCGGCAGGGACTGAAGATCTGCTGTCCCGAGGAAGTCGCCTATCTCATGGGCTTCATCGACGCCGCCGCCCTGGAGAGTCTCGGCGTTGCGCTCGGCAAGAGCAGCTACGGCCAGTATCTCCTGAACATGGTGCTGGCCGACCGCTGAGGCGTTCGGCCGGGCTCAGGACTGGAGATCGGCGAGGCGCGGGTGCTTCCGGTCGCGATCCGAAAGGGTCGCCTCCGCCTCGGCCGCCGGCCAGAGGATGCCGAGCGCCGGATCGTTCCAGGCGAGGCCGCGATCGTGTTCGGGGCTGTAATAGTCCGACGCCTTGTAGAAGACCTCGGTGTCGTCTTCCAGGGTGCAGAAGCCATGCGCGAAGCCGGCAGGAACATAGAGCTGCGCCCGGTTCTGGGCCGAAAGCGTGACCGCGACATGATGCCCGAAGGTCGGCGAGGCGGGGCGGATATCGACCGCCACGTCGAGGATCGAGCCGCACAGAACCCGCACCAGCTTGGCCTGCGCGCGCGGATCGAGCTGGAAATGCAGGCCCCGCACCGTGCCGGCCGGGCGAGAGAAGGACTGGTTGTCCTGGACGAAGGTCACGCCGGAAGCGACGTCGCGTTCGAAAATATCCTGCCGGAAGGCCTCGAAGAAGGTGCCGCGTGCGTCGCCATGCACTTTCGGGTGGATTAGCGCCGGGCCCTCGATGGCGAAGCGTTCGATGGTGGTCATGCTGGGAAACGGTCCGGTTCGCCGATGGGAGCGTCAGCTTGACCGCGATCGCGGCCCGGATGCAAGGCATCGGCGCATCGCCGCATGGACAGGGCGTTTGACGGTCGCCATGGTGGCGCTCACGCGCAGGAAGCGGGGCGAATCGCGCCGGCTGGCGCGGCGCAGCGCCGGCAGGGGCAGCGTCTTCCATCGCTCGTTCTGGATCTCTGCATGTCGCTTCGTCCCCTCACCATCTTCGTCACCAGCTTTGGCGGCCAGGGCGTGATCCTGCCGATCCTGCTGCTCGTGACGCTGATCCTGCTCGTATCCGGCCAGAGGCGGGCGGCATTCTGGTGGGCGTTTTCCGTCGCCCTGGTGCTGGGCCTCGTGCTGGTCGCCAAGATCGCCTTCATCCCCTGCGGCCGGTATCTGGGTGGCCTCGACCTTCGCAGCCCGAGCGGACATGCCGGCGCATCCATGGCGGTCTATGGCGGTCTCGCCGTGCTGGTGGCGCGGCTGGCGCGGAGCCGGGCGCTCGCGGGACTGGCGCTTTTCTGCGGTTTCGGACTTGCCATGGCCATTGCGGTCACACGCGTGGTGCTGGGCGCCCATAGCCTTTCCGAGACGATCCTGGGCGGTGCGATCGGCCTGATCGCGCCGCTGCTCCTGGCCAGCCGGCTGGATCTGTTCGTGCGGCCGGTCCGGCTCAAATGGATCTGGCTGCTTGTGGCGCCGGTGATCGTGGTGGCGCTGCTGCATGGCGTCGAACTCGGCGCCGAGTCGGTCATCGAGCGCATCGCCCGCGAACTCAACGCGTGGCTCGGCGTCTGCCGCTGAGCTTCAGTTTCGCCCGCGCAGGGCCGGCTTGCGGGCGGGCACCGCAGGCCCTGTTTCCGAGATGGCGGCCAGATCGTCGAGAATGGGACAATCCGGCCGTTCGTCGCCATGGCAATGGCCGGCGAGATGGCGCAGCGTGCGCGCCATTCCCTCCAGTTCATGGATCCGCTTCTCGATCTCGGCGACATGCTGCAGCGCCACGCGCTTGACGTCGGCGCTCTCGCGCGCCTTGTCCTGCCAGAGCGCCAGCAGCGTGCCCATCTCCTCGACCGAAAAGCCGAGGTCGCGGGCGCGGCGGATGAAGCGCAGCGTCTCGACGTCCCGGGCCGTATAGACCCGGTAGCCGGACTCGGTGCGCAGCGCCGCCGGGATCAGGCCGATCTGCTCGTAATAGCGGATCATCTTGGCGGAAACGCCGGAAGCGGTGGAGGCTTCGCCGATGTTCATGCTGTTGATCTTCCTTCTCTATTCGGCCGGCCGGTAGCGCTTCAGGCGCAGCGCGTTGCCGACCACGAAGACGCTGGACATCGCCATGGCGCCTGCCGCGAGCATCGGCGACAGCAGCCAGCCGAAGGCCGGATAGAGCGCGCCGGCGGCGATCGGGATCAGGGCGGCGTTGTAGGCGAAGGCCCAGAACAGGTTTTCCTTGATGTTGCGGATCGTTGCTTCCGACAGGCCGATCGCCTTGACCACGCCGCCGACATCGCCGGACATCAGAACGACATCGGCGCTCTCGATGGCGACGTCGGTGCCGGTGCCGATCGCGATTCCGACATCGGCGGCGGCCAGCGCGGGGGCGTCGTTGATGCCGTCGCCGACAAAGGCGACCTTGGCACCACGCGCCTTAAGCCGTTCCACCGCCTCGACTTTTCCGTCCGGCAACACTTCGGCCAGCACCTCGTCGATGCCGAGCTTCCGGGCGATCGCCTCGGCGGTGGCGCGGTTGTCGCCCGTCACCATGACGACGCGGCGGCCGAGCTTGTGCAGGGCGGCCACGGCGGCGGCGGAACTCGGCTTCACCGGATCGGCGATGGCGAGGATGGCGGCGAGCTTGCCGTCGATGGCAACATAGAGCGGCGACCGGCCTTCCTGGCCAAGGCGGGCGGATTCGGCAGCGAATCCAGAGACATCGAGCCCGAGCCTGGCCATGAAGCGGTCGGCGCCGACGGCGACGGCATGGCCATCCGCCTCGGCGCGGACGCCGTAGCCGGGAACCGCCTCGAAGTTGGTGACGGCCGGCAGGTCGAGCCTGGATTCCTTCGCCGCCGCGACCAGCGCGATGCCGATCGGGTGCTCGGAACGGCCTTCGACGGCCGCCGCCAGCCGCAGCACGACGTCGCGCTCGGAGGGGTTAACAGCGGTCAGGTCCGTTAACCCGGGACGCCCTTCTGTTAACGTTCCGGTCTTGTCGATGGCGACGATCGACGTGTCGCGCAGCGTCTGCAGCGCATCGCCCTTGCGGAACAGCACGCCGAACTCGGCAGCCCTTCCGGTCGCGACCATGATCGAGGTCGGCGTCGCCAGTCCCATGGCGCAGGGGCAGGCGATGATCAGCACGGCGACGGCATTGACGAGCGCGAAGGAGAGGGCGGGCTCGGGTCCGAAGAACAGCCAGACGAGGAAGGTGACGAGGGCTGCCGCCATCACCGCCGGCACGAACCATTGGGTGACCTTGTCGACCAGGGCCTGGATCGGCAGCTTGGCGCCCTGGGCGCTCTCGACCATGCGGATGATCTGCGCCAGCACCGTATCCGCGCCGACCTTTTCGGCCCGGAACGAGAAGCTGCCGGTCTTGTTGATCGTGCCGCCGACGACGGCCGCGCCGACAGACTTTTCCACCGGCACCGGCTCGCCGGTGATCATCGCCTCGTCGACGAAGGAAGAGCCGTCGCTGACGATGCCGTCGACCGGGATCTGGTCGCCGGGGCGGACGAGCAGGATGTCCCCGACCTTGACCGCGTCGAGTTCGACCTCGACCGGCTGGCCGTCCCGCAGAAGCCGGGCGGTCTTCGGGCGCAGCTTGACCAGCTTGCGGATCGCCGCGCCCGTCCGGCCCTTGGCGCGCGCTTCCAGCATGCGGCCAAACAGCACCAGCGTGACGATGACGGCGGCGGCTTCGAAATAGACATAGCCGGTGCCGGCCGGCAGCCAGCCGGGCAGGAAGGTGGCGACGGTCGAATAGAGATAGGCGGCGCCGGCGCCGATGGCGACCAGGGCGTTCATGTCGGGGGCGAGGCGGGCCAGCGCCGGCAAGCCCTTGCGGAAGAAGCGCAGGCCGGGTCCGAACAGCACCAGGGTTGTCAGGGCGAACTGGAGATAATTGTTCCAGGGGCCGAGCGTCATCATCACCCAGTGGTGCAGCGCCGGGATCAGATGCGACCCCATCTCGACGATGAACACCGGCAGGGTCAGGGCGGCGGCGATCGCCAGCGAGCGGGCGAGGGCGGACGCCTCGGCGTCCCGCTTTTCCGATAGGTCGTCGGGCGCGTCGGTGGCGGCGATGGCGTGCGCGTCATAGCCGATGCCGCGAACGGCTTCTTCCAGCGCCGCGGTCGACACCGCGCCGGCCGGGGCCAGGATGGTGGCGCGCTCGGTGGCAAGGTTGACGCTGGCGCGGGAAACGCCCGGCACCTTCGACAGCGCCTTTTCCACGCGCGCGACACAGGACGCGCAGGTCATTCCCTCGATCGCGAGATCGAACTCCTGATCGGCCAGAATCTGGCGGGGGGAGGGCATGCTGGTCATCGAGACGGCCTTTCCTTGGCGTGATGACGATATAGGTAAAGCTTCCCATTATTGGAAGGTCAAGGCCTGTTTGCGCGCTTGACCTTGCCATGATGGGAAGCTCCATATTCGCCTCAACCCAACGAATGGAGCCCCACATGCTGACGTTGACTATCAAGGACATGTCCTGCGGCCACTGCGTCTCGACGGTGCAGAAGACCGTGAAGGCGCTCGATCCGGCCGCCGAAGTCGGCACGGATCTGGCGTCCAAGACCGTGCGCATCCAGAGCACCGCGGAAACCGGTGCGATCGTCGCCGCGCTCGAGGAAGCCGGCTACCCGAGCATCCGCGTCTAGAACTCGCTCTCGCGCCGCCGCCGCGCCAAAAGGCCATCGACGCTCCAGGCGCCGGGGCCGGCGGCGGCGATGTAGAGGAAGATGAAGCAGAACAGGATCGCCTCGATGCCGCCATTGCGGAGCGGAAAGACGTCGTTCGGCTGATGGACGAGGAAATAGGCGATCGCCATTTCGCCGGATAGCAGGAAGGCGACCGGCCCGGTGAAAAGGCCAAACAGCAGCAGCGGCGATCCGATCAGCTCGATCCAACCCGCGATCCAGGGCAGCGAGTAGGGCGCCAGGTTGGAAAGCATGTCGGAATAGGGAAAGCCCAGAAGCTTGCTCGTTCCGAACTCCAGGAAGACCAGCGCCGTGACGATGCGCAGCAGGGACAGGATCTGCGGCCGCCAGTCGCGCAGAACCGGCATGCGCGTCCAATTCGCCCGGGCGTTCAGGCCTCTGCCGCGTGGTTTGCCATTCTGAATATCCATGCCGTCCTCCCGATGGGCTGCCGCGCGCTCGCGCCGTTCCGACAAGGCGACAATGTATTTGGCGCGAAGCGCGCGATTGCATCGCTTTGTCTGGAACGAAAACAGCCGTCGGGCCTTGTTTATTCGAAGACGATTTCAGCCAAGGAGTACGTGAAGTGGCCGTCAAGGAATTGCTGAAAACGATATTCCCGGGTCATGCCGCGCGCAGCGCTCGCAAGGAAAAGAGCGAGCGCCTGGACAAGGAGCTCACGGAATCCTTCCCGACGAGCGATCCGCCGGGAATGGTCCAGCCGGGCTCCGGCATCACCGGCGCCGAGGTGAAGCCTTCCAAGCTGTCCCCGTCGCAGTTGGCCAAGGGTCAGAAGGCGTAGCAGGTCCAGCCGGCGCGAACGGCTTCGGTGTGACAAGTCGTAGATCTTCCGAGGTTTGTTCCCAACCTCCCAGAGCGCCCCTCACGCGCTCCATCTCAGACCCCGGAGCCTCCAGGCTTCGGGGTCTTTTCGGCAGGGCTTTTGCTTGCCGTGACGGATTTCGGCCTGAAGCGCTTCGCGCCGGCAAAGCCTCGAAGGAACGGGCCGAAGCGGAGCCCGCAATCCGAATCCTCTTGCCTTCCTAGGGCATGGCAAAGACGGGCTTCAGCGCGACATAGGCGGCGCGGTAGCGGGCGTAGCCGTGGTCATAGACCTCGCGGTTGGCGGGATTCGGCTGGATCAATGCGCCCTGCGTCGCCAGGCTGGAAATGCCGCTCCAATCGGTCGCGAGGCCCGTCCCCATCGCCGCGACCCAGGCTGCGCCGACCGAGGAGCCATAGGGGTTGTCGAGCAACTGCACCGGCGCGCCCATCACGTCTGCCATGATCTGCATCCAGACCCGGCTCTTGGTGCCGCCATCGGAGGCGAAGAAGCGGCGCGGGGCGTGGCCCATGTCGGCCAGCACGTCGACATGGTGGCGGAAGCCATAGGCGACGCCCTCCAGCAGCGCGCGCCAGAAATGGCCCTTCCCGTTGCCGAGGCTGAGGCCGATATAGGTGCCGCGCGCCAGGGGATCATGGATCGGCGTCTTCTCACCGAGGAAATAGGGCAGGCACAGCACGCCGTCGCTGCCGGCGGGCACCGCGCCGGCCAATTTGTCGAGCGCGACATGCGGACGTTCCTCGCCTTCGGAATCGGCCAGCAGCCGGGCCATCCAGTTCAGGGCCGAGCCGGACGAGGCCATGCAGCCATTCGGCGCATACAGGCCGGGGACGAGGTGATAATCGAGATAGAGCCGAGCGTCCGGCTTGGCCTTGTCGGCGGCCACGACGATATCGCCGGCGCCGCCGAACTTGAGCAGCACGTCGCCATTCGAGGCGATGCCGGCGGCGAGCGCCGAGGCGATGTGATCCGCCGCGCCGCCGAAGATCGGCAGGCCCTCGGGCAGGCCGGTTTCGCGCGCGGCTTCGGCCGAGACCGTCCCCATCTGCTCATGTGTCACCGTACGATCCGGCACTGCGCTGCGCGGGATGCCGGCGAGCGCCACGAGATCGTCGGCGATGCGGTCGGTCGCGACGTCGGTGAAACCCGCCTCCAGCGCCCAGTTTTGCTCCACCGCCCGGCGGCCGGTCAGCCGCCAGTTGATGTAGTCATAGGATCCGAACACCGTGGCGATGCGCGAGAACACGTCCGGCTCGTGCTTGGCGATCCAGCGCAGCTTGGCCGCCACGAGTTGCTGGTTGATGCCGTTGCCGGTGCGCTGGAGGAACGCCGTCTCGTCGATCTCGCGCCTCAGCCCTTCGACTTCCTCGCCGCAGCGACCGTCGCTCTGCTGGATGCTCGGGCGCAGCACCTTGCCATCCGCATCGAGCAGGACCACCGCCGGCAGCATGCCGGTGACGCAGAGGCCTGCCAGCGATTCCGGGCCATCGGGCAGGGCGGCGATGGTTTCGCGCAGCACCTCGCAGGTGTTCGCCCACCATTCGGTCGGGTCTTCCTCGGCCCAACTCGGGCGTGGCGAGGAAAGGGCTACCGGTCGCGACGCCATGTGCAGGATCTGGTCGGGCACGCGGACGGCGATCGAAATGGTCGAGGTCGTGCCGATATCGAGGCCGATGACGGTGGTCTTCTGGGCGGGCATGCAGGGATCCAGTTTCGTTGGGGAGCGGCGCACGAGCGCGGCGGCAGGCCGTGCGGGCGATCAGTCTGGCAATCGTCCGGGCTCCGGCCCGGCGACGATGGTTTCGATATCGGCGGCCTCCAGGGCGCGCGCGAGATGGGCGGGCGGCGCCGCGTCGGTGACCAGCACGTCGGCGCCGGAAAGCTCGCATACCCGCGCCAGCGAACGATGATCGAATTTGGACGAATCGCACAGGATGACCACCTGGTCGGCCCGCGCGATGAAGGCCCGCTTCACCTCGGTGTCCTCGACCGAGTAGTCGAAGAAGCCGGCTTCGATGAGGCCCGAGACGCCGATGAAGACGCGGTCGATGTTGTAGTTCTGCAATTCGCTGACCGCGCGCGAGCCGACCACGGACTGCTCGGGATTGCGGACCTCGCCGCCCAGCACATAGACCGGGCTCTTCGAGGCGGAGAGCGTCATCGCCGCGCGCAGGCTGTTGGTGAAGACCCGCAGGTCCGGGCGGTCGAGCACCGCTTCGGCCAGGGTCAGTGTCGAGGTGCCGACATCAATGCCGATCGTCTCGCCCGGGCCGATCAGCGCGGCGGCGGCGGTGGCGATCGCGGTCTTTTCACGAGCGTTTCTGTGACGCCGGCGCTTGAAGGCCGGTTCCTCGAGGTCGAAGACCTCGCGGGGGTCGGAGGCCGACGAGACCGCGCCGCCATGCGTGCGCGCCAGCAGGCCGCGTTCTTCCAGCAGCACCAGGTCACGCCGGATCGTCATCTCGGAAACGCTGAGATTCCCGGCGATCTTCGACACGGAAACAAAGCCGTTCATCTCGATCAGCTCGAGAATGAGCGACTGGCGCGCGCCGGCCGGAATCCGGCCGAGATCCTGCCCGGCCAGCTCGGCTTGTCCGAAGATCGGGCCTGTCATGGAGCGCTGGTCACGAAGTCGGCATGCATCGCAGTTCCTTCCGGACGTTCAAACTGCAACAGGTTCGAACATTTGCAAACATTATATGGATGCAGGGCGTTGTAAAGTGTTCGATTTTGCGTTTTGTTGTGCCACCCCATCCAGCAAGGAAAAACTCTCATGGCCGGCATTTTCGATCTTTCAGGGCGCAAGGCAATCGTCACCGGCGGATCGAAGGGAATCGGCGCGGCAATCGTGCGGGCCCTCGACAAGGCCGGCGCGACGGTGGCGATCGCCGATCTCGACGTGATGGCAGCCCAGGCCGTGGTCGCGGGCCTGGACAATGGCGGCTTCGCCGTCGAGATCGACGTCACCAAGCGTCAGTCGGTTGATGCGGCGATGCAGAAGGCAATTGACGGTCTCGGCGGCTTCGATCTGCTCTGCGCCAATGCCGGCGTCTCGACCATGCGCCCGGCGATCGACATCACCGACGAGGACTGGGATTTCAATTTCGACGTCAATGCGCGCGGCGTCTTCCTCGCCAACCAGATCGCCTGCCGCCATTTCCTCGCCAACAAGACCAAGGGCGTGATCGTCAATACCGCGTCGCTGGCGGCCAAGGTCGGCGCGCCGCTGCTGGCGCACTACTCCGCATCGAAATTCGCCGTGTTCGGCTGGACCCAGGCGCTGGCGCGCGAAATGGCGCCGAAGAACATCCGCGTCAACTGCGTCTGCCCGGGCTTCGTCAAGACCGCGATGCAGGAGCGCGAGATCGTCTGGGAGGCGGAACTGCGCGGCATGACGCCGGAAGCCGTGCGCGCGGAATATATCTCGCTGACCCCGCTCGGCCGCATCGAGGAGCCGGAGGATGTCGCCGACGTCGTGGTCTTCCTCGCCTCGGACGCGGCCCGCTTCATGACCGGCCAGGGCATCAACGTCACCGGCGGCGTGCGTATGGACTAAGGCCCGGGTCTGGGCCTTGAGAAGAAGTCGGGGCGGATCGGAAACGATCCGCCCTTTTTTTAGTTCGCCGCGGCGCGGCTGCCGACCAGTTCGGTCAGGTAGAACAGGAAGGCCGCGAGCGGGAAGGCGAGGCCCGCGACGAGGATGCCGTTCCAGCCGAAGGTCTCGTAGAGCGGGCTGGCGATGGCCGACCCCACCGCGCCGCCCATGAAGATGGTGGCGACATAGATGCCGCTCAGCCGGCTGCGGATCGCCGGCGCCATCATGAACAGCGAGCGCTGGCCGAACACCATGTTCGCCTGGACGCAGAAATCGAGCAGGATCGCCGCGATCACCAGGGCCGCGATCGAGCCGACCGAGACCAGCCCCGACAGTGCGAAGGCGATGAACACGCCGGCGATCGCCAGGCCGGTGCCGATGCGGCCGAGACCGCGATCGGCGAGGCGGCCGGCCAGCGGCGCCGAGAGCGCGCCCGCGGCGCCCGCCAGCGCGAAGACGGCAATCTGCGTCTGCGACAAATGGAAGGGAGCGCCGGCGAGTTCCAGCGGCGCGCTGGTCCAGAACAGGCTGAAATCCGCGAACAGGGCGAACTGGTAGAAGCCGCGCCGGCGCAGCACCGGCGTATCGCGGAAGATCGACCAGAGCGAGCCGATCAGCTGCGAATAGGTGTGGCCGGAATGGGGATGGCGCTGCGGCAGATGGCGCAGCAGCAGGAGCGCCAGGGCCAGCATGAGGCCGGCCGAGCAGAAGAACACGCCGCGCCAGCCGATCAGGTCGGCCAGCACGCCGGCGAGCGGCCGCGCGAACAGGATGCCGACCATCAACCCGCCCATGACGTTGCCGACCGTGCGGCCGCGAGTCGCGTCGCTGGCCATGTGGGCGGCCATCGGCACGAGCACCTGGGCGATGCTGGAACAGATGCCGATGAACAGCACCGCGCCGAGGAAGGGCAAGCTGCTGGGCGCGACGGCGGCGAGCAGCAGCGCGAAGGCCGTGACGCCGACGGCGATCAGGACCAGCTTCTTGTTCTCGATGATGTCGCCAAGCGGCACCATCAGCATCAGGCCGACGCCATAGCCGATCTGGGTCAGCGTGACGACGAGGCTGGCGAGCGCAGGCGGCAGGCCGATATCCGGCCCGATCAGCGCGATCAGCGGCTGGGCGTAATAGAGATTGGCGACAATGGCGCCGCAGGCGGCCGCCATCAGGATGGTCAGGAGCCCGGAAATGGTGGCGGGAATCGGCGCCGGCTCGACGCCGGCAGGATCTGGCAGTCGCATGGGAAAGCTCTTGTTTGATGGTGGGGCGATCGCCTCGGTGCGACGTCCGGCCATCCGGGGGAAGGACATGGGCAAGAAATGGCAGCTTTCGCGAGTCACTCCTATCATCCGTAAGGATGAGTGGATCCCCGGGCCGCCGTTGGGAAATCGGAGAGGCTCAGTCCCTCGGCGTCAGCACGCCATCGAGCGCCACCAGCCTTCCACGCTTGATCACGGTACGGCCGCGCGGCGCGCCGGCGACGGCCTCCGGCACGGAGCCAGCGTCGAGCAGCACGATGTCGGCGCGCTGGCCCGGCTCGAGGCCATAATGCGTCACGCCCAGCACGGCGGCGGGGATCTCCGTGACCATCGCGAAGGCGTGCACGAGATCCGGATCGGCGAGGAATTCCTGCCGGTAGCCGATGATCTGGGCCCGGCGCAGCAGGTCGCCGTCGCCATAGGGCGACCAGGCGTCGCGGATGTTGTCGGAGCCGGCGAAGACCGTGACGCCGGCCGCCCGCAGGCGCTTGACCGGCGGCATGGCGACGGGGCCGGGGCCGTTGGTCATGATGGCGACGCGGGCGTTGGCCAGCGCCTCGGCCGTGCGGAAAAACTCGAAATCATCGATCTGGCCGAGCGCGAAGGCGTGGCTGACCGCCACCTTGCCCTCCAGCCCGAGCGCCCGGGTGCGCGCCGCGATCTGGCGCAGCTCGAAGGCGCCGAGCGGGCCGGAATCATGCAGGTGGATGTCGACGCCGACGCCATGCTTCTCCGCGACCGCGAAGACCGCGTCGAGATGGCCGGTGACGTCCTGGTCGATGCCGGCCGGGTCGAGCCCGCCGACGAGATCGGCGCCCTCGCGAACCGCCGCATCGAGCAGGTCGGCGACGCCGGGATCGATCCGGATGCCGCTTTGCGGGAAGGCGACGATCTGGATGTCGACCAGGTCCCAGTAGCGCTCCTTGAGCCGCAGCAGCGCATGCAGCCCCTTCAGGCCCACTTCCGTGTCAATGTCGACATGGCTCCGGAGGCTGCCGGTGCCGAAGGCCGCAATCTGCTCGATCAGCCGGCCGCCGCGCTCCTCGACCGGCAGCGCCACGGTGCGGCGCAGCTGCTTTTCCGCCTCGATCCGCAGCGCGACCGTGTCGCCGGGAATGTGCGGGATGAAGGGAAGGCCGAGCAGCGTCTTGTCGAGATGGATGTGCCCCTCGACGAAGGACGGCGTGGCGAGGCGATCGGTGGCGTCGATGCGGTCGCAATCGGCGGGGCCCTGGCCAGGCGGCACGATGGCCGCGATGGTCTCGCCGGCAATCAGGATATCGACGCGGCGCCCATCGGCAAGCGCGGCGCCGGCGACGACAAGGCTCGGCAGCAGCGAAGGGCTCAAGAGATCAGTCCCATCCGCCGGGCAGCGACGACGCGGTAGAGCCGGTCGCCATAGACGGCTTCCTCCTCGCGGGCCGAGAAGACGAGGCTGATATCATGCTCGTCGTCCGACTGGATCGCAGCCGCAGCAATTTCCGGCCAGCCGGGGGCGGGCAGGTGGCGCCATTGATCCAGCTGCTCGGCGCTCGGCAGGCTGGGGAAGCCGATCTTCGGCACCAGCGAGGCGATGATCTGCCAGAAATAGCGCTGCAGCGCCGGACGGTCAGCTTCCTCCAGATGCGGCCCGATCATCCGGATCCAGTGCGAGCCGGTCAGCGCGTGCAGCGAGGAGAAGTCCATGGTCGCGGCAAACAGCGCGAGCGAGGTCTCGGCCAGCCTGCGGCCGGTCTCCGGACCGATCGCGAGCCAGTCGACGACGGGCGCAAAGGATTCCTTCTCGCCCGCCGCGCGGATGTTGTGCCAGAGCAGATCCGTCTCGGGCTCGACTTCGCGCAGGCAGGGCAGTTCGCAGGCGCGGGCCAGGACCTGGCCGGGATCGTCGGTGATCGGCGCGGCGCCTGTGGCGCGCGGCATGGTGAGATAGGTGGCCGACCAGTAGCCGAGCGCGGTGCCGACTTCGCTCGGATCCATCCGCATCACGCCATAGGCGGTACGCATCATGCCGTGCAGCGCGCTGGCGCCGATGCCGGGGATCAGCGTCGGCAGATAGGTCTGGATCGCGGCGTCGATGCCGATCCGGCGAACTTCCCCCTCGAAGAACGTACGATAGTCCTGTTCGCGCGCGCGATCGCCGAGCGCGTCCGTCCAGGTCTCGCGCGAGATCGGCGCGACCGGGGGCGGCGGCGGAACCAGGCCATTGGTGTCGCGGTAGGTGTCGAAATAGTCGCGCAGCCGCTCCTTCGGCGCGCCGAGCCGATCGAGCGCCACCAGGATCATCGGCAGATGATTGGCCAGCAGCAGCGGGAACTCGGCGCTGAACATCCGGACTTCGACGAGCAGGTCCTCGAGAGTGTCGATCTCGGTGCGCGGGGATAGGGCCATGGCATTCCTCGGGAATTAGGTCTTCGTGTTCGAGACGCTGAAGTGAACTTCATCATAGGCCATCAATTCCGCATAGTGCCGGTCTGCGTCGTCGAGGAAAAGGCCCTTTGTCAAAGCCGCGACCATTCTTGGCACGCCGTATTTGAGCCCGGTAATGCCGTTGCAGATCGGCCCCAGGCTCGGCACCGCGCCATTGTTGA
>Ga0182738_1001917_pt1 | contig 25264 bp, 23 predicted proteins | sample eDN5th30CBELigMG_FD_128876 | JGI IMG/M metagenome (GOLD analysis project Ga0182738, IMG submission 128876) | Enriched Miracle-Growth compost microbial communities from Emeryville, California, USA - eDNA 5th pass 30_C BE-Lig MG (version 2)... ...
ATCGTCGCGCCGCAAGAGCCACAGGCCGCCGGCGATCGCGCCGCCGAGGACGACGAGCGCGACGAGGGCCAGGAGGACCCTGTTCCGGTATGATCGCGCCCCCGCCCTGTTCGCCATGCCGTCCAGCTCCCCGGTCTCCACGGGCAGCCTGCATAGCCGAGCCGGAGGGCAGCGTCCAATCCCTCGCGCGCCTTGCGGGCGAGGCGTTTCGGGTTCCATGGGAGCGTGTTCCCGGTGGCGAGACGGCCTGAGGGGGCGCCGGCTTCCTTCCGCCTCACGTCGCCGCGAACACCGCCTTCACGAAGTCGCGGTAGAGGAGGATCTGGCGCGGCATGGCCGCCGGATCGCGCAGCACCCTCGACAGCACGATGCCGCCGTCGGCAACCGCCGACAGCATGTCGGCGAGGTCGTCGAGATCGACGTCGATCCGGGGCGGGTAGCGCTCGGCGATGCTGTCCAGCCTGGCGCGGAACCGCGCCCGCCAGAGCAGCACGGATCGGGCGCTGAGGTCGCGCACCTGCTGGTCGAAGAGGCGGTCCTGGTAGCAATAGGACGCGATCAGGCAGCCGGGATGGCCGTTGGGCAGGTCCGCGACCAGCTCGGCCAGCATCTTGAGGCCGACCAGGAAGCCGTGCAGCGGGTCGTCGTTGAGTTCGTCGGCGCGCCCGAACAGCACGTCGAACATCGCCGTCTCGCGTTCGATGTAGCGCGCGAGCAATACCCGCGCGAGCTCGGTCTTGTCACGGAAGTGATAGAAGAAGCCGCTCTTGGTGATGCCGACAACCGCGATCACCTCCTCGATCGAGGTCGCGTCGAAGCCCTTCTCGAGGATCGAAGCTTCCGCGGCATCGAGAATGCGTTCGCGCGCGTCACCCTTGCGCTTGGCGGCCGGAGCGGACATGGCCAACTGTACCTGCGGTCAAGTCAGAGGCCGCGCCAGGCGCGCGGCGCGGTCCCACCAGACTGGAGAAATACACTTAAGATACTGCCACGTAACATGGAATTCGTCCGTTTCGCAACTGTACCATGTGCTTGCTAGTGGCGTGTGCCGCGCTGTTCTAGAAGGCTCGCTCGCGGCGGCTGCCGGCCGCAGCCCCGAACAGACAATCCGAACAACGGGATGACCATGAGCAAATATCGCAGCGCATTGCCGCAACTCGGACCGCGCCTGTTCCTGACGGACGGCGGCCTGGAAACGACCCTCATCTTTCACAACGGGCTCGACCTGCCCCATTTCGCTTCCTTCGACCTGCTGCGCACGCCCGAAGGGCGGCAGGCGCTCGGCGACTACTTCCTGCCCTACATCGAGACGGCGCGGCAGGCGCGGATGGGCTTCGTGCTCGAGGCCCCGACATGGCGCGCCAACGCGGATTGGGGCGCCAGGCTCGGCTACGCGCCGGAGGCGCTGGCAGCCGTCAACCGCGACGCGATCGCGCTGATGGCGGAGCTCCGTCGGGCGCACGAGGCACCCGAGATGCCGATGGTGATCAGCGGCAACATCGGCCCGCGCGGTGACGGCTACGTCGCCGGCGCGGAGATGACGCCGGAGGCGGCCGCCGCCTACCACGACGCCCAGGTCGCGGCGTTCGCCGACACCGAGGCGGACATGGTTTCCGCGTTCACGATGACTACCGTCAGCGAGGCGCTCGGCATCGTCCTTGCGGCGCGGCGCCATGGCCTTCCGGTCGTCATCTCCTTCACGCTCGAGACCGATGGCCTCCTGCCGAACGGCGTGCCGCTCCGGGAGGCGATCGAGACCGTCGATGCCGCGACCGGCGCGGCGCCGGCCTACTACATGATCAACTGCGCGCACCCTGCGCATTTCCCGCTCACGCCCGAGAGCGGCGGAGACTGGGTCGGCCGCATCCGCGGCATCCGGGCCAACGCCTCGAGGCGCAGTCACGCGGAGCTGGACTCGGCGCCCGACCTCGACGCCGGCGATCCCGTGGAACTCGGGCACCAGTACCGGGATCTCCTGCGCGCGTTCCCGCAGCTCCGGGTGTTGGGCGGATGCTGCGGCACCGACCATCGCCACGTCGCGCGCATCTGCGCGTCGTGCGGAGGGGACGGCCGGCTGGTCGCGGCCTGACGGCGGGGATTTCTGGCGCTCCCTAGGGGAATTGAACCCCTGTTTCCTGCGTGAAAGGCGGGCGTCCTGACCACTAGACGAAGGGAGCGTCGCGACGCCTTATAAGGGGCTTTGCCGCCGCGCGGCAAGACATAAGCGCTCGGTCGACAGGCGGCAACGTGTGATCCACGTCGCTGCCGGAAGGCCCGCTTCCCGCCATCATCGGCCCGGCCGGGGGAGGGCCATGGGCATGATCGAGGGAGGCATCCGCCGCGAGGCGCGGCGAGGGCGACGCCGCGCCGGCGCCGGCCCGGCGGCCGGCGTCCTACCAGACGCCGGTATTGGCCATCGAGGACCACGGCTCCTGGGGCGGCAGCCGGTCGCCCTTCTGGAGGATCTCGATCGAGATGTTGTCGGGCGAGCGGATGAAGGCCATGTGGCCGTCGCGCGGCGGCCGGTTGATCGTCACGCCGGCCTTCTGGACCTTGTCGCAGAAGGCGTAGATGTCGTCGACCTCGTAGGCGAGGTGGCCGAAGTTCCGCCCGCCCGTGTACTCCTCGGGGTCCCAGTTGTAGGTGAGCTCGACCGGCGCGTCCTCCTGGCCGGGAGGCGCGAGGAAGACCAGCGTGAACCGTCCCTTGTCGTTCTCGATCCGCCGCGTCTCGCGCAGGCCGAGAAGGTCGCGATAGAAGCGCAGCGACTCCTCGAGATCGGTCACGCGGACCATCGTGTGCAGGTACTTCATGGGACCGGGCTCCCTCTGGTTCTTGCTGGAGCGAGGCAGCATAGGGATGTGCGCTCCAAACACAATCTCGCGGATTTCGCGACTGTGGCACGAGGCACACACCGGAGGCCCGCCATGGGGCCCGGTGTCCCATTTTGGGCTGGCACTGAGACAGGCCGGTGCTATGGTGATACGAGGATTCGGCGCAATAGCGTCGTTTTTTGGGGCGTCTAGGGGCCGGAGCCGATGGGGGATAAATTTCCTTCCGAACTGCCGCTCGAACAGGAAGCGGGGGAGGAAACGGCCTTGGACCTCGTCGAGGTCGCCGGCGCGATCAAGTGGTTCGACGCCTCCAAGGGTTACGGCTTCATCATCCCCGACGACGGAGCGCCCGACGTCCTCCTCCACGTGACATGCCTCCGCCGCGACGGCTTCCAGACGGCCTATGAAGGCGCGCGGATCGTGGTCGAGGCGGTACGCCGCGACAAGGGCATGCAGGCGTTCCGCGTCCTGCGCATGGACGAGGCGACCGCCTCGCGTCCGCCCCAGGCGATGCCGGCGCGGACCCACGTCAACGTGACGCCGACCAGCGGCCTCGAGCGGGCGACCGTGAAGTGGTTCAACCGCATGCGCGGCTACGGCTTCCTCACCCGCGGCGACGGCACCGAGGACATCTTCGTCCACATGGAGACGCTGCGGAGCTACGGGCTCGCCGAGCTCCGTCCCGGCCAGGTCGTCTACGTCCGCTATGGCGACGGCCCCAAGGGCCTGATGGCCGCCGAGATCCGCCCCGACGCGAGCGGAAGCGGCCCCAACGCGCACTGAACGCGACGGCGCGGGCGCCTTCGCTCGCGCCCGGGGACATTCTCCCTATACGACGCCTCTCGGCGTCTCAGGCGCCGGGGTCGCCCCGGTAGAGCGCGCGGATCACCAGCGAGTAGAAGCCCGAGGCGAGGAGGAACACGGCGAATCCCGCGGTGATCGTCCGCGTTCCCATCGTCGGGATGAAGAAGAACGTCGTGACGATGATGCCGATGATGTTGCCGAGCGAGGAGATGGCGAAGAGGCCGCCGGCGATCTTGCCGGCGTCGCTCGGCAGCCGGAGCAGCAGCCGCACCGACAGCGGCGAATACATGCCGAGCACCAGGAGTGGCGGGAAGCAGACCACGAAGCCGGAGAAGAACAGCGCGGCGTACTCGTTGGCGAAGCCGTCGATGATTCCTTCGAGCCCGCCCTGCGCCATGAAGTAGATGAAGAGGAGGTAGGCGGCGCCGATGAACTTGATCGTCGCCGCGAAGCCGAAGCCGGGGAAGCGGTCGGCGAGCAGGCCGCCGAGGAAGTAGCCCGCCATCAGCCCCCCGATCGAGATCGAGATGATCGTCGCCCAGGTGTAGATGCCGCTGCCGAACAGGGGCGTGAGGATGCGGCTCGTCACCATCTCGAAGCCGAGGGTGACGAAGCCGAGGGTGAAGACGTCGGCGACGATCAGGGCGGCGGCGCCGGCACCGACCGCGAGCCGGTGGCGAAGGGGAGCGACGGGCTTTTCCATGCGGGCGGTCAGGTCCGCTTCTCGTTGTGGCGCTCGATCGCCTTGAGGTACTCGACGGGGGCGAAGTCGTCGGTGAGCGGCTCGGTGGCGGTATCGTACTCGGGCGTGTAGCGGCGGGCGAGGATGTCGGGGAGGGGATAGCGGAACCCGTACTCGGCCTGCCGCCCGGCCGCGATGCGCTGGAGTTCCGCCTCGTCCTTCTCCGGCCCGTCATAGGCGAGGATGACGATGTTGCCCTGGCCCTCGAGGAAGACGAGATGGTCGAAGGCGGAGCGGATGGTGGCGACGGCGCTGTCGAACAGCATCGTCGACGGCTCGACGTTCTGCACCACCACGCCGCCCGGCTTCAGGTGGTCCGCCACCAGCTCGTAGAACTCGTGCGTCAGGAGATGGAACGGCACGAAGGGGCCGCGATAGGCGTCGACCATGATGATGTCGAACGTGCGGTCGGACTTCGCGAGCCACATGCGGCCGTCGAGCACGTCGACCTTGAAGTTGTCCTCGTCGCGGACCGAGAAGAACCGGTCGGCGATCTCCGCCACGGCGGGGTCGAGCTCGACCGCGCTCATGTCGAGGCCGGGCACGCTCTTGTGGTGGTACCAGGCGGTGCGGCCGCCGCCGAGCCCGATGATCGCGGCGTCTTCCAGCCCCGGGGCGTAGGCGAGGCCGGCGGTCATCGACTGCGTGTAGTAGACGGGAAGGTCGAGCTGGTCGTCCGGGTTGACCACCGACTCGGTGTAGCGCAGCCGCTCTGCGCCGAAGGAGAGCACGTAGAAGCCGTTCGGCCGCCGGTAGACGTAGATGTCGTTGTAGAGCGACTCGACCTCCGCGACGACGCCGGGCTCGGTGCCCTTGGCGAAGGCCGCCTCGGGCTCGCGGCCCTGCCAGACGAGGAAGGCGATCACGGCCGCGACGACCACGGCGCCGGTCGCCCCGATCGCGAGCGCGGCGCCGGCGCCGCCCTTGGTCTTCGCCGGTGGCGGAGCGGCCGCCTTCTGCGGTCGGCCTGGCGGCTTCTTCCTGGCGGCGGACTTGGCGGACAATCCGGTACTCCCTCGGTCGCGGCGAGGATATAGCGGCGCCGGGAGGCATGACAACGGCGGCGCTGCGGCGTTTTTCCGCCATGGGCGCGGTTTTGGCCATCGCGGCGCGCGATCTGCTATCAACGCCATGCGGGCCGCGGCATGGGGATGCGGCCGGATGACGGAGAAAAGATCATGGCGACAGGCGGGACGGAGACGGTCGGCTTCATCGGGATCGGGCTGATGGGGCACGGCATGGCGAAGAACATCGTCGAGAAGGGCTATCCGCTCGCCGTGACCGCCCATCGCAACCGGAAGCCGCTCGAGGACCTCGTCGGCCGCGGCGCCGTCGCCTGCGGCAGCCCGCGGGAGGTGGCGGAGCGCTCGTCGATCGTGTTCCTCTGCGTCACCGGCTCGCGCGAGGTCGAGGCCATCGTGCGCGGCGAGGACGGGCTGAAGGCCGGCCTCAAGCCGGGCTCGGTGGTGATCGACTGCTCGACCTCGGACCCGAACTCGACGCTGGCGCTTGCCGCGGAGCTCGCCGCCGGAGGCGTCGACTATGCCGACGCGCCGCTGTCGCGGACGCCCAAGGAGGCGTGGGAGGGCACGCTCGACACCATGGTCGGGGCGAGCGAGGCGGTGTTCGCCCGGATCAGGCCGGTGATCGAGACCTGGGCGGGCCGGGTGGTCCATATCGGCGCCGTCGGCGACGGGCACAAGATGAAGCTTCTCAACAACTTCCTGTCGCTCGGCTACGCGGCCATCTACGCCGAGGCGCTGGTGCTGGGCGCCAGGGTCGGCATCTCCCCGCAGCGCTTCGACAGCGTGATCCGCGGCGGACGCATGGACAACGGCTTCTACCAGACGTTCATGAGCTGCGTGGTGGGCGGCAATCGCGAGGCGCACCGCTTCACGCTCTCGAACGCCTTCAAGGACCTCAAGTATCTCGAGGCGATGGCCGATGCCGCCTCGCTCACCAACCCGCTCGGCAATGCCGTGAAGAACAGCTTCGCCGGGGCGGTGGCGACGGGGGGAGGCGGCCCCGAGGACTACGTACCCCACCTGCCGGAGTTCCTCGGCCGGGCCAATGGCGTCGACTTCGCCGCCGCCGTGGCGGCGGGGAAGGACGAGGCATAGCCCGGCGCGCGTGTCAGCGCCGGCCGTCCTCGCTGCACGAGGCGGCGCCGCGGAAGTGGGGCAGCGACTGGCGCGCAGCGCGGCGGGCGGTATATGACACGCGCAGGCGCTGGCGGGGCCTCTGCACGGGGCCTCTCCTTCGGCTCGGGTTTTGGTGTGGGCGTGAAGATTTCGTTCGGACACTGGCGGGCGATCCTCAATGAATGGTGACTTTTCACAGGCTGTGGATCCCATGGCCCTGTTCGGCACGTGGCTCGAGATGGCCAGGGCCTCCGAGCCCAACGATCCCAATGCGATGGCGCTCGCCACGGTCGACGAAACCGGCCTCCCGGACGTCCGCATGGTGCTCCTCAAGGAGTTCGATGCGGAGGGCTTCGTCTTCTTCACCAATTTCGAGAGCGCCAAGGGTCGCGAACTCCTGGCCAATCCGAAGGCCGCGCTCTGCTTCCACTGGAAGAGCCTCCGGAAGCAGGTGCGCGTCCGCGGCCCGGTCGCGGAGGTGAGCGCCGGGGAGGCCGACGCCTATTTCGCCTCGCGGCCCCGCGGCAGCCGGATCGGCGCCTGGGCGAGCCAGCAGTCGCGGCCGCTCGAGTCGCGCTTCGCGCTGGAGAAGGCGGTGGCGTCCTACACGGCGCGCTATGCGATCGGCGAGATTCCGCGGCCGGCCTACTGGTCGGGATTCCGCATCACGCCGACGCAGATGGAGTTCTGGTCCGACGGCGCCTTCCGCCTTCACGACCGCGTGCGGTTCACGCGCGAGGACGGCGGATGGAGCAGCAGCCGCCTCTATCCGTGAGCGTCAGGCCGAATCCGGGCGCGCGTCGACAAGGCCGCTACGGCGTCTGGTCGGGCGGGGCCGGCTCGTCCCGGTCTCGCTCCGCGGCCACCATCGCCGTCTCCTGGTTGAGCGGCTGGGCGGCGCGCTTCGGCTTCGACAGCGGGGTCGGGGTCGGCTCCTGCGGCTTCAGCATCAGGTCGCGGCCGGCATAGAGGCCCTCGGCGAGCTGGATGCCGAAGCGCTCGTCGTCGCGCCGGCGGACGCCCTCGAGGGTCTCGGCGGCCTCGTCCTCGGGCACGCCGAGCGCGAGCAGCGCCGCCGCGCCGAACTTCATCGCGGATTCGAAGGTCTCGCGGATCTGGTAGTCGACATTGGCGGCCACCAGGCGCAGCGAGTGGCCGCGATCGAACGAGCGGACCAGGAGACGCGCCAGCGGGAATTCGGCCTTGACGATCTCCACGATGCGGTCGGCGGCCTCTTCCTTGTCGATGCAGACGAGGATCGCCACCGCCGTCCCGGCGCCGGCGGCGCGCAGGACGTCGAGCCGGGTGCCGTCGCCGTAGTAGATCTTGAAACCGAAGGTGCCGGCGGCACGGATCATGTCGGTGTCGGCGTCGATGATCGAGACGTCGATGCCGCGGGCGAGCAGCGCCTGGCAGGCGACCTGGCCGAAGCGGCCGAAGCCGATCACCAGCGCCTGCCCCTCGAGCCCGGCCGCCTTCTCGACGCCGTCGAAGTTCTGGCGCACCGGCAGGAGCCAGCGCGAGACGAGCGGGGCGAGCGGGGTCAGCGCCATGGAGATGATGACCGCGGCGTTGAGGACCGCGGTGATGCGCGCGTCGAAGAGGCCCACGGCCAGGGCCGAGGCGTAGAGGACGAAGGCGAACTCGCCGCCCTGCGCCATGAGGAGCGCGCGGCGGAGGGCCTCGGCATGGTCGGAGCGCAGAAGCCGGGCGACAAGGTAGATGCCGATGCCCTTGACGGCCATGAAGGCGAGGACCGCCGCGACGATCAGCGGCCAGTCGACCGCGATCACCGAGAGGTTCAGCGACATGCCGACGCTGAGGAAGAACAGGCCGAGCAGGAGGCCGCGGAACGGCTCGATGTCCGCCTCGAGCTCGTGGCGGAAGGTCGATTCGGAGAGGACGACGCCGGCGAGGAACGCACCCATCGCCATCGAGAGGCCGCCGAGCTGGGTGACGAGCGCCGCGCCGAGGACGACCAGCAGAGCCGCCGCGGTCATGATCTCGCGGGCATGCGCGGCGGCAAGGATGCGGAACAGCGGGTTGAGGAGGAACTTGCCGGCGAGGTAGACGCCGGCGACGGCGGCGACGGCGATGGCGATCTCGGTGAGCCGCGAGCCGGAATCGGGGGCGTCCGGAACCGGCGCGAGGAACGCCACCAGCGCCAGCAGCGGCACGATCGCGAGATCCTCGAGGAGAAGGATCGAGACGATCTTCTGGCCGGACGGCTCGCTCGTCTCGCCGCGCTCCTCGAGCACCTGGAGGACCACCGCGGTCGAGGTGAGGACGAAGCCGGCGCCGGCCACGAAGGCGACGCCGGGCGGGAAGCCGGCGAGGACGCCGACGCCGGTCAGCAGCGCGGCGCAGACCGTGACCTGCGCGACGCCGAGGACGAAGATCTCGCGGCGGAGGTTCCACAGGCGCGCCGGCTTCATTTCGAGGCCGATGATGAACAGGAGCATCACCACGCCGAGCTCGGCGACCTGGAGGATCGTCGCGGGGTCGGTGAAGAGGCCGATGCCGAACGGCCCGATCACCAGCCCCGCCGCGAGGTAGCCGAGCACCGAGCCGAGGCCGAGGCGCTTGAAGATCGGGATCGCCACCACCGCCGCGCCAAGGAGCACCACGGTCGGGATCAGGTCTACGCCGTGCGCCTCAACCGCCATCTGGCCCTCATCCGGTGCATGGCCGGAAGGTAGCCGCGCCCTCCGCCGGTGTCGAGGAACGGCATCCTGCCGGCGGCGGCGGGACGGAATCCTCGCCGCGGCGAGGCGGACAGCCGATTTTTCCCCGCCGCGCGGGGCAGGGGGCAGCGAATTGTTTTGCTTTGGCGGTCGCGGAGGCTAGAAATCCGCGACTGTGGGACCGGAAACGGGCACGAGACGAGGGAGATGAGAATGAGCGAAGACCGCACACCCGGATTTGCGACGCTGGCCGTCCACGCCGGCGCCAAGCCGGATCCGACCACCGGTGCCCGCACCACCCCGATCTACCAGACGACATCCTACGTCTTCAACGACGCCGAGCATGCCGCCTCGCTGTTCGGCCTGCAGGCCTTCGGCAACATCTATACCCGCATCATGAGCCCGACCAGCGCGGTGCTCGAGGAGCGCGTCGCCGCGCTCGAGGGCGGCACCGCGGCGCTCGCCGTCGCGTCCGGCCATGCCGCGCAGTTCGTGGTGCTCCATGCGCTGATGTCGCCGGGCGACGAGTTCATCGCCGCGCGCCAGCTCTATGGCGGCTCGGTCAACCAGTTCAACCACTCGTTCAAGTCGTTCGGCTGGAACGTGAAGTGGGCCGACATCGACGACGTCTCCACGTTCGAGAAGGCGGTGTCGCCGAAGACCAAGGCGATCTTCGTCGAGTCGATCGCCAACCCGGGCGGCGCGGTGACCGACCTCGAGGCCGTGGCCGCGGTCGCCAAGCGGGCCGGGGTGCCGCTGATCGTCGACAACACGCTGGCCACGCCCTATCTCTGCCGGCCCTTCGAGTTCGGCGCCGATGTCGTCGTCCACTCGCTGACCAAGTTCATCGGCGGCCACGGCAACTCGATCGGCGGCATCATCGTCGACGGCGGCAAGTTCAACTGGACGGCCAGCAACCGCTACCCGTTCCTCTCCGAGCCGCGGCCGGAATACAACGGCATGATCCTCGGCGAGACGTTCGGCAACTTCGCCTTCGCCATCGCCTGCCGCGTGCTGGGCCTTCGCGACCTCGGGCCGGCGATCTCGCCGTTCAACTCGTTCCTCATCCTCACCGGCGCCGAGACGCTGGCGCTGCGCATGCAGAAGCACTCGGACAACGCCAGGGCGGTGGCCGAGCACCTGTCGCGGCATCCGAAGGTGACGTGGGTCAGCTATGCGGGCCTCCCCGGCGACCGCTACTATGCCCGCGCCCAGAAGTACTGCCCCAAGGGGGCCGGCGCGGTCCTCACCTTCGGCGTCGAGGGCGGCGAAGCGGCGGGCGAGGCGGTGGTCGCCAACGTCAAGCTGCTCTCGCATGTCGCCAATCTCGGCGACACGCGGAGCCTCATCATCCACCCCTGGTCGACGACGCACTCCCAACTCACGCCGGAGCAGCGCAAGGCGGCCGGGGCGGGCGAGGACGTCATCCGGCTCTCGATCGGCATCGAGGACGCCGAGGACATCATCGCCGACCTCGACCAGGCGCTGGCCGCGGCCTGAGCGCGCACCTCGCGGGCGCCGCTTTCCGCGGCGCCCGTCCTTGGCTACATCTGGGCACCATGGACGCGCTCGAACTCCTCAAGACCCGCAAGTCGGTCTCCTCCTCGTTCCTGGCCGAGCCCGGCCCGGACGAGGCCGCCCTCAACGAGATCCTCGCCATCGCCTCGCGCGTGCCGGACCACGGCAAGCTGGCGCCGTGGCGCTTCATCCTCTTCGAGGGCGAGGCCCGGGCGAGGGCCGGGGAGGCGCTCGCCGCGCTCTACCGCGAGCAGCATCCCGAGGCCGAGGAGAAGAAGATCGAGGAGGAGCGCACGCGCCTCGCCCATGCGCCGGTGGTGGTGGCGGTCGTCAGCCGCGCCGCGCCGCACGTCAAGATTCCGGAATTCGAGCAGCTGCTCGCCGCCGGCAACGTGGCGATGAACCTGATCCTCGCCGCCCATGCGCTGGGCTTCGCCGCGCAGTGGCTCACCGGCTGGATCGCCTACGATCCCGAGGCCGGCCGCCTTCTCGGCCTCGAGCCCGGCGAGCGCTTCGTCGGCTTCATCCACATCGGCACGTCCACCGTGCCGTACCAGGACCGCCCGCGGCCGAACGTCGCCGACCTGGTGACGCGCTGGCAGGCGCCGGCATAGCGCGCCCCGCCGGGAGACGGCGCGCGTCCGCTCAGTACTTGAACTGCTCGGTCAGGATGCGCTCGTCCCAGGAGTGGTCGGGATCGAACATGATCAGGCTTTCGGCCTGATCGTCCTGCGCCACGACGACCTCGACCACCGACTTGAACTCGACGTTGTCGGCGACGACGTTGACCGGGCGCTTGCCGGCCTCGAGCGCCTCGATCCGCACCTCGACGCGGTCCGGCACCAGCGCGCCGCGCCAGGTGCGGGGGCGGAATGCGCTGATCGGGGTGATCGCGAGAAGCGGCGCGTAGATCGGCAGGATCGGCCCGTGGGCCGAGAGGTTGTAGGCGGTGGAGCCGGCGGGCGTCGCGACCAGCACCCCGTCGCAGATCAGCTCCTCCATCCGCACGTGGCCGTCGATCGAAAGCCGCAGCTTGGCGGCCTGGTACGACTGGCGGAGGAGCGAGACCTCGTTGATGGCATAGGCCGCGTGCACCTCGCCGAAGGCGTCGGTGGCGCGCATCAGCAGCGGATGGACCGCCGTCGTCACCGCCGCGGCGATCCGGTCGCGAAGCCCGTCCTCCTGGAAGTCGTTCATCAGGAAGCCGACCGAGCCGCAGTTCATCCCGTAGATCGGCTTGCCGGTGTCCATGAAGCTGTGCAGCGTCTGCAGCATGAGCCCGTCGCCGCCGAGCGCCACGATCACGTCGGCCTCGGCCGGGTCGGTCCCGCCATAGCGCTCGGCGAGGCGATCGTGCGCCGCGCGGGCCTCGTCGGATGGCGAGGCGATGAATGCGATCGCCTTCTCCGTCTCGTCGCCGGGGGTCATGCCCATTCCTAACGCCTTCAGCCTTTCGACCGGGCTAGCGCCGCTTGGGGCGGACCCGGACGAGGATCGACGGGCCGTTCGGCGTCTCCTCGCGCCGCACCTCGACGCTGCCCACGTCGGACACCAGGTCCGACAGCTTCTTGTAGCCGAAGTTGCGCGGGTCGAAATCGGGCATGCGCTTGATCAGCACATGGCCGACCATGCCGAGCGTCGCCCAGCCGTCGTCGCCCGAGGCGTCGTCGATCGCCGATTCGATCTCGTCGAGCGGCAGGGTGGCGCGCTGCGGCCGGCCCGAGGCCTCCTTCTCCTGGTCGAGGAGGAGGTCGCAGTAGAAGAAGCGGTCGCAGGCCGCGACATAGGGCGCCGTCGTCTTCTTCTCGCCGAAGCCGAACACCTCGAGCCCGTCCTCGCGGATGCGGCTGGCAAGGGTGGTGAAGTCGCTGTCGCTCGAGGCGATGCAGATGCCCTGGAGGCTCTTCTGGTGGAGAAGGTCCATCGCCTCGATCGCGAGCTTCATGTCGGTGGCGTTCTTGCCGCGCGAGGCCGGCGGCACATGGACCGGGGTGAGGGCGTATTCGTGGAGCAGCGACTGCCACGGCGCCATGGTCGAGCTGGCGAAATGGCCGTACACCCGCCGCACGACGATGGTGCCGATCGCCGAAGCCTCGCGAATGATGATCGGCAGGAAGCCCGCGCGCACGTTGTCCGCGTCGATCAGCAAAGCGAGCTTCTTGGTATTGCCGGGATTGAGATCAGCCATTGGAATCATTCCATCCGTCCGCCGTTCGGGACCTGTATCCCATTTTCCGTCACACTTGCATCCCCGCAGGATAGCGTCGAAATCCTGTTGCGGTCCGTGCGGGCCGCGGTTACTGAAATTCACCTTTCTTCACTGACAGGAAGCATCCCATGGCAGCAGAACCGGCCCGCTTCGTCCTGACGCTCGCGTGCGGGGACCGGCGGGGCATCGTGGCGGCGGTCGCCAACTCCATCGCGTCGCAGGACTGCAACATCGTGGAGAGTGCTCAGTACGGCGATCCCGAGACGGAACGCTTCTTCATGCGGGTGTCCTTCGCCGCTCCGGCCGCGGTCACCGCGGACACGTTCCGGCGCGGCTTCGCGCCGGTGGCGCTCGGCTTCGACCTCGACTGGAAGGTCCACGACCTCGCGGTCAAGCCGCGCGTGCTGATCCTCGTCTCGAAGTTCGGCCACTGCCTCAACGACCTCCTCTATCGCCACGAGATCGGCCATCTCCCCATGGACCTCGTGGCCATCGGCTCGAACCACGAGACGATGCGCCGCCGCGTCGAGGCCGAGGGCATTTCCTACGTCCACTGGCCGGTCAGCAAGGCGGACAAGGCCGGGCAGGAGGCCGAGATCATGGCCTTCGTCGAGCGCGAGCGGATCGACCTGGTCGTCCTCGCCCGCTACATGCAGGTGCTGTCGAGCGAGATGGCGACGGCGCTGTTCGGGCGGGCGATCAACATCCATCATTCGTTCCTGCCGAGCTTCGTCGGCGCCAAGCCCTATCACCAGGCCCACGAGCGCGGGGTGAAGCTCATCGGCGCGACCGCGCACTACGTCACCCCGGTGCTCGACGGCGGCCCGATCATCGAGCAGGATGTCGGCCGAGTCGACCATTCGATGTCGCCCGACGAGTTCGTCGCCATGGGCCGCGACATCGAGGCCACGGTGCTGGCGCGCGCGGTCAAGTTCCATCTCGAGCACAGGGTGCTGATCAATGGCGATCGAACCGTCGTCTTCCGCTAGGGTCATCGACGGGAAGGCGGTCGCCGCCAGGGTCACCGGCCTCGTCGGCGAGGAGACCGTCCGGCTCAAGCAGGAGACGCACCTGGTTCCCGGCCTCGCGGTGGTGCTGGTCGGCGAGGATCCGGCGAGCCAGGTCTATGTCGGCGCCAAGGCGCGGAAGGCGGAGGAGCTCGATTTCCATTCCGTCCAGCATACGCTGCCGGCGACCACGTCGGAGGCCGAGCTGCTGGCGCTCGTCGACCGGCTCAATCGCGACGCCGCCATCCACGGCATCCTCGTCCAGTTCCCGCTGCCCGATCCCCTCGACCGCAACCGGAACCGGGTCATCGCCGCGATCGACCCGGAGAAGGACGTCGACGGGCTGCATCCGCTCAATGCCGGCCGCCTCATGACCGGGGTCGGCACGGCGATGGTGCCGTGCACGCCGGCGGGCTGCATGATCCTTATCCGCGAGGCCCTGGGCGACGACATCGCGGGGCGCGACGCGGTGGTCGTCGGCCGTTCGACCCTCGTCGGCAAGCCCGCGGCGCAGCTCCTCCTCAACCGCAACTGCACCGTCACCACGGCCCATTCGCGGACCCGCGACCTCCCCGACGTGGTGCGGCGCGCCGATATCGTGATCGCCGCGATCGGCCGCCCGGAGATGGTGCGCGGCGACTGGATCAAGCCGGGCGCGGTGGTGATCGACGTCGGCATGAACCGGATTCCCGCGCCGGAGCGCGGGCCGGGGAAGACCCGCCTGGTCGGCGACGTCGCCCACGCCGAGGCGGCGGCGGTGGCCGGCGCCATCACGCCGGTTCCCGGCGGCGTCGGCCCGATGACGATCGCGATGCTCATGGCCAATACGCTGACCGCCGCCTTCCTCCGCGCCGGCCGGGAGCCCCCGCGCTTCTGACGCGGCACGGCCTCAGGCCCGGGCGGGAGCGAGGCCCAGGGCGTCGAAGATGCGGCGTGTCCGCGTCCGGAGCGCCGGCGCATCGGTCGTGACGTTGTCGAGGACGAAGCGTCGCGCGGCCGCGCCGAGGCGCTGGCGGAGCGCGGCATCGTCGTGGAGGGACTGCATCGCCGCGATCCATGCGCCGGTATCGTCGGGGACGGCAAGGCCGGTGACCCCGTCGAGCAGCGTCACGCCCGATTCCCCCACGGCCGAGACGATCGAGGGCACGCCCACCGCGGCGGCCTCGAGGAAGCGGATGTGGCTCTTGCAGCGGTTGAAGGGACAGTCCACCAGCGGCACGATCTGCGCCGAGAAGCCGGCGAGGATCGCGGGAAGCTTCCGCCACGGCACGGCCTTGCGATGCCGGACGCGGTCCCCGAATCCCTGTTGGAGCGCTTCGGGGAAGTCCATGTGGCCGATGGCATGGAACTCGGCCTCCGGGTTGGCCCGGAGGAAGGTCGCGATCGCGGGAAGCGCCACCTTGAGGTCCTCGTCGTGGGTGTGCGACCCCGAGGCGTAGCCGAGGACGAACGGCGGGCCGCTTCGCTCCGGCGCGGCCCGGGAGAGGGCCACGATCTCGCGCCCGAGGCAGTTGGTGACGACATGGGCGGGCCGCCGGAAGCGGCGCTCGATCCTGTCGCGAAGGCCGGTGGTCGAGACGAGAAAGTGATCGGCGAGGGCCATGCACTGCGCATACTGCCCCGGCGCGCGGTCGAGGCCGCGGATGCGCCAGTCCTCGAGCTCGCTGGGGTCGAATACCTGGTCGTCGATGTCGTAGGCGACGACCGCCGCGCTTGCCCGGATGCGGCTCACGAAATCGCGGTTCTCGCCCGTCAGCGGAAGGCGCTGGAGGATGACGATCGCACCGCGCTCGACCTCGGCGAAGAAGTCGGCGGGAGGCGATTTCGGATCGATGATCGAGAGGGACTGCTCGCCGACCAGCTCGACGAGATGCTCCGCGCGGTAGCGGGTGGTGTTGCGCGGGGCGATCGTCGCCGGAACGAGGAAGGCGCGCGCGGCATGGGCGACGACGCGCGGGCGCGCCGCCGGGGCGCGCTCCTCCGCGTCGGGCTCGTCCCCGGCCGTTCCGCGTCGCCTGCTCGCGCGGACGTGGTGGAGCAAGGGGTTCTCGCCCGTCCTTGCGAGGCGCGGGTGGGTCTCGATGTAGTGGCCGGTGTCGAAGGCGCGGCTCGGATTGAGCCACGCCGCGGCGCCATGGCGGAGGTAGTGCCCGATCAGGCCCGCTTCGGACGTGTCGAGGGCGCCGTCGTCCCAGTCCGCCTTGCCCGCGACCTGGGCGCGATAGAAGTCGAGGTCGAAGAGGCCGCTTGCGGCGATGCGGGAGACGTTCGATCTCGCCGGCCTCGGCGCCGCCGGCGGCTTCTTCGTCCCGGCGAGCCCTACGAGGCGGGCGATGCGCCGCAGCACCGAGGGCGCGCCCCTGGCCCGCGAGACGCGCTTCTTCCCCCCGGGCGGAACGGTCGCTTTCCGGACCTTGTCCCGCTTTCCACGCTGCCTGCCGGTCATGCCACTTCCCTGGACCCGGTACCGCTGAACCGACCGACATCGACGCGCCGAGGGCGTCCGCCGCCGCTCGCCATATGAGGCATTTCCTTTCCTTACGCACGGTAAAGTTCGGAGGCGCCCGGGAATTGACAAGGGGCGGGCGGCGGATAGGTTGCGGCCCGGATGCGACCGGGAAGGATTGGGCGTGAAAGGGATCATACTGTCCGGCGGGAAGGGGACGCGGCTCTATCCGGTGACCGCGGCGGTGAGCAAGCAACTGCTGCCCGTCTACGACAAGCCGATGATCTACTACCCGCTGTCGACGCTGATGCTGGCCGGCATCCGGGAGGTGATGCTGATCTCGACGCCCGACGCGCTGCCGCTCTACAGGGCGCTCCTGGGCGACGGGTCGCAGTGGGGAATCTCGCTCGTCTACGCCGAGCAGCCGCGCCCCGAGGGCCTGGCGCAGGCCTTCCACATCGCCGAGGACTATCTCGCCGGCCAGCCGGCGGCGCTGGCGCTGGGCGACAACATCTTCTATGGCGCCGGCTTCTCGCTGGTGGTGTCCGAAGCGGCCAAGGTCACCAAGGGCGCGACGGTCCTGGCCTACCCGGTGGCCAATCCGACGGCCTTCGGGGTGGTCGAGATCGACGCCAACGGCATGGCGGTGTCGATCGAGGAGAAGCCGTCGCAGCCGAAGAGCCGTTTCGCCGTCACCGGCCTCTACTTCTACGACGCCGACGTGGTCGAGATCGCCCGGCGCGTGAAGCCCTCCGCGCGCGGCGAGTTCGAGATCACGGCGGTGAACGAGGCCTATATGCGGCGCGGCGACCTGCGCGTGGTGCGCCTCCAGCGGGGCACCGCCTGGCTCGACACCGGGACCGTCGAGGACATGTTCGCGGCCGCGACCTTCGTCCAGACCGTCGAGACGCGCCAGGGCTACAAGATCGCCTGTCTCGAGGAGGTGGCCTGGCGCCAGGGCTATATCGATGCGGCCGAGGCGCTGGCGCTCGCCGACCGCCATCCCAACAGCTACGGCGCCTATATCCGGACAGTGGTCGAGCATGGCTGACGCCGCGACGCCGGACCGGTTCCCCTCGGAGGCGGTGGCGCGCCGCGAGGTGGAGGGCACCGTGGTCGAGACCTTCGCCGCGCCGGGCCTCGTGGCGGTCACGCCGCGGAGGCTGGGGGACGCGCGGGGCTTCTTCTCCGAGACCTGGAGCCGGCGCCGCTATGCCGCGCTCGGCATCGACGTCGATTTCGTCCAGGACAACCACAGCTATTCCGCCACCCCGGGGACGATCCGCGGCCTTCATTTCCAGATCCCGCCGGACGCGCAGGGGAAGCTGGTGCGGGTGCTGCGGGGCGCGGTGCTCGACGTCGTGGTGGACATACGGCACGGCTCGCCCGCCTATGGCCGGCCCGTCGCGGTCGAGTTGTCGGCGCAGAACTGGCGGCAGCTCTACGTGCCGCCGGGCTTCGCCCACGCCTTCTGCACGCTGGTGCCGGACACCGAGATCATCTACCGGGTCACGGACTATTATGCGCCGCAGTCCGACCGCGGGCTCGCCTTCGACGATCCCGACCTCGGCATCGCCTGGCCCGTCGAGCCCGGTGCCGCGGTGCTGTCGGACAAGGACCGCACCCATCCCCGGCTCCGCGATCTCGACGCATTCTTCCGCTATGGGGCGACGTCATGAAGGTCCTGGTCACGGGCGGTGCCGGATTCATCGGTTCCGCGGTCTGCCGATACCTTGTGGGCGAGCTCGGCCATGACGTGGTCAATCTCGACAAGCTGACCTACGCGTCCTGCCTCGCCTCGCTCGACCCCATCGCCGGCGACCCCCGGTACAGGTTCGCGCGCGGCGACATCTGCGACCGGGCGGGGCTGGACCGCCTCTTCGCCGATGCAGCGCCCGACGCGGTGATCCACCTCGCCGCCGAGAGCCACGTCGACCGCTCGATCACCGGGGCGGGGGACTTCGTCGAGACCAACGTCGTCGGCACCTATCACCTCCTCGAGGCGGCGAAGGCCTACTGGTCGGCGCTGCCCGCGCCGCGGCGCGATGCGTTCCGGCTGCTGCACGTCTCGACCGACGAGGTCTACGGCTCGCTCGGGGCGGACGGGCTGTTTACCGAGGAGACGCGCTACGACCCGTCCTCGCCCTATTCGGCCTCGAAGGCCTCGTCCGACCACCTCGCGGTCGCCTGGCATCGCACCTACGGGCTGCCGGTCGTGGTCTCCAACTGCTCCAACAACTACGGGCCCTGCCAGTTTCCCGAGAAGCTGATCCCGCTGATGATCCTCAACGGGCTCGAGGGGAAGCCGCTTCCCGTCTACGGCGACGGCTCCAACGTGCGGGACTGGCTGCACGTCGACGACCACGCGCGGGCGCTGGTCATGATCCTCGAGCGCGGCACGCCGGGCGAGAAATACAATGTCGGCGGGCGGAACGAGCGCACCAATCTCGAGATCGTCGAGGCGATCTGCCGTTCCCTCGACCGCATGGCGCCAGGCCCCGCGCCGCGCCGCGACCTCATCCGCTTCGTCACCGACCGGCCCGGGCACGACCGGCGCTACGCCATCGACCCGACCCGGACGGAGACCGAGATCGGCTGGCGCGCGGCCGAGAACGTCGACACCGGCCTCGACAAGACCGTCCGCTGGTACCTCGACAACGAGTCGTGGTGGCGTCCGCTTCGCGACAAGCGCTATGCTGGCGAGCGATTGGGGGTGATTGCAACTTGAAGGTGTGTCACGGGTGACCGAACGACGCATTCTGCTGTTTGGTGGGTCCGGTCAGGTCGGGGGGGCCTTGCGGGCGACGAGCCTTCCCGCCGGCGCCACGCTCGTCGCGCCGCCGCGGGCCGAGGCCGACATCGTCGACGCCGCGGCGGTCGACGCAGTGCTCGGCGCCGCGCCGTGGTCGGCGGTCATCAACGCGGCGGCGTGGACCGCGGTCGATGCGGCGGAGGACGCGGTGGCCGAGGCGTTCACCGCCAACGCGCTCGGGCCGGCCGTCCTTGCCGATGCGACGCGACGGCGCGAGATACCGCTGATCCACATTTCCACCGACTACGTGTTCGACGGCACGAAGCCGACCCCCTACGGGGAGGACGACCGGGTCGGCCCGCTCGGCGTCTACGGCGCGAGCAAGCTCGCCGGGGAGGAGGCGGTCCGCACCGGCAACCCGCGCCACCTGATCGTGCGCACGGCCTGGGTCTACGGCACGTCGGGCCGCAACTTCCTCCGGACCATGCTGAGGCTCGCGGGCGAGCGCGAGACGGTGAGGGTCGTGGACGACCAGTGGGGCATGCCCACGGCCGCCATGGACCTTGCGGGCGCGCTTCTCGCGCTCGCCCTTCGCGACGACCTCCGGGAGCGGAGCGGCACCTATCACTTCGCCAACCGCGGGGAGACGACGTGGTGCGGCTTCGCGCGGCGCCTCCTTGCGCTCTCGGCGGCCCGCGGCGGCCCCTTCGCCGCTGTGGAGGCGATCACCACCGCGGAATTCCCGACGCCGGCCCGGCGTCCGGTCAACTCGCGCCTCGCGACCGACCGGATCGAGCGGGACTTCGGCATCGTTCCCCGCCACTGGGAGGATGCGCTTCGGGACGTCATCGCGTAGAGGTACCCTCTCACGGGAATGGGACCCGTCGTTCGCCGCCGCTGGAACGGATCGCCAGTCTTGATGATGCACTACCGGCTTCTTCGCCTGCTCGACCTTCTGGGGATTCGCACGCGATATGCCGAGGATCTCGAGGCGATACGGGCGAGCGGGCTCCTCGATCCCGCGTGGTACCGCGCGCAGGTGAACGGCGGCCGGTTCGCCGGCGACCCGGCGGTGCACTACCTTCTCGCCGGCGCCCGCAGGGGCTACGACCCGCACCCCCTGTTCGATACCCGCGCCTATGCGGCCGATCTCGCGCGGCTCCCCGAGGCGGGGATGAACCCGCTTGCCCACTACCAGGCGAAGGGGGATGCCGACGGGTTCGATCCGTCCCCGTGGTTCGACGCGGCCTGGTACCGCGCCACCCATGCGCCGGAATTGCCGGAGGGCTGGACGGCGCTCCGGGAATACTGGGAGAAGGGACAGTTCGCGGACCGCAGCCCGCACCCCCTGTTCGATCTCGCCTGGTACCGGCAGCGCTACGGCGCCGAGATGGTCCATGACAATCCGTTGGTCGACCTCGTCCATGCGGGCCTGCGCGCCGGCCGCGTCCCCCACCGCGCGCTCGACGGCGTCGCACCCGGGCCGGACGCGATCGGCGACCTCTTCGCCCGGATCGCCTCCATGCCCCAGCCGCGCGCCCCCCGGGTCAGCGCACTGAAGTTCGACGAGGAGCGCGAGAAGCGCTTCCTCAACAGGCTCGCCGCCGTGGCCACGCCGCCTTGGGGCGCCGGCCCCGAACCCCTGGTCTCGATCATCACGCCCACCCGGAACCGCGCCGGCATCCTCTCCGCCGCGATCCGCAGCGTCATCGCGCAGGAATACCGGAACTGGGAGATGCTCGTCGTCGACGACGGCGGCGACGACGACACCGCCGAGGTCGTCAGCGGCTTCGGCGATCCGCGGCTTCGCTACCTGCGGGGCACCGGGCAGGGGGCCGCGGACGCGCGCAACATCGGCATCGCCGCCGCGGGCGGGGAGCTCTTCGCCTATCTCGACAGCGACAACCGGTGGACGCCGGGCCATCTCGCCACCATGGTCGCGTTCCTCCTCGGCCGCGACCTCGACCTCGCCTATTCGGGCATGAAGCTCGAGTCCGAGGACGGAATCCGCTACCGCGGGCGACCCTTCGATTACGGCCGGCTGGTCGAGCTGAACTACATCGACCTCAACGCCATCGTCCATCGCCGCGCCCTGGTCGAGAAGCACGGCGCCTTCGATACCTCGCTCCGCCGGATGATGGACTGGGACCTGGTGCTGCGCTACGCGCGGGACGCGCAGGTCGGCTATGCGCCGTTCATCGGCGTCCTCTACGACGAGCGCCGGAACGTCGACCGGATCACGACCCGGGAGTCAGTGGCGTGGCGCTACGTCGTCCACAATCGCCACATGATCGACTGGCCGGCGATTGCGGCATCGGCGCCGCAGCGGGACCCCGGCCTGGTGTCGATCGTGATCCCGGTCTACGGCAAGTTCGAGATCACCAATGGCTGCCTCGAGTCACTCTTCCGCCATCCCGCCGGACGGCGCTTCGAGGTCGTCATCGTCAACAACAAGAGCGACCACGCGACGTTCGCCAACATGGCGCTCTGGGCGGCGGTGCGGGACAATGTCGAGCTCGTCGCGAGCTTCACCAACCTCAACTTCGCCCTGAGCTGCAACGTCGGCTTCGCCCGGACCCGCGGCGCGGTCGTCGTCTTCCTCAACAACGACACGCTGGTGACCGACGACTGGCTGGCGCCGCTCGTCGAGGAGATCGAGAGCGGCAGGAGCGGCGCGGCGCAGCCCAAGCTGCTCTACCCGGACGGTACCGTCCAGTCCTTCGGCGCCGCCTTCTCCGAGGCCGGCACCATCTCCCACATCCTCTACCGGGGCGAGCCGGGCGACGCGCCGCACGTCAACCGGCGGCGCGAGCTCCAGGCCGTCCATGGCGCGTGCCTCGCGATCCGGGCGGAGGACTTCATACGCCTCCGCGGCTTCGATCCGCTCTACGTGAACGGCCAGGAGGACATCGACCTCTGCCTTCGTCTCGGCGTGGAGACGGGGAAGAAGATGGCCGTGGTCCCCGGCTCGACCGTCTATCACCTCGAGGGCAAGACCCGGCGCGGGCGCAATCCGCACAACCATCGCAACCGGGCGATATTCGTCGAGCGCTGGAAGGGCACGGTCGAGGCCGACGACCGCGCCATCTACGAAGCCGACGGCTTCGTCGTCGACGGCTACGACGCCGAGGGCGAGGAGATGGTGCGGCAGGGCATCGCCGTGTTCAAGCCGCGGCTGGTCCGCCCGGGTTAGCCTCGGCCGTCAGTCGGACGGGCCGCCGCGGATCGGCACGAAGCCTGCGTCGTGCCCCCAGAAATCGCCCTCCACGACATAGCTCACCGAGAGGTCCTCGAGGCGCGTGCCGTCCGGCACCGGCCATGACAGCGTGCGGGACCGGCCGGGCCGGAGATCGGCCCCGATGTCCACCCGCGGGTCCCAGTTCGGATTGTCGCCGATCCGCCAGGACAGGCGGAACGGATGGGGCGAGCGGCCGTGGATGGTCCTTCGGGAGCCGTTGGTCACCCGGACGGAGACGACCGGAACCCGCCCCGACGTCAGCCGGAGGTCGTCGATCGCGATCAGCGCCGCATCCTCGCGCCGGAAGGCGGGCCCGGACGAGAGCGGGAGCGCTGCGATCGCCTCGGGGGAGAGGTCGCAGGGCCCCATGTCGAGCGCGAGCGGCGCCTGCCCGAGGGCGGCGAGCCGGGGCAGGCCGCGCTTGCGGGCCCACCGGTCGTAGCGCTTCAGCATCACTTCGGAGGCCATGCAGCTCGGCACGACGGGGACCCCGGGCGGCATGTAGCCGGAATAGCCGTTGAGGGTCGGGCGCCCGGCTTCCTGCCCGGCAAGGATGGCGTCGATCGCATGGATGAACCAGTTGTCGTCCGCCGCGGCGCCGAAGGCGACGGGGCGCGTGCCGTCCGGCGCGGCGGCCCGCAACGCCTCCACCCGTTCCCGCGAGACGGCGCTGGCGAAGGAGTGCTTCTCGATGACCGCGAGGTCGAACGTCATCCAGGCGGCGATGACGATCGCGGCCGCCGGCATCAGCCAGGGCACGCTCCGCCGGGTTCCGATCTCGCGGGCGAGGAGACCGATGAACAGCGTCACCGGAAACGCGAGGACCAACGCCATCCGTGCGACGGCGCGGACGGAATTGAACCCCGGCAGATGCCCGAGGATCCAGTAGGGCGAGACGCCGCCGATGCTGGTGAAGAGCACCAGCGCGGCAAGGATCGAGAAGGCGACGGCGCGGAGCCGCGGGCTCGTCGCGCGCCATTCGGCGAGGACGTAGGCGAGGCCGGCGAGGCAGAGGACCGTGAGCGGGATGCCGAGGAAGACCTGCTGCTCGTTGCGGACGGGCACGTCGGGAAGCGCCCGGGAGAGCGGCGCCCAGTAGGGCAGCGCATCGCTCAGCAGGTACGACTGGAGCCGTGGCAGCATGCTGCTGATCTCGAACCATGGCCGCTCGATGCCGTAGAGGCGCGCGACGTAGCCGTGGAACCAGAGGAGCGCGACCAGCGCGACGAGCGTTCCGGCGGCGAGGACGGCGCTCGGCACGGCATGCCGATCGAGGCGCCGGAAGGCCGACGCCATCACCACGGCGCGCCGCCACCAGCCGCGCGGCGACAGGCCGTCGCGGGCGACGAAGTTGCCGACGAACAGGAGGCCGCAGAGGATGACGGTGAAGAGGCCGAGATAGACGCTGATCAGCATCTGCGCGGCGAGGGCCGTGAACGCCCGGAAGAAGTCCGCCGGCGCGCCCTTCTCGGCGTAGCGGAGGGTGAACCAGAAGGCGTAGGGGACGGCGACCCGCCAGGCGAGCTGGGCATGGCCCATCTGGACGACGGCGGGCAGGCTGAAGGCGAAGGCGAGCGACAGCGCGAGGGCGAGCAGCGGGCCGAAGGCGAATTTCCGGGCGACGTGATAGGCGGCGAGGAACGAGCCGAGGTAGCCGAGCGCGAACCAGACCTTGAACGCGTCATAGGTTTCGAGCCCGGCGAGGCGCGTCGCCGCGTAGACCCAGACGGTCCCGGCATGGGTGTCGCTGAAGGCGAGGGCATAGGGATAGGGCCAGAACAGGCCGGGGGAGAGCAGCGAGCCCTCTTCCCCGGATAGCCACCGGTAGACGTGCTCGAGGACGTAGAGGTTGAAGCGGGCGTCGCCGAGGTCGCCCGGGACGTCGTTCGCGCCGAGGAACACCGGCTGGAAGAAGGTGAGCCAGGCGATGGCGCAACCTGCGGCCAGCGCCGCGACGTCCGGCCAGGGCGAGGCCCTAGTCGCACTCATAGCCCATCGCCCCGGTCGGGCTCGCCTGGAACGGATCGACGAGCGCGTCGGTATAGACGCCGGCGAGCAGGCGATGCCGCGGCATGAAATGCGTGCGGAGGAAGCGGCTCAGCGCGGCGAGCGCCTCGCCCTTCGGCGTGAGCTTGGCGCAGCCGTCCTCGATCACGATCGTCCCGGATTCGAGCTGTTCCGTCAGGCGGACGTCCACCAGCCGGAACTCCGGCATGTACTCCGTCACGAAGATCTCGCCGAGGGCGTCGGCGCGCACGCCCCCGCCCCGCTGCTGGAGCTTCTCGAGGATGTAGAACGACAGCGAGCGGTCGAGTACGGCCGGCCCCGAGATCGCGAATGCATAGCCGCCGAGGAGCCATATGCAGACGAGGAGCACCATCTCGAAGGGCGCGTAGACGCGCCGGCCGACGAGCACCAGGACGAGCGCCATGACGACCGCGGCGATCACGGCATCGAGGAGGGCGCTGTAGAACACGACGTCGACCGGGAACCACCAGGCGTGGGCCACATAGATCGCGAGCGCGAGGAGCGCGTAGGCGAGCGTCAGGAGGAGCGCGAGGAGAGGCTTGCTTCGCATGGCGTCACCCCGCTCCCGGCCGGCGGCATCGATCAGGCGCGCGGCCCCGTGGCGAGAATCTCATCGATGAAGACCTCGTGCTCGATGGGTTGCAGGGCGGCATTGCGCGAGATTCCGGCGAGCATCAGGCACATGAGGGTGAGCGCGCCGGTCTGGATGAGGATCACCACGAGCACCCCGAGCGCGACCGAGAACCATCCCGGAGTGGCGAGGCCGATGGTCTTGAGGATCGCGGCGGCGGCAATACCGACCGTCGAGAGGGCCATGATCGCGAGGCAGAACAGCCCGACGCGGACGAGGACGTCCTCGGC